>Ga0172380_10003896_pt1 | contig 19855 bp, 24 predicted proteins | sample Leawe162metaG_FD_119747 | JGI IMG/M metagenome (GOLD analysis project Ga0172380, IMG submission 119747) | Leachate microbial communities from a municipal landfill in Southern Ontario, Canada - Leachate well 162 metaG | ecosystem: Engineered > Solid waste > Landfill > Unclassified | place... | reverse complement strand
CAGATGAGTATTTCGAATCTGTTTGTTTCGATGGGTTTGCAAAGCGCGACGACGCTCGTTATCGTTGGTCTGCTTTTTGTTGTGATTCCCCAGTGGTGGCGAAGTCATTCTCCGATGATGATTAGTGGTCGGCTATGAAATTATTTGAGCAAAAATTGGTAGTCCCGCGACGTATGCGCTGGGTCGAAGATGCATCGCCCGATGTGTCAGGGCTGGACGATGTGCATAGCGCAAATTTTATCGGGACAGGAATTAGTAGAACGCGCATCGCAATTTTTGGAATTATTGGACTTGCAGCGCTCGTTATCGTTTTATTTCGAGTTGTGCAACTGCAGATTTTTGAGGGGTCTAATTGGCGTGTCATTTCAGAGCGCAATCGTATGCGGATGCAGCCGATTGTACCCGAGCGGGGAATTATTTTTGATCGGAATATGGTTCCGCTCGTATCAAATGCGCCGAATTTTCGATTGACGATTCGTGCACAAGATTTGCCTCGTGATGCAAAAAAGCGTGAGGCGCAGATTCGAATGCTTGGCGAGATGATTGCGGTGCCGAGCGATCGGATTGAAAAAATTCTTGAGGCATTTCAAAAATATCGGTATGCGAGTGTTGTGGTTAAAGAGCCGATTACATACGAGGAAGCGGTGAATGTGTATTTAAAAAGTAGTGCGTTTCCGAGTTTGACGATTGAGCGAAGTGCAAAACGGTTTTATGCGGTTGGAATTCCGGGCGTTCAAGAGGAGCTGCCGGAAAGTTTGTCGCATGTGCTTGGTTATTTGGGGCGGATTTCGCCGGATGAGTTAGAGGAGCGAAAGCTGTCGGGAGCGTATTATCCGAGTGATACGATTGGAAAAACGGGGGTTGAGATGTTATTTGAGGGAATGCTGCGTGGAATTCCGGGAGAGCGCGGGGGGGAAGTTGACGCGGGTGGCGCTGAGCGTCGGACAATTTCAGTTACGCAGCCAGTTCCGGGTCGGTCAGTTGTTTTGACAATCGACGTCGAGGTGCAAAAGCATTTAGAGTTAGCGCTGCGCAAAGGGTTTGCAATTTCAGGTCAAACGCGCGGGTCTGCGATTGCGATTGATCCGCGCGATGGGTCGATTTTGGGGCTTGTGTCGTTGCCGGCGTATAGCAATAATGTTTTTGCGGATACAATTTCATCGAAAGATTATGCGGCGCTCGTCAGCAATCCCGATCAGCCGATGCTTAATCGCGCCGTTGCAGGACAGTTTCCGTCGGGCTCTGTTATCAAACCATTCTATGCGGCGGCGGCGCTGCAAGAAGGGATTGTAACGCCAACAACGACGTTTGTAAGTACGGGTGGGTTGCAAATTGGAAAATGGTTTTTTCCGGATTGGAAAGCGGGCGGGCATGGCGTTACGGATGTATATAAATCGATTGCCGAGTCGGTCAATACCTATTACTACATTATCGGCGCGGGGTATGGCGATGTTAAGGGTTTGGGGCCGGAGCGGATGAAAAAATATTTGGAATATTTTGGATTTGGCAGGTCAACGGAAAGCGGGATTGGCGGCGAGGCGAAAGGTTTTTTGCAAAGTCCGGAGTGGAAAAAAGAAGTGAAGGGCGAGCAGTGGTATCCGGGTGATTCGTATAATATGTCAATTGGTGAGGGCGAAATTTTGGTGACGCCGATTCAGATGGCGGTTGGACTTTCGGCGATTGTAAATGGAGGGACACTGTGGAAGCCGCAACTGCTCTCGCATAGTATTGGACCGGACGGGTCGATTATTGTGTCACACAGCGAAGTCGAAGCTAAGGTTCCGGTTGATGAGCGGTGGCTCGCGGCGGTCCGCCAAGGTATGCGGCAAACGGTTACGGCCGGGTCCGCGCGAAGTTTGCTAGCGATTAAAGATCTGGAAATTGCGGGAAAAACGGGAACGGCGCAGTGGTCGTCAACGAAAGCGCCGCACGCATGGTTTGAAGCGTTTGCGCCGTACGAATCGCCCGAAATTGTTACTGTGTTTTTAATTGAGGAAGGTAAAGAGGGTAGCAGCGTCGCGGTTCCGGCGGCGCGAGAGTTTTATTCGTGGTGGGCGGAGTATCGAAAAAAATAATGGTGCGCGCGTGGTATAATGGAAAAAATTATGTCACGTTATATCGCACAACCTGATTTTGAGCCGCGTCGTTTGCGTCTTGTTGGAATTTTTTGGCTCATACTCGGGCTTGTTTTTGGAATTCGACTTTTTTATATTCAAGTTGTCCAGCATGAAAAGTATGCGCGGCAGGCAAGTGGCGCTCGAAATTTGAATCAGACGATTAAAGCTAAGCGCGGTGAGATTTTTGGACATGATGTGCGCGATGGGCAGCAAGCTTTGTACCCGTTTGCGCTTAATCGTGATCAGTTGCTTTTGATTAGCGATAATCGAAAAATTACGGATCCATTTAAAGTCGCGTCGATTATTGCATCGTCAACGACGATGACATCCGAGGAGGTTGCAACGTTGCAACAGAATTTGTCGAAAAAATCGCGCGCGTATCAGTTGCTTATTAAAGACGTAAAGCCGGAGGTCGCCGATGGAATTATGACGGCGCTTGATCGAGAAAATATTACCGGGTTATATTTTGATCGCGAGCCTGCGCGGCTATATCCGGAGCGGGAATTACTCTCGCACGTGACGGGATTTGTGGGGCGAAATGAAAAGGCGGAGCCGGTCGGGCGATATGGCGTTGAAGGATATTTTGACGAGCGTTTGCGGGGTGTTCATGGGTTTATTACAACGGAAAAAGATCCGTTTGGGGGGTGGATTCCCGTTGCGGATCGCGAGTTTGAACAGGCGCGGGATGGCGATGATTTGATTGTGACGATTGACCGAACGATTCAGATGAAACTGTGTCAGGCGCTTGCCGAGGGAATGGCGAAACATTCGGCGCGGAGTGCGAGTGGCATAATTATGGAGCCGAAAACGGGGCGAATTTTGGGAATGTGTAATCTGCCAAATTTTGATCCGAATGTATATCAGAAAGTTGAGAATATAAGTGTGTACAATAATAGTTCGGTATTTACGGCGTATGAGCCGGGATCGGGTTTTAAGCTGGTGACGATGGCGGCGGCGCTAGATTCGGGTGCGGTTACGCCGAATACAACATATGTTGATACGGGTGTTGCGAGTCGCGATGGACATTCGATGAGAAATGCAGCAAATAAGGTGTGGGGAACGCAAACCATGACGGGGGTTATCAAGGAGTCGATTAATACGGGTACGATTTTTGCAGCAGAGGCGACGGGTCGTGATTTATTTCGCGGATATGTTCAGAAATTTGGGTTTGGCGAAAAAAGTGGGGTTGAAATGAAAACGGAGGAATCGGGAAATATAAAATCACTGAGCAAGGCGGGAGCCATTTTTTTGGCAACGGGATCGTTTGGTCAGGGTTTGACAGCAACATCGTTGCAGATGGTTTCGGCGTATGCGGCGGTTGCAAACGATGGAGTTATGATGAAACCGACGATTGTGTATGCGTGGCGCGCGGCAGATGGGGAGACGGATTATCAAAAGCCGGTTGAGCTTCGCCGCGTTATCAGCAAAAAAACGGCGGATCAGATGGCGGAGATGCTTCGGGTTGCGGTTGAAGATGGGCATGGAAAAAAGGCGAGTGTTGCGGGGTATACCGTTGTTGGAAAAACGGGAACGGCGCAAGTTGGGGGTGCGGGCGGAAAATATACGGAGGATTATAACCATTCGTTTATTGGATTTGCGCCGATGAACGATCCACGCTTTGTTATGCTGATTAAATATGAAGCGCCGCAGGAACGATTTGCGGAAACGACCGCAGTTCCAACATTTGGCGAGATTGCGAAATTTTTGCTAGAGTACTTAGGAGTTACCCCGGATAAGCCGGCTCAGAATAAATAGATATGAATTTTTTAGATGCGAAACGGGTTCACATTATTGGAATTGGTGGAATCGGAACGTCCGGCGTTGCGAAAATTTTGGCGCATCGCACAGTCCGCGTTTCAGGTTCTGACGCGAGCTCTTCGCTTATAACCGAGGAATTGCAGGCGCGCGGCATTGCGGTAACAATTGGGCACAGTGCGGATAATGTCGCGCTCGATGTTGATGCGATCATGTATTCGAGTGCAGTTCCGGCTACAAATCCAGAGCGTATCGTTGCAGACGAGCGCGGAATTCCCTCGTATTCATATTCAGTTGCGCTCGGCGAGCTTACTAAAAAATATACGACAGTTGCGGTTTCAGGAACGCATGGCAAAAGTACGACAACGTCGATGCTTGCATCAATTGCAATTGCGGCGGGGCTTGATCCGCTCGTGCTTGTTGGAACGCGCGTGCCAAATTTTAAAGATGGAAATGTGTATCTAGGTAGCGGGTCGATTTTTATTGTTGAGGCGTGTGAGCACGAAGCGCAGATGATGAATCTATCGCCGTCGGCCATTGTTATTACAAATTTAGAGCCTGATCATTTGGATTATTACGGAACATTTGAGCGGTTGCAGGAAACATTTAAGCAGTATGTTGCGAAAGTTCCAGCAGATTATTGCGTTGTGAACGGTGATGATATGGATGTTGCACAATTGTTTGCGGCGGGTGCGGCGCCACATACATTCGGATTTGGCGAGCATGAATTTCGGTGTACGGCGCGCTGGTCCGAGGCGGGTGTGCAATATGCAACGATTGCGTGCCCGGATGGGAAGTCGCGGGAAATGAAGTTGAGAATTCCGGGAGCGTTCAACGTTATGAATGCACTCGCGGCACTTTCGATGGCAACGCATATCGGCGTCGATGTGGACACAGCGATTTCGGCACTTTATGAATTTCCAGGAGCGTGGCGACGGTTTGAGCGTGTTGGAAAAATGGGTGAAGCGCATGTGATTTCGGATTACGGACACCATCCAACGGCAGTTCGCGAAACGCTGAAAGCGGCGCGCGAATTTTTTCCTGATAAGCGCGTGGTACTTGTGTATCAACCACATCAACATCATCGAACGAAAGCGCTCTATGGTGATTTTGTTGACGTGCTCGCAGAGCCGGATGCGCTTATTTTAAATGAGGTTTACCATGTTGAGGGACGCGAGAATGCGGCGGATGCGGTTGCAACAAGCGCGGGGCTTATGACGGATATTTCGGCGCGGCGCGGGGCTGAAAAGCCGCAGTGGTATGCACAGTCGCTCGGCGAGGTTTCAGAGCTGATTAAAAAACACACATTGCCGGACGATGTGATTTTGGTGATGGGTGCAGGGGACATTTATAAAGTAGCACACGATATATGCTCGACATAAAAGAAAATGTTTCACTCGCGGAACTTTCGACGTTTCATGTTGGCGGCCCTGCGCGATATGCGGTGAGTGTTTTGAGCGTTGAAGAATTGCAGGAAGCGATCGCCTGGGCAAAAACGAATAAAGTTTCGTGGCGCGTGCTCGGCGGTTGTAGTAATGTTTTAGTTGGAGATGCGGGCTACAAAGGCTTGGTTATTTGGTATCGGGATAAACAGGTCTCGATCGATGAAGAATCGGGTTATATTGAAGTTGGGGCGGGCGCAATTACGGCTGTTGTAGCGGGGGCTGCTGCGCGTGCGGGGCTCGAGGGATTTGAATGGGCGGTCGGAGTTCCGGGGACCATTGGAGGTGCGATTTATGGAAATGCGGGAGCAGGCGGCGGCGAGATGAAAGATGCGATTCGAGAGGTGTATGTGCTTGAAAAAAAAGGTTTGGTAACATACAAAGTTGATGCGTGTGGATTTGGATACCGAACGAGTCGGTTTAAAACGAATCCGGGAGTGATTGTTGGTGCGAGCATGCGACTCTCGCGCGCCGAGGATTCGAATGCGCCGCTTGAAAAAATGAAAGAGGTGCTCAAATATCGGATGGAAACGCAGCCGAAGGGGCTCGCGTCGTCCGGGTGTATTTTTAAAAATTATGAATTGGCGTCTGGTGACGCGGAGCGTCTTATGGACAAAAATATTCCTGAGAATTTTATTGCAGCGGGGCGAATTCCAACGGGCTGGCTAATCGAGCGCTCAGGACTTAAGGGTTTTCAGATTGGAACGGCGCAAGTTTCAACAGTTCACGGAAATTTTATTGTGAATGTGGGCGATGCGTGTGCGTCGGATATTGTGGCGCTGATTGAACACATTAAAAAAACGGTAGCGGATATGTGGGGTCTACATATCGAAGAAGAGATTTCATTAGTTTAATTGCTATGGAGACATTTGTTTCAGTTGACGCACCAGAAGAAAAAATTGATGGGCCTGTTGGCGTCAGCGTTGCTCTGCGAGCGTGTGCGCTTGTGATCGATTCGGTAATTCTTGCGGCGGCGCTGTGGATTTTGCGGGGACTTTTGGATTTAGCGTCTCCGGATTCATATACCGCTGAGGCGCGGATAGCTCTTGTGCTTATTTTTACCGCATTTGTTGCGCTGTATTTTACGCTATTTGAATGGAAACTTGGCGCAACGGTAGGAAAGCGTATAATGAATTTGCGGGTGGTGAATCTTTCGGGCGGACCGATTACGCTTGGGGCTGCTGCTGCGCGAACCGTGATGCGAATTATTGATGGACAGTTTGTGTATGTGGTGGCTGCAATTGCAGTCGTTGCATCAAAACGCCATCAGCGTCTCGGAGATATGGTTGCGAGGACTCTTGTAATTAAGAAATAATTTTTTTCTATGCGATTACATATTCAAGGCACAGGTTTGAAGTTAACAGCGGCAATCACGGACGCAGCAGAGGATAAATTTGGGAAATTGAATAAACTTTTGGCACGGTTTGATCGCGAGGATTTAGTGATTGATATTGAGCTTTCGATGACGACGCACCGACATCATAAAGGTAAGGTGTTTCGCGCGGAAATTAATGCGCCGATTGGGCGCCACCATGTCTATGGCGCGGCAGAATCGGAGGATTTATATGAAGCGATGGATCAGTGTGCGGCGACGGCAAAGCGACAACTCACAAAATTAAAGGAAAAAGCAGGTTAAAACCTGCTTTTTTTGACCTTGAATAGTTGGGCAAAAGGGGCTATACTACATCGGATTAAAGCCCTATATGTCTATTTTCACGAAAATCTTTGGAGACCCGAATAAAAAAGCGCTTGCAGCATTGCAGCCGATAGTTGATCAAATTACAGGTCTTGCTGACACGTATGCCGCGTATTCAACGGACGCGCTTAAAGATAAAACGGTAGAATTTCGTGCGCGGCTTGAATCGGGCGAGACGCTTGACGATATTTTGCCGGATGCGTTTGCAGCGGTTCGCGAAGTTTCAAAACGCACCATCGGTCAGTTCCATTACGATGTCCAGCTTAAAGGTGGAATTGTTTTGCATCGCGGACAGATCGCAGAAATGCGAACGGGCGAGGGAAAAACATTGACGGGAACGCTTCCAACATATTTGCATGCGCTTACGGGTCGCGGCGTCCACGTAATTACCGTGAACGATTATTTGGCAAAACGTGATGCGGTGTGGATGGGTCAGATTTTTCATGCGCTCGGTTTGTCGGTTGGAATTATCCAGCAGCAGATGACATCGTATATTTACGATCCGAATTATCGCGTAGTTCAGAAATTGACGAGCGAGGGCGTGACGGATCAGGGAACTGAGGAGGATAAAGAGCGCGATGAGACAGGTTCGTTCCATGTTGAAATGGATTATTTGCGTCCATGCAAACGCCAGGAGGCTTATGCAGCGGACATAACGTACGGAACGAACAATGAATTTGGTTTTGATTATTTGCGCGACAACATGGTGTACTCGGCCGCAGAGCGGGTGCAGCGTGATTTGGCGTTTGCGATGATTGATGAAGTTGATTCGATTTTGATTGATGAGGCGCGAACGCCGCTGATTATTAGCGCGCCGGCGGAGGAAAGCGGAAATGATTATGCGAAATGCGCGGCGATTGCGCGTCAGCTTGCGCCGACCGAACATTATATTGTTGACGAAAAACAGCGTGCGGTTACCTTGACTGAAGCGGGAATTGCAAAGGCGGAGGCGCTTTTGGGGCTTGAGAATTTGTATGTTGAGGGAGGACATCGAATGGTGCACCACGTTGATTCGGCGCTTCGGGCGGAGGTCATGTATAAACGCGACAAGGATTATGTGGTAAAAGATGGCGAGATTTTGATTGTGGATGAATTTACGGGGCGTTTGATGGTTGGTCGCCGATATTCGGAAGGTTTGCATCAGGCGATTGAAGCAAAGGAAGGTGTTGAGGTGCAGCGCGAAAGCCAGACGCTTGCAACAATCACGTTCCAGAACTACTTCCGTTTGTATTCGACGCTTGCGGGTATGACCGGTACAGCGGTAACTGAGGCTGAAGAGTTTGGGAAGATTTACAGACTTGAGGTTGTGGTGATTCCGCCAAACAAAATTTCACAGCGCGTTGATTTGGGCGACCAGATTTATCGCACCGAGCTTGGAAAGTTTCAGGCAGTTGTGCGTGAGGTGAAGGCGCGCCACGAAAAAGGGCAGCCGGTTTTGATTGGTACAATTTCGATTGAGAAGAATGAAATGCTTTCGCATTTGCTTGAGCTCGAAGGAATTCCACATGAAATTTTGAATGCGAAGAATCATGAACGTGAAGGTGAGATTGTTGCGCAAGCAGGTCGCCGCGGTGGTGTGACACTCGCAACGAACATGGCGGGACGTGGCGTTGATATTTTGCTCGGTGGAAATCCGGTAAAGCCGGAGGAACAGGCGGATGTTCGCGCGCTTGGGGGTCTCCTTGTGATTGGTACGGAGCGCCACGAGTCACGTCGCATCGATAATCAGCTTCGTGGTCGCGCGGGTCGTCAGGGTGATCCGGGTGCAACGCAGTTTTACATTTCGGCTGAGGATGATTTGATGCGTATTTTCGGATCTGATCGCATGAAGTCCTTGATGACGCGTTTGCAGGTGCCGGATGACATGCCGATCGAGCATTCTTTGATTACAAAGTCGCTCGAGACAGCGCAGAAAAAAGTTGAGGGACATAACTTTGATATTCGTAAGCATTTGCTTGAGTATGATGATGTTTTGAATCGTCATCGTGATGTGATCTATAAGAAGCGCCGCGAGATTTTGGATGCAAGTGAATCAGCGGATGGTGGTATTGAGAAAATTACCGAACTTTTGGACGGCATGCTCGTGTCTGAAGTTGAAAGCTTGATTTTCCAGGCAACTGAGGTGACGGGTGAGGCAGATATCGATCTCGATGCAATGCGCCGCGCACTTTCTGCGCTTTTGCAGATGGAAAATGCAGAGGTTGAGAAATTCTTGAAGCCAATTGAAGCGGCAGGCGAGAAGGATATTGTTACACTTCGAACAGAACTTATCGAACCGATTGAGCAGCACGCAAAAGATCGTTTACGCTCAGTTATCAAGCGCATGGGTGCGCCAGATGTTGCGCTTCGCTCGCTCTCACAGGTGATGCTTCGCGCACTCGACACGCTCTGGATTGAACATTTGGAGGCGCTCAACTATTTGCGAACTGGAATTGGTCTGCGCGGTTACGGACAGCGCGATCCGCTTGTTGAATACAAGCGTGAGTCATATCGATTGTTCCAGGAACTCCTCTCATACGTGCAAAAGGATGTGGTGTTTGCGGTGATGGCAATCGAAACCGCGATGCGCACGATGCCGGGTCTTATGGAGCGCGAGGGAATTGTGCTCTCGGGCGCTGCGAAAACGCAGACTGTTGCAGGATCGGGAATTCACGAAGGCGAAATCGTCGGTGGTGCAAGCGAAACGGAGACTGTAAATGGCGAAAAGATTGGACGCAATGATGCGTGTCCTTGCGGAAGTGGAAAAAAATACAAACGCTGTCATGGCGATAAATAAAATATATGGCTCAAACATCTAAACTCGTTGCGTCAGGAATCATCGTTCAGGACGGAAACATTTTGCTCGTACAGAATTCGAAGAATCCAAAGAAAGGCTGCTACGGTTTTCCAGGCGGCGTTGTCAAGCTTGCAAACCCAGCAAAAGCGCTTGAAGAAATGGTAACTGAGCAGACAGGTTGTGTTGTAAAAGAAGGTGAATTTTTTACCTACAACTATCGCGATGAAGAATTTCCAGTGGCAACATTGTTTTTTGTTGGCATGACCAACGGAAAACCACGCGCTGCAGGAGTTAATATCTCGGACGCAAAGTTTGTGCCGATTGAGGAAGCGCGCATAATGGATTTGGCGCATGATCACAATATGATTTTGGAGCAGTACGTGGAGAGTGTTGAATAAGACTATGGCACACGAGCGCTACGAGATTTCACTGAAATTGTTTATTCGAAACTCCAAGGGAGAGGTTTTGATAATGAAACCTGATTGGAAACCTCCGTATGATCGATATTACGACATTCCAGGGGGTCGGATTGAAGATAGCGAATTTGCTTCTCCGATTGAGGAGATTTTGCGTCGTGAACTTGTGGAAGAATTGGGTGAGCATGTAGTGGTTTCGATCAAATCTGAACCTGTAGCAACGGGGCGTTATCAGAACGGTAATGAACCACCTGTTTTTTACATTGGTTTTGAAGCTGTGCTTGATGATTCTTCGGTTTTAGTGCCATCAGCAGAATTTTCTGAGATACTTTGGGTAGATTTTGGCATAATCAATCTTGAAGATTATTTTGTGAGCGGATTTTTGGAATTAGCGCGTCAATATAGGACAAAAATAAAAGGTAATTAGATTATTGGCACGGTTAAGTCGATAATTATCTGCTGATATGAAAATTGTAATTTGCGGTAGCATGAAATTTTCCGCTGAGATGCTGGCGGCACAAGAAGAGCTTAATACACGCGGGCATGAAGTATGTGTACCGATTGATATTGCGGAATATGCATTGAATAATATTGTTGAAACTGCCCAGCGAAAAATCGAACATGATTACATAAAACACTATCACGCTAAGATTTCTGAGGGCGATGTAATTTTGGTAATGAATATTTCTAAAAATGGAATTGAAAATTATATTGGTGGTAATACGCTGATGGAGCTTGGTTTTGCGCATGTGATGAATAAGAAAATATATTTGTTTAATCCCATTCCGGTTATGAGTTATTCGGATGAAATTGTTGCGGTTCAGCCGATTGTGTTAAACGGCGATTTGTCGTTGCTATGAAACTAATCCTCGGCTCCTCATCGAAGTTTCGCCGCGCCGTCATGGACGAGCTGGGTTTTGAATACGAGGTGATGGCGCCGGAGATTGATGAAAAGGCGATTCGGATTGATGATCCGGACGCGCTCGTGCTTGCGATCGCGTACGCGAAGGCGGATGCGCTTGTGGGCGCGGTGGAGGGTGAGGCGCTGATTATTACGTCCGATCAGGTGGTGGTGTGGAATGGTGAGATTCGCGAAAAGCCGCAGGACCGCGAGGAGGCAAAGCGATTTATCATGTCGTACGGCGAGCATCCGGCGGTGATTATCAATGGGCTTGTGGTCACACACGTGCCAAGCGGGCGGCGCGTGGAGTCGGTGTCGGCGATGCATACGTGGTACATGCCGATTCCGGATTTGGCGGCCGAGGAAATTTTGGATACGTCGGATGTTATGTTTTGCGCGGGCGGTCTCCAAACCGAGCACCCGTTATTTCGGCATTTTATGATTCACACGGATGGCAGCGATGACTGTGCGATGGGGTTGCCGAAGGGGGAACTTTTGAAATTGCTAGCAGAACATGGATTAACCGTTAACAAATAAATAGTATGCCAAAACTTTACGACAGAAGTGAAACTCACAACGAAATTACAATCGTCTACAAATACCACCCTGTTTTTTATATTTTGCTCCTCGCATGCTTTGTCATTGCATATGCAGGTTCATATGTGGGCATGAGCGAAACAGTCGCGATGGTAATAGTTTTGTGCGTTTTGTTTGTGCTCATTTTTTATCACGTGGCAATAAGAAGTGTGAATAGTGAAGTTAAGAAAGCGATGCGAGCGGGCAGCGTAGAACTTTCAGGAAGTAAATTTTCATTTTCAAATCCGCTTACATTTCGAATTAAAAAATAGGTCGGCCGAAAATAAAAAAAACACCTTCATTCTGCCGCCAGATGCGCGGTTCAGAAATCCAGTGTTTGACATGCGTTGGTTGCGGCATGTCAGCGCGGGTGACTACTCGGCGGCCACAGGTTTCTGGCGGGGATCGCGGCCGATGGCGAGGACAAGCCACGACTCATTGACGTTGAAATCCTCCAGTTTGCTCTTGCTGATCGCCAGGTATTGGTGTACCTTTTTCGCCATCTGGGCGCTGCGCGGAAACTCGACACCATTCTCGAGCTGTTTCAGCATGTAGTACACGCGCCGCGCGTAGGCCTCGGTCATGAGTTGTCCGACACGTTGCTCGACACTCGAGTCCCACGTGTTACCCCGGGTGTAGAGCTCGCGTGTGTGGTTCGCGATCCACTCCGGCCCATGTGTATAGTCGAAGTCACTCGGATACGTGGCCAAGATGCCTTCGAATTTTCGCGCGGCTCGCGTCCACAAGGCGCCCACCCGCACTTTTTCATCGCCGGTGATTGTGTGGAGTTCATCTAGGCTTACGCCGTTCTTGCCGATCTTCTCCGTGAGATCGGCGATTGATCGCTCGAGGTTGGTCACCGCACGGGTGCACAACTCGATGTCGTTGTCGCAGTCGATGACGTCGTTGTACAGTTCGTCCGCCGTCTTCTTCGTATTCTTCACGAAGCAGGTGTGGCTGATCGTGCCGAGCTGGTCAAAGCTCGACAGGCCGATCGCTTGCGGGGTCACGTCCGGATAGTGCTCGCGGAGCAGAGCGATCTTCTCAGCGACTGCTGCGATCACCCCTGGGAAACTGGCACTGCGCCATAGCCACTCATCGGCGTCGTCGTTGCCCTGATAGTACTCTTCGCATGTGGCCTGATAGGCCTTAACACACGCCGCGACGTACGCGACATTGCGCTCTTTGGCAGCTGCCGGACGGCTGATGCCGAAGTAATAAACTAGCAGACAGAGGAACGCGGCGAGACTACTGAATTTCAGGAACTTCTTCATGATTTACCCTCCTCAGGGTTGATGTCGACGTCTGATCTCCATGACCAGAATTGTCGAGCTATTATATCCACCTTTGATTGATGAACACAAAACTCGACAATTCTTCTGTTTTTATAGTTCTTTGAATGAACTTTCAAAAATTCGCCCTGTTGAGCAATTTATTGAACTGAGAACTATAGCAGAATTTTGGCGTACTGTCAACATAGAGTGGCAAAAGGAACATTCTATACTCAGTGCACCACCCTAGCCACGCTTAGCTTTCGTAGTGTAGAATTGGTGCATTATGCACAATGATTTACCAGCATGGTCCGACCAGGCGCGCGCCCTCACGCCCGGCTCGTATCGCCACTATAAGGGCGATGTCTACGAAGTTCTTGGCGTAGCGCGTCACAGCGAAACGCTTGAGGAGCTCGGAGTTTACACGCACGATGGTGAAATGTGGGTTCGGCCAGTCGCTATGTTTTTTGATGTTGTGGAGTGGAAAGGGAAACAAGTGGTACGGTTTGAGCGGGTAATGATGAATGATTTTAAATAGATTTATGCAGTCTAAAACAATCATATTAACATCTTTGTTTTCTATAATTTTCCTATTTGGATTATATTTTTTTGCTATTGATAAGGATTCGGTGATTGAGTTAAGTTCTGTTAAACAATCAGCATTTATTGAATATCCGTCGGAATATAATTATAGACAAACTCGTAATGATTGTGGTCCCTACAACACCGCAGCAGTTGTTCGGGCATTTCTGAAAACAAGCGTTAGTTCTACGGAATTTTCGAAAAATATCTCATGGAGATTGCCCAACAATTATACGCTTCCATGGGGTTTGGAAAAACAATTGCGCGAAAACAATATTTCCATAGAAATTCCGAATGTTAAAAAATTGTCCGACAAAGATAAAATTGTCTTGTTACAGGAACGGCTATCACGTGGACGCGCCGTTATCATTCTTGGTGGACGCGAAAATTATCAGCATTATATTTCGATTTTTGGCTTCGATTCGGCGAGTGATCAGTTTTATATATATGACAGTCTCTTCAAAAGAGGAGAAAATGGGGCTACAATGGATGATAATGGTGAGTTACCTGGAAATGTAACTTATTCATCACAAGAGTTGTTAGATTTTTGGCGATCTGGTGGCATGTATGGATTCTATACGTGGTACGTTATTATTGCGGGTAAATAAAGTTTATCCTTACAATCATGATGTTTGCGTTATTAGTACTCGGGCTTATGGATATTCAAATTGCGAAATAATTTTTGATATGAAAGTTTTTGAATCAAACGGTGCTGCGAAGTTGATAGCTCGGATAAAACATGCGGGCCATAATAATCTTCATGTATTATCTGATTTTGATCGCACATTGACGTACGGCGCGATTGATGGAATCAAAACACCATCAATTATTTCAATGCTGCGCGACGGGAAACATTTGACCGATGAGTATGCTGCTGCGGCGCACGCGCTTTTTGAAAAATTTCATCCGATCGAAGTCGATCCGGTAATTCCGGTTGCTGAAAAAAAAGTCGCGATGACCAACTGGTGGCGCGCGCACAATGAGCTTTTGGTACAGTCTGGACTCACCAAGACGGATCTCGAAGATATTGTCGCAAACGGGCATGTGCGATTTCGCGCGGGCGTGCCGGAGTTTTTGGATTTTTTGCATGGGAACGAGATTCCGCTCGTTATTATTTCTGCGAGCGGGTGTGGTGACGTGGTGCGCATGATGTTTCAGAGCATCGGCAAGGATTATCCGAATATTTATTTCGTGACTAACCAGTTTGAGTGGGATGCTGCGGGGCGAGTTATCGCGGCAAAAGAACCGGTGATTCACAGCATGAACAAAGATGAAACCGTCCTTGCGGAATTGCCTAGGGTGTTTGCGGCAATCAAAGATCGAAAAAATGTTATACTCCTCGGAGACAGTCTTGGCGACCTCGGTATGATTGAAGGGTTTGCCTTTGAGTCACTTCTCAAAATCGGTTTTTTGAATTTTGATTTTGATGCGCAGAGGGAAAGTTTCAAACAAAATTTTGATGTGGTGCTTGAGGGGGATGGAGGCTTTGGGTTTGTGAACGAGCTAGTTGAAAATCTATGAAAATTCTATTTGTGTGTCGCGCAAATGTCGGGCGAAGTCAGATGGCGGAAGCGATTTTGAATAGTTTGTCATCGGATCATATGGCAACAAGTGCAGGCCTCAATCCTCCGGCGCAGTGGGAGGGCGAGCGTTTGTCGAAAACGCAGTATGTTGCACCATGCATGACAGAAATCGGCATTGATGTTTCCGAAAAAGTTTCGAAGCGATTGACTGAATCAATGGTGGCTGATGCGAACACTATAGTTGTTATCGGTGAGCGAAATAACTGGCCGCAGTTTTTGACGGACTCGGGCAAAGTCACGTTTTGGGATATTATTGATCCTGATATCGGTGAGATGGAATTGCATCGGCAGGTGAGAGATGAGATTCGGACACGAGTTGGAAATCTAATATAAATCGACTATGAATTTCGAAGTATCTAGTCAGCAGGAAGCTGAATTCAAACCCGAGCAGCGATCAAAAATTATTAATCATTTGCATCAGACACTCGGATCGAATCCAGCTATTATTGCAGCTTTGCTTGAAGGCGCGGATGCACACCAAGCAGTTGATGAATATTCGGATATCGATGTGCGTATTATATACGAAGGAAATTTGAGTGCCGCACAATCAGCAGTAGAATCTTCGCTTGGATTGATTGGTGTTATTGATTTTAAATATGTTCGGCCAGAAGCGCATGGTACTCGTGTGCTCATGCATTGCGCGGGCACACCGAAATATTTGCTTGTTGATGTTTTACTGCAGCCATATTTAGAAACAGAAAAAATGTCACGTAGTGATAAAGTTGTCTTGTTTGATAAGCGTGCAGTGGTCAGTGAAGATTTTGATGAAATTTCGGAAGTAAAGATTCGTGAACGCATCGAAAAGATTAAAGCAAATAAAGCGTTGCGCGACATTTATGTTGAACGCGAAATTAAGCGCGGAAATTTTTTGGAAGCGTTGCAGCAATACCAAACGCTTGTGCTACAGCCGCTCGTGGAAATTTTGCGTTTGCGTTATTGCCCACAATACAAAGACTTGCAGCTCAAACATATTACTAAAGATTTACCACCCGCTGTGGTAGCGCAGCTTGAAGATTTGTATCGGGTAGGATCCATTGCGGAGATTATCGAGAAGAAGGATAAGGCGGATGAATTGTTTCTTTTAAATAGTAGTTCGCTTCGATAAAACGTTTTCATAAAAAATATGTCAGATAAACAAAACATAATTCCTCCACAATACAAGGGACTACCGAGTGAAATTGTAGAAGAGCTTTGGCAGAACCCAACTTATATTGATGATGCAAAAAATAGATCAGAAGGAGAGAGAAGGGAGAGGGCGTTAAAAGAAATCAGAAGAATTGAAAGGGAAAGAGAATCTGCAGGCGCATCAAACATGTATGAGTTTATTGCAGATAGCATACCGATTGATGAAAAAAAACCATTAAAACCAGAGTCAATCTCGCCAATTTTTGGCGGAAACATGTTTGGAGAAAATGATAGTCAGACACTGGCTGGAAAAATAATTGGGCATGAAATTTATAATAGACTTGTTCAGAGAATCAGCTATAAATCTTCCTTAAGTGCACAAGAAATTATTCAGTTTGGCAAAGATGGTTTAAATGATTTTAAAAGTTATATTGAACAATTGAATTTGCAATCAAAAAATGGTGGTGTAGATGTGTTTGAATTTAATATTGATCGACCAGCAGGTCAGACAGGGTTTCATTTAAATGGTGAATCGGGTCATGTAACGAGGGATCATTTATTTTATTTTAGTAAAACTACAAAAATGTGGAAAAATCCGCACGAACAACAGGTAAGGGCCTATGTGACGGTAAATCCCGCTGAAGTAAGAAATATTCAAAGGCATTTTGTTGATTTATGTGTAAAGTTGTATGAGGCGGGAATTGATTTTACGGCAAAAGCAACAAGTCCAAATGGCTTAGAAAAAAGAACTGATAATCTAGTTCTTTATATTTCGGCGTCAGACCAAGAAAAAGCAGGTCAGCTGATTAAGAAATTCCTCGGACAACGTAAAATTGGTCAGGGGCATGTAGCCGCAGCTATTCCAAGCCCAGAAGATGGTTTGTCGTGGGCGCTTGAACCATCACAAAGTGATATCAAATTATGGCAGAATGTTTCGGGATCAACTGAGCGGGCAAGTTATAATGCAGTTGTGGCAGTAAAAGTTTTGCCAAAATATCTGCGAAGATTGGCTGAGGCGCATATCAAAATTGGAAATAAAAATGAAGCAGGTATATTTTTGGCGGAGGCAGATAGGGTTGAAGCTCACATAAATTCGTGATATGGATTTCGAAAACAAAACACCATCAATGGAATCACACGCAGATTTCGACGCAGATTTTTCGGGGGAAATTCCGCTGCTTTTGAATATTTGGAATCGCCAGCCTGGGACGGGCGAGGGGTATGAGGCGTTCAAGAAATTTTTGGAGCAGGTTGGGTCTGGAATGAATTTTCAAGCGACGGATATGACGGAGACAGGACTTCATTTATTTGAAAAAGCGGCGCAGGAGGGATTGATTGAAAAAGTTGCACCAGCACGCGGACTTCTTCGGTTAACGGAGTGGCAGGTTAAATAAAAAATGTCCCGCGCAGCAGGTGTGCCGCGCGGGTGGTTGGGGGGTTGTCTGGCGTGCCTGTGTGATCAGTGCTGTCGCTTGTAGATCACGCGGGCGAGCAGCAGTGCGAAAAGCAGAGGAATGCCGAGTTGCCAGAGCTGCGCAAGGGTCAGCGGGTGGTTGTGCCAGAACGTCATAAGTTCGGGCGTGTTGAATCCTGCTAAGACAAGAATCAAGAGCACGAGGAAGCCGATGATAACCTTGTAGGCAATCACGAGCGCTTTCCCTGTGTCCGGGTTAGTTGGGACCATGGAGTCTCTCCCGAGCAAAATAATTTCGCTCGACATTTTCCAATGTTACTACTTTTTTGTTAAGATGACAACACTATGAACTACAAACATACGCAAATTGGGTATTTGACGATTTTCGTTACGGCGGCAGTTTTTGGGCTTTTTTCGTGGACGCAGATGATGGCGCGCGCCGAGCCTCCGTCGGTTAATTCTGGTTCGAATTTGCTCGTAACCGCAATCATGGTTTTTGTGCTTCTTTTGCTCGTGTCGTTTTGGACATTGAACGTTGAAATCACGCAGGAAAAAATACTGATCAAATTCGGCTATGGAATTGTTCGCACATCTTTTAATCTCAGCGACGTTGTCAGCGCAAAATCTGTGAAAAACAAGTGGTATTTTGGGTGGGGCGTTCGCCGGTGGTTTTGGCCGAAGATGTGGATCTACAATGTTTCGGGTTTTGATGCGGTTGAAATTGTTTTGAAAAACGGAAACATCTATCGCATCGGCACAGACGAGCCAGAAAAATTAGAGCGTGCAATTTTATCAAAAAACTAATACTATGACCCCTTCCGAATACATTCAAAATGCCCTCCGCACCGAACCGAAAGAATATCGCTTTGGCGAAACCAATGGCATCACGCCGCGTATGGAGCATGCGATGATGGGAATGGTGACAGAAGCTGCGGAATGCATGGACCTTGTTAAGAAAACGAAAATTTACGGCCGCGAACTCGATCGCGTTCACCTCGCAGAAGAAGCGGGGGATGTGATGTGGTATTTGGCGATTCTCGCCGACGAACTTGGCGTCTCGTTCGAAGATATGTGGGAAAAAAATATCGCAAAGCTCCGCGTTCGATTTCCGGAAAAGTACACCGACCATCACGCAGAGAATCGCGACCTTGATTCGGAGCGAAAAGTTCTCGAATAAAATATGATGAATGATATTGACCTTTTGTTCGAAATCGGCGCGTACCGTCATGTGAAGCGCATGTGGATCCAACATTTCCACGACGGCATCATGGAAAATGACGCTGAACATTCATTTCGGGTGATTTGGATTGCGCTTACCTTGGCGCGCAATGAGAAAAGCGAAATTGATTACAAAAAGCTCATGACCATGGCGCTTATCCATGACATCCCGGAAATTCGGTGCGGCGACCAAAGCATCGTGCAGAAGCTGTATGTAACGGTTGATGAAGATGCGGCGCTGCGCGATACATTTATTGGAACGTCGCTCGAAGATTTTATTGGCATATATAAAGAATACAAGGATCGCGAATGTATCGAAGCAAAGATCGTAAAAGATGCGGACAATCTCGAGGTTGATTTTGAGTTGGCCGAACGCGCGGCGACGGGGTCGGATTTGGCGCGCCTGTGGATTAAGGAGCAACGGCCGATGGTGCGCGGTAAATTGTATACGGAATCGGCCCGCACCATGTTTGATGAATTAGTTGCAAAAGGTAATCCGCACCAATGGATGCTACGCAAAAATAAGTTTACCGAAAATCCAAAACATTCAGAATGACTTGTCCACCGGCCGCCGTTTGCGCCAGACGCCACTTTCTGATAATATTGAGCCACTTTCTAAATGATTGGTATGAAACCACGAACAACAAACAGCGCAATTCCACGGTCAAATGTCAGAAACGGTTTAATCGCGGTTGCAGTTGTAGCGCTACTCGCTGCAGGCTACGGCTTTCCGGATGTCTACAACAAAGCGTCAGACGCGGTGAATGCGAAAACGGGTATTACGCTTGGACATATTTCAGTAGCTCCGTTTCGCTTGGGTCTCGACCTTCGCGGTGGTGCTCATTTGATGTACGACGTTGACACCTCGGGCGTTGCGGAATCTGAGCGCGCGAGTGCGGTTGAGGGTGCGCGCGATGTGATTGAACGACGCGTAAATGCGTTTGGTGTTGGTGAGCCGATTGTTCAGACAACGAAAGTTGGTG
>Ga0172380_10003895_pt1 | contig 19871 bp, 27 predicted proteins | sample Leawe162metaG_FD_119747 | JGI IMG/M metagenome (GOLD analysis project Ga0172380, IMG submission 119747) | Leachate microbial communities from a municipal landfill in Southern Ontario, Canada - Leachate well 162 metaG | ecosystem: Engineered > Solid waste > Landfill > Unclassified | place... | reverse complement strand
CCCCTCCCTCGCAGCCAGCGCAGGGGTGGAAGCTGGTGCCGGTGGAGCCGACACGAGAGATGATCGCGGAGGGTCTGTCTGCGTGGTGCGATCTGTGGGGATCGGCGCATACACGATACAGCGGCATCTACAAAGCCATGCTCGCCGCCGCCCCTGTTGCGCCGACGCAGGCATGCCGCAGCGATGGGCGCTGCCAATACGCCATAGACCACGGAGCGGAAGGGCTCGGGCACTGCCCTGTCGGCAAGTGCGCAATGCAGGCCAAGCCTGCCAACGGGGAGGGAGCGTGAGCAAGCCGCTGGTATTGCCGGAAGGCGCCTACATGTGCATCGCTGAGATGGGCTATTGCCGAGTCTGCTCCGCGTACAGCGATCTGCGGTGCGGCGCGTGCTTTGACTGCGCCGGGAAAGTCTCAGGCAAGCCAATTGCGGGCGGGCACGAACTTTGGGAAACCGCCAACCCTGACAACCGATGGAAGGTGCAAGCATCATGACCCCACCCCTGACCGACGCAGAGTTGCTGGCGTACATCGAGCGGACGCCGGAACTGAGCAATCTAGTGACCTTCGTAGACTCGTATCTGCAAGCTTTTTCTGGAACGTTTTTGCGTTATAAGCGCATTGAGCAACTCGCCCGCGCCTTCCACGCCCACGAGCAGCGGGTGAGGGAGGAACAGATCGAAGCCTGCGCGAAGGTGTGCGATGCGCTCAGCGCCGACTCTGAATCCGGAGAACGTGCAGGCGTGTTTGACGAAGCCGCCGCAGCCATCCGCGAACTCACCAAGCAAGGAGGGAAGTGATGGATATCAAGTGGAACCACAACGACTACACCCAAAAACTCAGTCGTGAAAAACTGCGACTGCTCAACAGCCAAGTTGAACGTGCCAATACTGAGTTCGCCAAAAATAATGGTGGGCAGGGAGACTACACAGCAATCGCTGCTCGCCTGTCTCGCAAGATGATTTACGGGGGGAAGTGATGGCTCCGCAATTCATGTGTCTGTCAATGATCGTCAGCGGGCGCGGTGATAAAGAGGGTTCGCCGTTCTACGGCACGCTTGACGGGCTGGCGTCCGCGCTCCAGAAAGAGAACGAAGCACACGACCTGAACCCCATAGAACAAATGAGCCTGCTGGTGCTCACGTTCCGGCCCAAGCCGCGAGGAGTGAAGTGATGACCGCGATAGAGTTTGCTGTGCACGCACTGTTTAAAAATTTATCAGTGGAGCAACAAGCCGAGATCATTAATGATCTGCATCTTTGTCGTTACAACGAACCTGATCGGGACACACGGTGTGAAATCGAAGATGCTATTAATCTATTAAAAGGATTACGTCGATGACCGCCCCTACGGATACGCCAATCACCGACGAAGCTTGCAAGGAAAACGGGCAGCCTACGAAGTTCGTATTCGCAGACGACATGCGAAAACTTGAACGCAAACTCTCCGCCGCACTTGCAGAAGTCAAACGACTGAACGAGTGGGCTGACGGTATGACGGATGCGGCTTTAAAAGAGCGGCAGACCGGAGAAATGTACCAGCGTGAATTGCGGGCAGAGATAGAGCGACTGCGCCAGCATCAGGACGAACTGGCGCGGAGGGTGGTGGCGATCTTCCGCGAAGAAATGTGCGACAGCCTGATCGGAGACGCGCCGCCACCGACGGTGAGCAAGATCATCGCCCGCGTCCGGGCTGAGATGGAGAAGGAGAAAGGCAATGGCTAAGTACCGGAAGAAGCCCGTGGTAATCGAGGCGGTGCAGTGGTTCAAGAACGGCGACCACCCGCAAGACAACAGCGCCCGCATGCAGCCTGATGTTGAGTCGTGCGAGGGTGAAGTGGTGCGCTACTACAGACACCCCGGCGTACCGGGGGATTCGCTGTGCGAGAAGTGTGGCAATCCGCATCACGTTCACGGCTGGGTAGACACGCTGGAGCAAGGGCATCGCGTCTGCCCCGGCGACTGGATCATCAAAGGCGTACAGGGCGAGTTCTACCCCTGCAAGCCCGACATCTTCGCAGCGACTTACGAACCGGCGGGGGATTGATGGCTAAACTCGCAGCGGTGAAGCCGGTGAAGTGCTATTCCGACTTTGAGGAACCCGGCGAACTTTCAAAACGCTGGGTCGGTGAGCATAAGTGTACAAACATGCGCCCCCTTCCCTGCATCCTCATGACCGAGGCCCGTTACAAGAAGCTGATGGATGTGGTGAAGGAAGCCGTTGCGTGGAAGGACGGAGACTACCGCAACGAGAACCGGCTACGGGAAGCCATCGAAGCCGCAGAGAAAGCGGGGGCGCTGTGATGCCTGCGCCTAAATAAATGTTTAAACAGCAACAAGAAAAGGAATCGAACTCGTGAACACCCTGCAACGCTGGATGCGCGCCGCCTCTCTTGAAGAGCGCGAACAACTCGCCAAGCACGCCGGCACCACGCTAGGCACGCTGCGGCAGACGGCCGGTGCGTACCGCACCAACGGCAAGCTGACCGCCTCTGCTGACCTCGCCATCGCCATAGAGCGCGGCACGTCCGCGCTCTATCGCCCCGGGCTGCACGTCGTTCGCCGCGAGCAGTTGGCGAGTGCGTGCGCGAAGTGCGAATTCGCCAAGCAATGCCGGAGGGCGAAATGATCGTGGACCTGCTGCTCCTGCTGTGCGCGCTGATCGTCGGCGCGGTGTGGTACGTGATCAAAGGGGGTGCCGAGTGAAGCCCCAACGCAAGCGAGCCCACAACCGACAGACCCTCTACACGCGCGAGGGCCTGCGCCGCTTCCGCGCGGAGCAGTTGATCGAGCAGCGCCGCGTGCGCGAGCATGCGCACCTGCGCGCCGCGATGGCGGTGTTCGCCGGCATCGGCACGCGCACCGCTCGGCCCGCGGGGCACTACGCGCAGCACATCGGCCGCGTGCTGTTCAGCGAGCTTGCCGACCCGGAAGAGTGGGGTGTGGGTGACGCATTCGAGGAAGACGACGACACGCCGACGACGGTGCACTGATGGACCGCACGCAACTCACCGCGGCCGTGCGGCCGCTGGCGGACCGTTGCTGGCGCGGGCACTGCTGGGTGAAGACGCCTGACGGCCCGCGGCGCGTAGACCAGCAGTTCACCGAGGTGCAACTGTCCGAGCACGTCACGGGCGCGCGCGCCTATGGGCTGTGCCCCATCGCGCCGGGCACGAGCACGACGCGCGCTGCGTGCCTCGATCTGGACAGCCACAAGGGCGCGACGCCGTGGAGCCAGATGACCGACACCGCGCAACTGCTGTGCGAGGCGCTGCAGGAGGATGGCTACATGCCGACGGCGTTTCGCTCCTCGGGCGGCGCGGGTGTGCACATCTACCTCGTGTGGGACGCGCCGCAGGATGCGTACAGCGTGCGCCGCATGCTCACCGGCACGCTCGCGCTGTGCGGCCTTGCCTCTGGCACTGGTGGCGTGTTTAAACAGCAGGTCGAGGTCTTCCCCAAGCAGGACGAGGTGCCCGCCGACGGTTACGGCAGCATGTTCATCCTCCCTCTCGCGGGCAAGAGCCAGTCGGCTTCGCTCACGCTGCCCGGGGCGGTGAGCACGTGGACGCCTTCGCGCGACGTGCCCGTGCTCGCGCGCCCCGAGCGCGTGGCGCCCACCCACACCGACTTGCCGGAACTGGCAAGGCTCAAATCCGCGCTCGACGCGATACCCAACTCAGGGGAGAACGAACTTGAATACGACCAATGGCGCAACATTGTTTTCGGAATACATCACGCAACTGACGGCGGGGATGGAGGGCTCGCCCTTGCCCGCGGCTTTTCTTCGCGTTCATCTAAGTACGATCCCGACTTTCTCGATAACCGCGTGTGGCCCTACGCACGCGCTGATCGAGATGGACCGTCAATCACTGCCCGATCTGTTTTCGCTGCTGCTGAAGCCGCCGGTTGGCTGGACCCCTCGGTTGTCGACGACTTTGACGAGATACCGGAGAGTGGGGCAGAGGCTCAACGCAGCGCTGGTGCGGCTCGCAAGGCTGACCGCTTCAAGCCGATCCCCGCGCACATCTTCAGCGGGGGCGAGCCGCCGTCGTGGATCGTGAAGGGCGTGCTGCCGCAGGCTGAACTCGCTGTCGTGTTCGGCGAGTCGGGCAGCGGCAAGTCGTTCTTCACGCTCGACATGGCGATGGCAATCGCTCGTGGCCTGTCGTGGCGCGATCACCGCGTGCGGCAGGGGGCGGTGGTCTACATCGCCGCCGAGGGCGCCTCTGGCGTGCGCAACAGGCTCAAGGCGTACGCGGTGCACACCGAGACGCCGCTGCAGGACGTGCCGCTATCCGTGATCCCCAACGCACCGAACTTCCTGCTGAAGGAAGACATCATCGAACTGGTCAACGCCGTGCGGCCGTTGAAGCCCGCAGTGGTGGTCGTGGACACGCTCTCGCGCGTGCTGGCCGGCGGCGACGAGAACTCGGGCGAGGACATGGGGCTCGCCGTGAAGCACTGCTCGACGATCCATGAGGTGACCGGCGCGCTGGTGGTGCTGATCCACCACAGCGGCAAGGACGCGAGCAAGGGAGCCCGGGGCTGGTCCGGCCTGCGTGCGGCGGTCGATACCGAGATCGAGATACTGCGCAGCGAGCAGGAGCGCGTGGCGGTGGTCACCAAGCAGAAGGACGGCAGCGACGAGGAGGTCGAATTCGGCTTCAAGCTGGCCCCGGTGGCGGTGGGTGAGGATGCGGACGGGGACGCCATCGTCTCGTGCGTGGTGGAGCACGGCGCCGCCCCCAGCAAGGACCGCCGCAAGCGCGAGCCCAAGGGCGCCAAGGAAAAGGTGGTGCTGCGCACGGTGCAGGAGATGATCACCCTCGGGGGCGACTCGCCCAAGGTGTCCGAGGTGATCGACGCCGCCGTGGCGCAACTGCCGTTCGATGCCACCGAGGGCAAGCGCGACACCCGCCGGCAGCACGTTCTGCGGGCCATAGAATCACTGCAGGAGAGGGGTTCTGTGCGGATCGAGAACGGCGAAGTGCTGCTGGCGGGGGGCGAGTAGCGATGGGCAACTTGCAGAAAACTGCACGCTCAACTTGCAGAAAACTGCAAGCACCACTGCACCACGTGCACCATCTGCACCGTTTGGTGCATGTGGTGCGCGGTGCAACTGCACCATCTGCACCACGTGTCTATAGACGTGGTGCAGTGGTGCAAGGCGGTGGTGGTGTAACGAGTAGAAAATTACCAACTCGCAATTTTCCGCAGGCGGGGGTGGACACGTGCCGAAACTGATCGGATTGAACGGCCGCGGCAACAGGATCGGCGAGGACCACCCGTGCGCTCGCCTGACCGATCACGAGGTCGCCTTGCTGTTGGAACTGCGCGAACAGGGTTGGGGCTACAAGCGACTGGCGGTGGCCTTCGAGATCAGCAAGAGCCAAGCCCGCCGTATCGTCAAGGGGGAGCAGCGCGCGCAACATGCCGTGCGCTACCGGCTGATCAGGTAGGGTGCCCCTGTCGCGCCGCGAACGCGCAACAATTTGCAACATGAGCATAAAAGGCAAGCGCGAACTGTTCGCGCACGAGTACATCAAGGACCTGCACGGAACCAATGCGGCTATCCGCGCGGGTTATGCTGCGACCAGCGCACGCACGACTGCCTCGCAGCTACTGGCGTCCGAGGACGTGCAAACGCTCGTCGCCAAGCTAGCCGCGGAGCGCAACGAGGAACTGAAGATCAGCGCACGCGACGTGCTCCTCGAACTGCACCGCATGCTGACCGCCGACGTGTCGCTGGCTTTTGGCGAGGACGGCAACCTGCTCCCCATCCACGACATCCCGCTCGACCTGCGCCGGGTGATCAGCAGCATCGAGGTCGAGGAGGTGTGGGAGGGCAGGGGCGAAGACCGCGTGCAAACGGGCGTGCTGCGCAAGGTGAAGTTTTGGTCGAAAGAGAAGGGCGCCGAGTTGCTTGGGCGCCACCTCGCGCTGTTCAATGACAAGCTTGATCTCAACGTGAAGGGCGATCTCACGGAGCGCATCCTCGCCAGCCGAAAGCGTGCCGTCGGTGGCTGATACCGCACCGCTCACTGCAGATCAGATGTTGGCCGAGGACATGGGTCGCTTCTACGCGGACCCGCTCGGCTTCGTGATGTACGCATACCCGTGGGACACCGACCCCGAACTGCGCGTGGTGAAGCTGCAACCGCCGTGGGACATGATCTACGAATCGGAGTACGGGCCCGACGTGTGGGCGTGCCAGCTACTTGCCAGAATCGGCAAGCAGGTCGCTGCCAACAACTTCAACGGGCAGGACGCAGTGAACGCGCTGCGTGAGGCTGTCGTGTCCGGCCACGGCATCGGCAAGAGCGCGATCACTGCATGGCTGGTGGACTGGATTATGTCCACACGGCCCGGGGCGCAGGGCACTGTCACCGCGAACACTGCCGAGCAGTTGTCCTCGAAGACGTGGGCGCAAATCGTGAAGTGGACCAAGAAGTGCATCACGGGGCACTGGTTCGACCTTACCACCGGCAAGGGTGCGATGGCGATGCGCCACAAAGAGAACCCCGAGAAGTGGTTCTGCACGGCGCAGACGTGCCGCGAAGAGAACAGCGAATCGTTCGCCGGCCAGCACGCAGCGACGAGTACGTCGTTCTACCTCTTCGACGAAGCGAGCGCGGTGCCCGACACGATCCGCGAGGTGGCCGAGGGCGGGTTGACCGACGGCGAGCCGATGATGTTCGCGTTCGGCAACGGCACGCGCAACACGGGGTGGTTCGCTGACATCTTCCGCACCGAGGTGGGCCGCAAGCGCTGGGGCACGATGCAGGTGGACTCGCGCAGCGTGCAGATCACGAACAAGGAACAGCTAGACCAGTGGATCGAAGACTACGGGCTCGACTCGGACTTCGTGAAGGTGCGCGTGCGCGGCATGTTCCCTGCGATGTCTGCGCGCCAGTTCATCTCCGTGACCGACGTGGACGCAGCCTTCGGTCGCCACCTCAAGGCTGAGCAGTACAAGTGGGCGGCGAAGATCGTGACGTGCGACCCTGCATGGGAGGGCGACGACGACTTGGTGATCGGCATCCGTCAGGGCCTGCGCTTCGAGGTGCTGCGCGTGATCGGCAAGAACGACAACGACATGCAGGTGGCGAAGCTGCTGGCCGACATCGAAGACGATCACGAGGCCGACGCGGTGTTCGTTGACGGCGGGTTCGGCACGGGCATCGTGAGCGCGGGCCGCTCGATGGGCCGCGACTGGCACATCGTGTGGTTCGGCGCCAAGTCGAACGACCCCGGGTGTTTAAACGTGCGTGCCTTCCTCTGGCGCGAGATGCGCGACTGGCTCAAGGCCGGCGGCTCGATCCCCAAGGACCACAACCTGTACCGTGATCTGATCGGCCCGGAGATCGTGGGGCGACCCGATGGCGTGCTGCAGCTTGAAGCCAAGAAAGACATGAAGGCGCGGGGCCTGCCGTCGCCCGGCCGCGCGGATGCGCTCGCCATCTCGTTCGCGCTGCCTGTGCTGCCTCGCGTGAAGCACGGCATCCTGATCCATCCGGGGGAGGGTGCCTCTGTGCAGCACGGCTTGGAATACGATCCGCTCGCCAACATCTAGGAGCGCGTCGCAATGTGCACCGGAGCAGAAATCGCAGGACTCGTGCTTGGTGGCATCTCGACTGTCTCCTCGCTCTCGCAGGGGAAGCCGAAGGCCCCCGAGCCCGTAGCAATGGCCGAACCGCCCGCGCCTGAGCCGGCGCCGCAGGCCACGAAGGTTCCCGACCAAGCCGCCATCAAGCGCAAGAACGCGAGCACCGCCCTCACCGGGCCGCTGGCCGGCGCGACGAGCACCGCGCTCACCGGGCCCAGCGGCATCGACGACAACATGCTCAACCTCGGGCGTAACACCAAGCTGGGGCAGTGATGGCAGCGACACCCAAGACCACCGACCGAACCACTCGCGCGCAGTTCCTTGCGCGCGTCGGTTCGCTCAAGGACGAGCGGTCAAGCTGGTTCGAGCACTACCGCGAGTTGTCGCAGTTCATCATGCCGCGCTCGGGGCGGTTCTTCATCACGGACCGCAACAAGGGCGGCAAGCGGCACAACAGCATCTACAACGAGACGGCGTCGTGGGCCGCGCGCACGCTGGCCGCGGGCATGCAGGCGGGCATGACGAGCCCTGCGCGCCCGTGGTTCCGCCTTGCGATCACGGACACCGAGATGATGGAGTTCGGGCCGGTGAAGCGCTGGCTCGACGACACCACGATGCTGATGCGGGAAATCTTCCTGCGCTCCAACACCTACCGTGCGCTGCACTCTTCGTACACGGAGCTTGGGGTCTACGGCACCGCAGCCAACCTGCAGGACGATGACTTCGACACGGTGATCTGGCACCACCCGCTGACCGCTGGCGAATACTGCGTGAGCACGGGCGCGCGCGGCAACGTGAACACGTTGTCCCGCGAGTACGAGATGACCGTCGCGCAGATGCTCGACGAGTTCGGCTATGACGCCCTGAGCCCGGCGGTGAAGAACCTGTACAACAACGGCGCCGGCCTCGACAAGTGGGTGCCGGTGGTGCACCTGATCGAGCCGCGCAAGGATCGCGACTACCGTGCTCGCGACACGAAGAACATGGCGTTCAAGGACGTGTACTTCGAGGCCGGGGGCAACGAGGACAAGCTGCTGCGCGAGTCAGGGCACAAGCGCTTCCCCGGGTTCGCGCCGCGCTGGGACGTGTCGGGCGGCGACATCTACGGCAACTCGCCGGGCATGGAAGCGCTCGGCGGCACCAAGCAACTGCAGCACGAGGAGACGCGCCTGAGCCAAGGCATCGACTACCAAGTCAAGCCGCCTCTCGCGCTGCCCGCCGCGCTGAAGGACAAGCCGCACAGCACGCTGCCCGGTGGCACTGCGTACTACGACATGAACACGAACGTGCAGATCAAGTCGATGTTTGACGTGAACCTGAACCTGTCGCACCTCGACCTGAACATCCAGCGCGTCGAGAAGCGGATCAGCCGTTCGTTCTACGCTGACCTCTTCCTGATGCTGGCGCAGGACACGCGCTCGAACATCACCGCGCGCGAGATCGCAGAGCGGCACGAAGAGAAGCTGCTCATGCTCGGCCCGGTGCTGGAGCGTTTGCACAGCGAGCTTCACCAGCAACTGATCGACAACACCTTCGACCGCATGGTGGCGACGCGCATCGTGCCGCCCCCGCCGCCGGAACTGCAGGGCGTGGACCTGAACGTGCAGTTCGTCAGCATGCTCGCGCAGGCGCAGCGCGCTGTTGGCACCGCGAGCGTGGACCGCCTGCTGGGCACGGTAGGCTCCCTCGCAGTGATGCAGGCGAACGCCGGGCAAACCGTTACCGCCCTCGACAAGCTGAACATCGACAGCATTGTCGACGGCTACGCGGACATGCTCGGCACGGACCCGGACTACATCGTCGGCAACGAGGACGTGGCGATCATCCGCGACCAGCGCGTGCAGGCGCAGCAGCAGGCGCAGCAGGCCGCAACGATGGCGCAGGCCGCAGCGACGGCGAAGGACGCGAGCCAAGCGAGCCTTGACGGGAACACCGCACTGAGCCAAGCGCTCGGGCAATTCTCCGGGTACGCAGTGCCCGGCACACTGTAGAGAGGAACGAACATGAGCATCAACTTCACGCAGATCGTTGCTTCGTTGGCGCGGCCCGCCGACAGCACCGCGTACGCGACGGGCGATGCCATCGCCAACAGCGGTACCGCGTCGGCAGTCGTACCGTTGACGTTCACACTGCCCCGGGGCGAAGGTCGTCTCACGGGATGCCGAGCGGTGGTCGCGCCCGCGTCAGGCAACCTCGTGATCACTGCACTCGACTTCGATCTGCTGCTCTTCCGACCGGAGTCGGGCATACCGTTCGCGGCGGGCAGCTACATCGCCGACAACGCGCAGATGTCCATCTCCGCTGCGGCACTGCGCGAGCTGGTGGGCGTGTTCTCGTTCGCAGCAGGTGCGTGGCGCAACCCGCTGGGCGCGCTCACCGCAGGCGCTGCGGGGTGGCAGGCTGTTGCGCCCTCGGGCCGCGCGCAAGGCTACCCGTTCCGTGTGCCGGAGACTTCGCGCTACCTGCTCGGCGTGCTGCAGGCGAAAGGGTCGTGGACCCCGACAGGCGTGGCGAACACGATCACGCTCGCGCTCGACATGGAGGCATAGGGTGCCCTTGATGCCCGTGCGTAGCGTTACCTTCGCGTCGTGAGCACAGCAGAAGACCCGCTGGGAACCGACGAACTGGATGGCGCGCAGCAGCTTGAAGCCGAGCAGCACCGTGTAGACAGGGATCGGGAGATAGCGGACCTCAAGTGGCTCATGGGGCACGAGGAGGGCCGACGGATTGCGTGGGGCCTCCTCGGACGAGCGGGTGTGTTTCGTACCAGCTTCTCGCCGGACGGCCTGCAGATGGCGTTCAACGAGGGCAATCGCAACTTGGGGGTCTACCTCCTCGCCGAGATCAACGAGCACTGTCCGCGACGCTACATGGAAATGATCAAGGAGCAGAAAGAAAATGGGCACCGAAGCAAGCGCGCAGCAAACTGATGTCACGCAACCTGCGGTGACCAAGACGGACGCGGGTACAACCGCGCCCGAGCAGCAGAAGCAACAAGCCACCGACGACGCGGCGACCAAAGCGGCTACCGGCACCACGACCAAGGTCGAGGGTGCGGAGGGCGACAAGGGCAAAGCGGAGGGTGACGGCGAGGGCACGAAAGGCGGAGCACCGGAAGCATATTCCGACTTTGCGTTGCCCGAAGGCGTCGCGCTCGACGAGGAAATGATGCGCGAGTTCACGGGGCTGGCGAAAGAGCACAACCTCACGCAAGAGGCCGCACAGAAGTTCGTGGCGCTCGGCGCGAAGATGTCGCAGAAGAGCGCGGCATCGCTGCAAGATGGCGTTGCACAGATGCGCGACGGCTGGCTCGCGGACTCCAAGGCCGACAAAGAGTTCGGCGGCGAAGCCTACGAGGCGAACGTCGCCCAAGCGCGCACCGTGTTTCAGCAGTTCGGCACACCGGAACTGGCGGAGTTTCTGAACGCCAGCGGCATCGGCAACCACCCCGAGATGATTCGGTGGGCGCATCGCGTCAGCAAAGCGATCACCCCCGGGAAGACCATCACCGGGCGGCAGACCGACGGCAAGGTGACCGACGCACGCAAGTTCTACCCCAACTCCCCGCAACTCACTGCATAAGGAAACGAAATGGCTCTCTCGACGAACAACCCGACTCTGCTGGACCTTGCCAAGGTCACCGACCCGGACGGCAACATCGCCGACATCGTGGAAATCCTGAATCAGGAAAACCCGGTGCTGGAAGACATGACGTGGCAGGAAGGCAACCTGCCCACCGGCCACCGCATCTCCGTGCGCGCCGGCATCCCGACCCCGACGTGGCGCAAGCTGTACGGCGGCGTCCAGCCGAACAAGGCGCGCTCGGTGCAGGTGACCGACTCGTGCGGTATGCTCGAAGCGTACGCCGAAGTGGACAAGGCCCTCGCGGACCTGAACGGCAACAGCGCCGCCTTCCGCCTGACCGAGGACCGCGCCCACATCGAGGGCATCGCGCAGGAACTGGCCTCGAAAATCTTCTACGGCAACGAAGACACCACGCCGGAAGCGTTCACGGGCCTGTCGCCGCGCTTCAACTCCCTGTCGGCCGAGAACGCCGACAACATCGTCAACGCCTCGGGCGCCGGCCCGGACAGCACGTCGATCTGGCTGTGCGTGTGGGGCCCGAACACCGGCTACGGTATCGTGCCGAAGGGCTCGACCGCCGGCCTGAAGTCCACGGACAAGGGGCAGGTGACGGTCGAGAACGCGGACGGCGCGGGCGGCCGGATGGAAGCCTACCGCTCGCACTACCGCATGGACGCGGGCCTGACCATCCGCGACTGGCGCTACTTCGTTCGCATCCCGAACATCGACATCAGCGAACTCACCACGCTGGCGAACACCAAGAACCTGATCACGTGGATGGTTCAGGCGAGCGAGCGCATCCCCTCGTTCGGCAAGGGCCGCGCCTGCTGGTACGTGAACCGCACCATTCGCGAGAAGCTGCGTCTCGGCATCCTCGAAAAGGTGAGTTCCAACCTGTCGTGGGAAACGGTCGCGGGCAAGCGCGTGATGACGTTCGACGACATCCCGGTGAAGCGCTGCGACGCGCTGCTGAACACCGAATCGACCGTCAGCTAATCCGGCCGGCGAACACCTTCTCTTCTCTTCAAGGACAAAGAAAATGATTCTCGACGAACTGAACGAATTCGCGGATGCCGTGGCGGTGACGGGCACCGCGGCCAGCACCTACGTGCTGGGCGACTACATCGACCTCGGCTCCAGCCCGACGCTGAAGGACATCGGCGTCGGCGAGGACCTGTACCTCGTGATCGGTGTGGACACCACCGTTGCTGCCTCCGGCGGTGCGGCGAACGTCACGTTCAAGCTGGTGTCCGACTCGGTGGTGACGCTGGACTCGTCCCCGACGACGCACTGGACCTCGGGCGCCATCGCCAAGGGCACGCTGGTGGCGGGCTACATCGTCGCCCGCGTGAAGCTGCCGGCGGGCAACTACGAGCGCTACCTCGGCGTGACGTTCACCCCCGACACCAACGACACCACCGCCGGCAAGGTGAATGCCTTCCTCACGAAGGACATCAACCGCTGGATCGCGCTGCCGAACGCGGCGGGGGCGTAAGTCATGCTCGTCACCGCCACCGCGAAGGGCTTCTACATCGGCTCGCGAGAGCCGGGCGAGACGTTCGACTTCGACGTGTCGATCCTGAAGCGCAAGGGCCCCGACGGCCAGCCGGTGATGCCGTCGTGGCTGCGCGAGGCGACCCCCGCCGATGCCGAGAAGTTCGGAGCGGCCCAAGCGGGGGCGGACGAGCGCCGGGCCAGCACCTTGAGCGGCATCACGAAGGGTGCTGCCGAGAAGTCCAAGGGCAAGAAAGAAAAGAAAGCGGAAGCCGGTACGGGCAGCGAAGACCTCGTTTAAACGGGGCCCTGCACGAACCTTGAAACACCGGGCACCTGCGGGTGCCCGTCTTTTTAGAGGGGCAGAAAAATGGCGTCTGAAGTCTCGATCTGCAATCTCGCACTGGCACACCTCGGGGACGAGGCGACCGTTGCCAGCATCGACCCGCCCGAGGGCTCGCAGCAGGCCGAGCACTGCGCGCTGTTCTACCCCGTCGCCCTCGACTCCATTCTTGAAGAGCACGATTGGGGCTTCGCCACCAAGCGCAAGAACCTCGTCGAGCACTCGGAGGAGCCACCGGACCAGTGGGGCTACGTCTACCAGTACCCCGGGGACTGCGTGAAGCTGCGCGCCGTCCTTCTGCCCGGCAGCACGGACGACGACGAGGGCGAGGAGTTCATCGTTGAGGCGCTGGAAGACGGCACCAAGGTCGTTTACACGAACGTCGAAGACGCACAGATTCGCTACACCTTCCGCTGCACCGACACCGGCAAGTACCGGCCGACGTTCGTTCACGCCCTCGCACGCCGCCTGTCCGCGCTGCTCGCCGGGCCGATCATCAAGGGCAGCGAAGGCATGCGCGTTTCGGGGGATCAGTTGAAGATGTACTACAACGTAGACCTCCCCCGCGCCACGACGGCGGACGCCAACGAGCGGCGCAAGAACACGTACGACACCTTCGTGCCGAGCGGACTGCGAGCGCGCGCGTGAGCAAGTCCTCCTATCTTCGGTCCTTCGCGGGCGGGGAGATTGCGCCGGAGTTGTTCGGCCGGCTCGATCTCGTCAAGAACCAAACGGGCCTGCAGCGCGCCGAGAACTTCATCATCCGCGCAGAGGGGCCGGCGAGCAACCGCGCCGGCTTCGAGTGGGTGATTGAGACGAAGGACAGCAGCAAGCGCTCTGTCGGCATCCCGTTCATCTTCAACGCCGCGCAAGCCTACGTGCTGGAGTTCGGCGATCAGTACATGCGCATCCACACCGAAGGCGGCACGGTGCTGAGCGCCGCGCAGAACATCACCGCGATCAGCCAAGCAAACCCCGGGGTGCTCACCTACTCCGGCGCGGACCCGGCGAACGGCACGTGGGTGTTTCTCTCCGGCATCGGCGGCATGACGCAGCTTAATGGCCGGTACGTGAAGGTCGCGAACGTGAACGCCGGGGCGAACACTTTCGAGATCACGGACACGGGTGGCGCGAACATCAACACCACCGGCTACACGGCGTACACCGCAGGCGGCACGATGTCTCCCGTGTACGAGATCGCTACGCCCTACCTCGAAGCGGACCTGTTCGATCTGCACTACACGCAGTCGCAGGACGTGCTGACGATCACGCACCCGACCTACCAGCAGCGCCAGCTTGTGCGCTCGGGAGCCACGTCGTGGGCGTTGAGCACGTTCACCCTCGCCCCTACGCAGCCGGCGCCGACAGGTGTTACCGTCACGCCCAGCGCTGCAGGCGGGGAGACGTACGCATACATCGTCACCGCTGTGAACAGCGACGGCTTGGAGGAGTCGCTGTCCTCTACCGCGGGGACGAACGGCGCGTGCCAAGTCCTGAGCGCAGGCGGCGCGTACAACACCGTCACTTGGACCAACGCCTCGGGCGCTGTGCGCTACAACGTGTACCGCCGGATCAGCGGGGTGTTCGGCTACGTTGGACAGGGCACGGACGGGGCGGCCGGCTTCAAGGACGACAACATCCAACCCGACCTGACGCAATCGCCGCCAGAGGGCACCGACCCCTTCGTGGGCGCCGGCAACTACCCCGGGGCGGTGGGCTACTATCAAGGCCGGCGTTGGTTCGCGGGCACCACCAACAAGCAGCAGAACCTGTGGGGCACGCGCTCGGGCACTGAGTCCAACCTCACGTACTCCATCCCGACGCAAGCCGACGACGCCGTGCAGGCGCGGCTGACCGCGCGGCAGGCGAACACCATCCGTCACATCGTGCCGCTGAAGGACCTGTTGCTCCTCACATCGGGCGCGGAATGGGTCGTCGATACCGGCGGCGCGGCCGGGGTGCTCGACCCGACGAACCTGTCGTACAGGCCGGAGGGCTACATCGGCGCCAACAACGTGCAGCCGGTGGTCACTGGCAAGGCGGTGCTCTACTGCGAGTCCAACGGGGGGCGCGTCCGCGAGATCAAGTACAAATGGGAGTCTCAGGGCTACGACCCCGAGGATGTCTCGGTGATGGCGCCGCATCTGTTCGACGGCTACACGATCACCAGCATGACGTATGCGCACGTCCCGTTCCGCCTGCTGTTCGCCACACGCTCTGACGGCACGCTGCTCGCGATGACCTACGTGCCGGAGCACCAAGTCGCTGCGTGGCACCAGCACACCACGAACGGCGAGTTCGAGCACGTGTGCGCGATCCCCGAGAACGGAGAGAACATGCTGTACGCTGTTGTCGCGCGCGAAATCAACGGCCGCACTGTACGCAGCATCGAGCGCATGCGCTCGCGCCAGATCGCGTCGTTGTCCGACGCGTTCTTCGTTGACGCAGGGGTGACCATCACCAGCCCGGCGTCGCTCACGATCTCGAACAGCTTGTGGCATCTTGAGGGTGAGGAGGTGGCGATCCTCGTGGACGGCGCGGTCCATCCGGTGCGCACGGTGACGAACGGCGCGATCACGTTGGAGCTAGACGAACTGCCCGACGTTGTGCACGTCGGGCTCGCGTACAACGCGGACTTGGAGACGTTGCCCATCGCGGTGGAAGCGGAGGCGTTCGGCCAAGGCATGCAGAAGAACGTGAACGGCGTGCGAGTGCGTGTAAACGCGTCGTCGGGGTTGTTCGCCGGGCCGGCGTTTGACAAGCTGCGCGAGGACAAGCAGCGCACCACGGAGACGTTCGGGGTGCCTCCTGAGCGCGTCACGGGCATGCGCAACATCATGCTCGTCCCGAGTTGGAACAGCGATGGCACGGTCTGCATCCGGCAGTCCAATCCGCTCCCCCTCACCGTCGTGGCCCTCGCCCCGAACGTGGCGTATGGGGGTTAGCGTCCGCCCCGCCGTCGAGGCGGACATCCCCGTGCTGATCGAACTCGGCGCCGCGCTGCACGCCGAGAGCCCGCGCTTCTCGCGATATGCGTTCTCCCCGGTGAAGGTGGCCGGCACCGCACTTTTCGCCATAGGGGGTGGGGGTGCCTTTGTCGCCGAGAACGACGGGAAAATCATTGGGGTGCTCGCGGGCTTCGTGGCCGAGCAGTGGTTCAGCACCGACAGGGTTGTGTCGGACTTGACCTTCTACATCACGCCTGAGCAGCGGAAGAAAGGAAGAGCAGCGCTGATGCTGATCCGAGCGTTCGAGCAGTGGGCGGTGTCGCAGGGCGCGATGGACATCGTGCCCGGCGCCAGCACGCAGATCGACCCCGAAGGTACGCGCCGCTTCTACGAGAAGCTGGGCTACACCACCAGCGGCTATCAGTTCTTCAAGAGGTTGACCAATGGGCATTGAAGCCTCCACCCTCGGAAAGATTGGCCTAGGCGCGCAAGCCGTCGGGGGCCTGCTGGCGAGCAAGGGCTCCTACGACAAATCGAGCGCCGAGCGCTACGCATACGAGTATCAAGCCAAGGTCGCCGCGAACAACGCAACGGTGGCGACGTGGCGTGCGCAAGACGCGATCACACGGGGGCAGACCGAGACGGCGCGGCAGCAGTTGAAGACGCGCCAGATCAAGGGCGCGCAGCGAGCCGCTTTCGCTGCCCGGGGCGTGGATACGGGCGAAGGCTCCGCCCTCAACATCCTGTCGGACACGGACCTCATGGGCGCCGTGGACGCCGCCACGATCACCGACAACGCAGCGAAAGAGGCGTGGGCGCTGCGCGCAGAGGCGTCGAACGCCAACGCCAATGCGGGCCTGTTGCGCGCGCGAGCGGCAGCCGAGAACCCGATGGGCTCCGCGCTGGGCACCGCGCTCACGACGGGGGGCATGGTCGCGTCGAGCTGGTACAACCTCAAGTCGAAAGGCATGTTCGACGACACGAGCCGGTCCGGCTCGAAGTGGCAGTGGGACGGCGCGACGGGGGAGTTCTAAGCGATGAAGGTTCCGGTCTACGACGAGTTCCAAGCCCGCGACCGCGCGCTGGCGGGAGGCCAGCAGTCTAGCGTCGCGTCGCCTTCGCTCTTCGCCGCGGCGGGGGCGCAGCAGTCGGACCTTGGCAAGGCCCTCGTGTCCGCGGGAGGTGCGTCCGTGGACATCGCCGGCAAGATGCAGGACCGCGAGAACGTGGACATGCTCTTCCGCGCCGAAACAGCGCTCACGGAGGAGTTGATTCAGTTCAGCACCAGCGTGCGCGAGCGCAAGGGCGCGACTGCCAAGGGCGTGACGCAAGACGCCGAGAAGTGGTTCGACGAGACGGCGAACAAGCACATCGGTGCGCTGGGCAATGACGAGCAGCGCCGCCTGTTCGTCCAGCGTGCTTCGCGCATGCGCGCGCAGACGATAGACTCGGTATCGCGGCACGAGGTGACAGAGCGCGACCGTTCCGCGCTCGAAGCTTCCGAGGCCCGGCGGGTCACCGCGGTGAACCGCGCGACCGCCAGCGCGTACGACTGGTCCGTGCTCGAAGCCGAAAAGAAAGAGATGGCGAAGACCATCGACGTTGACGCCAAGCTGCGCGGCTGGGCGCCGGAGGTGGTGGAGGCGAAGAAAGGCGAGTGGCAGACGCGCATGCACAAAGAGATGCTGCAGCAACTCGCGAAGGACCCGAAAACGCGAGCGCTCGCGAAGACGTACTACGACAAGTATGAGAAAGAGATCGACGGTACCGCACGCGCAGAGCTTGGCGAGTTCGCGAAGAAAGCAACGGACACGGACACCGGCACCACGACGGCGGGAGTGGTGTGGGAGCAGATGCGGCCGAAGAGCGCGAAGGACCCCATCGTGCTGTCGGACATGGAAGACCGGCTACGCATCGAGCTGAAGGGCAACCCCGAGGCGCTGGACATCGCCGTGAAGGACCTGCGCTCGCGCGTGGCGGCGTTCAAGGACCAGCGCAAAGAGCAGTCGAACGCCCTCGAAGCCGGGGTGAATGCGCTGGTGCTGGAGGGCGCGTCGAGCCAAGCTATCCGGCGCAGCGCCGCGTTCATCGACCTCGCAGCCAAGGACCCCGAGGCCGCGCGCAAGATCGACGCGTACCTTGAGAACAAAGAGTATATGGGCATGGTTCGCGCGAACGCGAGTGAAGAGCGGCAGGACCGCATCCTCGGTCGCACGAACCTCGATCTCGCGCTGAAGCTGTCGGACCCCGACAAGCTGATGGCGATCACGGACCGCAACGAGATCGTGAACATGGTGTCGGTGCTCGGCCGCTCGAACACCGTGGCGCTGCTGACGAAGTACGACGCGCTGAAGAAAGACGGCAACAGGCTGATTGAGGCTCGCATCGACAAACAAGACTTCGACACCATCGCGCTCACCGCCGGCTTCCGCCCGAACGAGAAGATGAAGAGCGAAGAGGAGAAGGACGCGCTGGTGCGGCTGCAGGCCCGCGTCGAGAACGTGATCGACCACGAGCAGCGCGCGCGGGGCAACAAGCCTCTGTCTCGTGAAGAGAAGCAAAGGGTCATGCAGCGTGAGATCGACAACGCCGTGATGGTTGGCCGCACCAGTTGGTTCGCGGACAAAAAGCCGGTGGGCGTGCTGACCCCGGAAGAGAAGGCCCGCGTGCGAGTGCCCGAGAGCTTCCGCACAGAAGCGGTCGCGGCGCGCAAGCGCAACGGGCTCGCGACGAACGACGAGATGCTGCGCTCCCTGTGGCTGAACCTGCCGCCGGAGAAACGAGGAGGTTACAGGTAGTGTCCGATTTTCTGCTGCCCGAAGAGGAAGGCCGGCTGAAGGGGGACGCGCTGCGTCCCTCGCCGGTTACTGGTTCCCCGTTCCTGCTGCCCGGGGAGCGCACCGCCGCCGAGCGCGCCGAGCCTGTGCTGCGCACCGCGCTCACGACGGACCCTGACGCAGAGGCGACGACGCAGCGCATCGCGCGCACGGCGGGCCTGCCGAGCGCAGTGGCCGGGCGCAACATGGACCGCGCGAAACTCGAAGCGCGCCTCGTCGAACTGCAGGCCGCGACGAAGGACGCGAACCCCGCGCTGTTGCGCCGCCTGTCGGACGAGCAGTTCGCCAAGATCGCGCACGACGACATCGACAACCTCGCCAACATCGGCGGCGTGGTCGCCGCGCCGCGCGCGGCGGAGCGGGCGGTGACCAGCGACGAGTTCGCGCGCATGGTGCGCGAGACGAAAGAGCGCAACCCCACGATGGGGTGGGACGAGGCGCGCGCTGCGGTCAACGCTCGCGTCGTAGTGGACAACTCCCCGGGGGGCATCGCGACCAGCGGGGCGCCCGCCACGACCGCCTCGTCGCTGGTTTCGGGCGCGCGTGCATCCTTCGTTGAGGGCTTGGGAGAACAAACGCGACAGGGTGTCCGTCGCTTCCTCGGCGACCTGTTCGGCTTCGATCTAGTGGCCGAGGACGCAGCGCGAAAAAACCTGCAGTCGCAGAACAGGCAGGCGCTAGAAACTCCGCAACCGGAGGGCCTCGCCGGCGACGTGTATGGCGGCGTCTTGAGCACGGTGCAGAGCGCGCCGGGCATGGCGGTGGCACTGGCGAACCCCGCGCTCGGCCTCGCTGCCTTCGGCGTGCAAACCGCGGCGCCTGCGTACAGCAAGTACCGCGACCGTGGGGGCTCAAAGGAGGAGGCCGCGTTGGGCGCCTTCTTGGAGGGCGCAGCGGAAATGGTGTTCGAGAAAGCGCCGCTGGACTTTTTCGTGAAGCGCTTCGGGAAGGCTGGTGCTGGCGATTTCCTAGCGGGCTTGCTGGCGCGCGAGATACCGACGGAGATGGCTACGACCATCGCCCAAACCGCGACCGACACCGCCATCGCCAACCCGGATG
>Ga0172380_10003893_pt1 | contig 19877 bp, 19 predicted proteins | sample Leawe162metaG_FD_119747 | JGI IMG/M metagenome (GOLD analysis project Ga0172380, IMG submission 119747) | Leachate microbial communities from a municipal landfill in Southern Ontario, Canada - Leachate well 162 metaG | ecosystem: Engineered > Solid waste > Landfill > Unclassified | place... | reverse complement strand
GTGCCCGGGATCACGATCGGGCGGCGCGCAGCAGGGGGATGCCGGTGATCTCAGGCGACCAGTGACCGCCGTTCGCCCGGAGACGCATGTGGTGACCTCGCCGCGGCTGTTCACCCGATCGTTCGTGCTGGCGGTGCTCTCCGCGCACTGCTTCTTCATCTCCTACAACATGGCGATCGCGGAGGTGCCGCGATCGCTCGCGGGCGAGCCGCCATGGGTTGTCGGCATCGTGGTCGGCGCGATGGGGATCGCCGGCACGCTGGCGCGCCCGCTGGTGGGGGTGTGGCTGGAGGCCGGGAACCGCGTCAAGTTCGTGCGCCTCGGGGCGATCGGCGTCGTGCTGGCGTTCGGCGGCTATGCGCTGGACCTCGGGCCGTGGCCCATGCTCGTGTTCCGGCTGGTGCACGGCTTCTGCACCGGCATGTACACCACCTCGCTGCTGTCGGTGGTGGGTGGTGCGGTGCCGGCGGATCGGCGAGGCACGGGCATCGGGCTGTACCAGACCTCCGGCGCGGTGGCGCAGCTGTATTCGGCGCCGCTGGCGATCTGGCTGATCATGGTGACGGACGTGCGCACCGCGTTCATCGTCTCCGCGGTCGCGTGCGTGGGTGCGCTGGTCTGCGGCGGGCTGGTGCGCGATCTGCACGCGCCGTCCGTGGTGCGGCACGTGGGGCCATGGTGGGCGCGGACGTGGGTCTCGCGCACTGCGCTGCTGCCCGCCCTCGTCTTCCTGTCGGTGACGGCGCCGTACGGCGCGGTGCAGGCGTTCCTGCTGCAGTTCGCCGATGAGCGCGGGCTGGCGAACCCGGGCCTGTTCTACACGGTGGTCGCGGTGTCGCAGGTGGTGGCGCGCGGCAGCGCGGGCGCGCTGGTGGATCGCATCCGGCCCGTGTTCACCATCGTCCCCGCGCTGATCTTCGGCGCGATCGGGCTGCTGCTGCTGTCCATGTCGCATTCGCAGGGGATGCTGATGGTCTCCGGGCTGCTCTACGGCCTGGGGCTCGCGTCCACGCAGACCTCCATCGTGGCGCTGGTCGTCGGGCGCGTGACGCCGAGGGGGCTGGGCGCGGCGATGGCGACGTACACGATGGCGTGGGACGCCGGGCTGGTGCTGGGCGGCGTGATGTTCGGCTTCGTCGTGGACGCGACGTCGCCCGCGACGGCGTTCGCGATCATGAGCGCCATGCCACTGGCGGGCGCGGCGCTCTTCGTGCTGCGCGTGGCGCGCGAGCCGTCCGCGCCGGTTGCCTCGCCGCCAGCCGCGGCGGCCGTCTAGCTCCCGGCGTCCCGCACGCTCGGCGGGGCGTCGAGGTCCGCGAAGATCCCGCGCGCGCGCAGATCGCCGCGGATGGTCTCGTGGCGCAGCACGGCGGCGGGGTCCGCGAGCGCCCCGCTGAGCATGACGTGCGCGTCCTCGTCGTTGTCCCGGTAGTACGCCACCAGGGTGCCGGCGCGGCGGAAGCCGAAGCGCTGGTACAGCGCCTGCGCCCGCGTGTTCGTGACGCGCACCTCGAGCACGATCTCCGGCAGTTCCGCCTCGCGCGCGAGATCGAGGCAGTCGAGGAGCAGGCGCGCGCCGATGCCGCGGCCCTGCTGGTGCGGGTCGACGGCGATGGTGACCAGGTGCATCTGGTCGTGCATGTACCAGACGCCCATGAACCCGACGATGCGGTCGCGGGGCGGGCGGCCGAGGTGACGTCGCAGCGCCGCGAGCGGCCCGCGTGGCGGTCCGTGCGGCGAGCCGTCATCCGCACCGTCCGTGCGCTCCTCGATCGCCACGCGGTAGCGCGCGAAGGCGTTCGCGAGCTCCGCCTCGAAGGCGCGCGCGGGCCAGGCGTCCTGGTACGCCGCGGATTCGATGCGGCGCACGGCGCGGATGTCCGCGCGGGTCATGTCGCGGAGCGTGATGCGCGTGGTGTGCGGTACCGAGGGGCCGCGAGGTGTGAGGCCGGGCTGGGGCTCGGGCGGCTGGGACCCGGGTGGCTGGGACCCGGGTGGCTGGGACCCGGGTGGCTGGGACTCGGGCTGGGTCACGCGCGGCCTCGTCCGTTCGACGCACGGGGATGTGCGTGAGCGGCGATCATACGGGGAGGATGCGGTGGGCGTCCGTCGACGCCCGATCGGGCCGAGCCAGGCGTGGCCGCCGTGCCCCGAACGCCGGGGGTCGTGGACGGCCCACTGACAATTGCTTACGCGCTCATCGCGCGTGGCGTTCGATCACACGCGAACGATCACCCTCGAACAGTCGAGTCACTAGGCAGGCGTCTCCGCCCCCGGGGCGCTCGCACCCGCCGTTGCGGAGAGCGGGCGCTGGAGGACGAAATACGCCGTCTCCGCGCGGCCGAGGTGCTGGATGCCGGAGAGGCTCCAGCCCTCGCGACCGAGCGCCGTCAGGTAGCGGGCGACGAACGTGGTGCGGTGCTCACCCGACTGGCGGATGAACTCCACGCCTTCACAGCTGATCCGCCCCCGCGAGTCGACGTACGCGACGCGGTATTCCCACTGGTCCATGGCTAACCTCCTCAGGGTTCGCACCCTGTGTGCGCACCGGGCTTTCCCGGACACGCATTCCCAGGCACAAGGAGTAGCTGACCGCCTGATCCCTGCCACCGCCCGCCCTCCGTTGCCCCCATTCGGGCTGCCCGCACGCGGCCGCGCGGGCGTGGAGGATGAATGCGGCCCGTCCGCTGGAGGGCTCCTCTGCCCCCTCGGGGACGGCGACCGGACGCCGCCGGTGGATCTATCGTCCCATCCCCGTCGAGAGGGGGGCGCCCGCGAGATCCGCGCCAGCACCCCCTCGACAGCGTAGAACGGACGTTCTACTCTCCGCGGCATGACACCACACACGGGCCCCTCGGCGGGGGCGCGAGAGGAGGGTCGCGTGGGCGACTGGAACGACGACGAACTGGACGGCGATGACGATGACGTGGAGGGTGGGCGGCGCGGGCCGCGCGCCGCGCTGGATGACCTGGACAACCTGGACGACATCGACGGCCTCGATGGGGTCGACGGCGCGGGACCGGGGGCGCTGACCGACGGCGACGAGCTCCCGGACGAGGTGCGCGCGGAGCTGGAGGCGGTCGCCGCTGCGGAGGGCGAGATGCACGACGCGCTGGAGGACGCGCTGACGGAGGCGCAGCACGCGCTGGAGGCGCAGCGCGAGGCGACCCGCGCGGCGGTGGCCCGCTACCGCGAGGCGCTGCTGGCGGCGGAGCCGGACCTGCCCCCGGACCTGGTGGCGGGCGAGACGTTGGAGGCGATCGACGCCTCGGTGGCCTCGGCTCGCCAGACGGTGGCGCAGATCCGCGAGCGCATGAGCGCGGCGGCTCCCGCTGCCGGCTCCGCTCGAGGCTTCCCGGTGGGCGCCCCCGCGCGCGGCGGGCACTCCTCGCGCGGCTTGAGCGCAGCGGAGAAGATCGTCGCCGGCCTCAGCGAGCGCCGCGCCTAGCCTCGACGATCCGAGTGCAGTACGAACGAGGCTCCCGCGAGGGGGCCTCGTTTGGTGTGTACGATGTCGCTATGGCGTTAGCGCGATGGAAAGTCATGGAACTGGCCGCGTTCTTTGTCGAACGCAGCCTTGCTCGCGAGTCTTCGAACGTGGTGATTCGTCACGATGTCAGACTGAGGGATCGTCGGACAAAGGCATTCCGCCAATTCGACGTGGTCGTCCAATACGAGATCGCCGGACAGACCTTCCTGCGTATCGTTGAGGTTCAGGATCGGAACAAGAGAGTTGGCGCGGACTTCGTCGGACAGATTGCGGACAAGGTCCGCCGTGTCTTGGCGCACCGCGCGACCATCGTTTCCGTCGGCGGTTTCACTTCAGCGGCACTGAACCGGATTCTTGATGAGGGCGATCTCCTCGACGCCATCCGTCTCCGCGAATTGGACTCTAGGGAAGTAGGCCAACTTCCCGAACTCCTCAGATCGATGCAGTCCGTTCAATTAACTGACGACACCAGAGGCGTCTCGCTTGGGTCGGCAGCGTTCTCCCATTGGAGTTACGAACGTCCGGATTCGGGCGACTTTATCCGGCACATTGCTCTTTGTGACGCTTCGGTCGTCGGTGCGAGAGCGCTGCTTTGCATCGTGATTGAGCCGTCGGATGATGCAGCCACAGCGAACCTTTCTGCCTACCTGCTCGGGCAGGATGGGCAGCGTCGCATTACTCGGTTCGGGATGGAATTGGAGAGCACGGACGGTTCGAGAAGACGGGTAACGCTTCAACGTCCTGTCGCCACGCGGAAACCCGATGCGCCTCCCGTGCCACCTCCCCCTCTGCCCTCGCGTGACCGCCTCGTAGGGTGAGCTCTCGCTGCGTGTGACCTCGGACGAGGGGCGCGCGAGAAGGGGGTTCGCAGGACATGGCACTGACGCTGGCCGAAGGGGCCAAGCTTTCCAACGACGTGCTGCTCGAGGGCGTGATCGAGACGGTGATCAACGATTCGCCCGTGCTGCAGCGCATGCCGTTCATCGAGATCGTGGGCAACGGGCTGACCTACAACCGCGAGAACGCCGCGGCCACGGCTGCCTTCTACGCCGTGGGCGACACGTGGAGCGAGAGCACGCCCACGTTCACGCAGGTCACCGCCGCGCTCAAGATCCTCGGCGGGGACGCGGACATCGACAACTACCTGGCGCGCACGCGGAACAACGTGCAGGACCTGGAGGCGGCCGTCGTCGCGCTGAAGGCGAAGGCGGTGCAGCAGCAGTTCGACGATCCGTTGGTCATTCCGCACCGGTTCAGTCCGTGGTCGAAATGGCCACTTGTTGAACAGTCACGGGGAACGTTGCTCATTCGCGACTATCTGCTTGGGAAGCACGCCGGTCGGGCGGCCCGATAACTAGACAGCAGTGGGTCACGCGCGAATCTGCCGACCTTTGCGGGGCGATAACTGACGATCAGATGTCTGCTCGGCGCAGCCAATCTGCGTCCCCAACGTCGCGGATGTGAACCGGGCCGCGGCATCAACTCACGTTCGAGAGTGATACCGCGGTGATGCCGATTCCAGACTGCGCGTCGGCCTCATCTCGCGTTACGGGCGGGCAGCGGTACCAGGTTCAATGTCATCGCTTGGTAGACCGCCATGCTCATCGCGACCGCCGCATCGACTGGACGGCTCGGTGTCCGCTTGACTATTCGCAAAGTCGAACGGTCGTCCGGATAGACCTTCGCCGCGCTGTTCAGCACATGTTGTCGAAGCGTCAGATCGCCGTTGTGCGTGATCCGACGCTGTACGGCGAGCCCCGCAAGATAGGTGTCGGCGGTCTCCCGCGGACCGCCTTGCTGGATTTGCACGCACCAGGCGACGCGGTCCCTCTGCAGGCGCTGAATCATCGGGAGGATCATGGACGGGTCGAACGCGATTTGCATCACACGATGAGGGAGCACCGTGAACGCACCGGCCAGGCAGTACCCGCATCGAGCAGACGGCATCGACCTGGGGTGGCCATTCAGGCATCCGCCCTGGCAGTAGTAACGGAGCCACCGCTCGACCTCGTCGAAGTCAACGGGACGGCCCATCGCACGCGGATCCCAGACCTTCACCTCACGAATGGCGGCGGTGCTCGGCCTCGTCGGATGGCGAGAGGCCACGACGATCGCCATGCAGTCATGGCTGTAGCCGGCGTCGACCCCCAGCACGAGTTGCGTCTGGTCGCCCGGAAGCATTGGGGGCAACGTCTCGTCCGTGCAGAGATCCCATACGGCCTCTTCGATGTACGTCAGTACCTCGCCGGCCGCGAACGCATCCTCCGGGGTCTCGGGCGCGAAGTACAACAGCTCGGCGGGTGGCATCGACGCGGCCTGCTCGGCACGCCATCCGTCGGTGCGGTCGGGCCGTGCAGTCCAGGGGGCGAAGAACGCGTGTAGTTTTGACTCACCGCCGACGGCCGACTGCCACAGCTCGTACAGGAACGCGTCGTCGGTGCCGCGCGTGATGACGTGGCAGCTGCCGTCAGGAGCAACCGACGACTGAATTGCCGACCACAGCTGCGCGGGCGCGGTCACGTGCGCTAGCTCGTCGACATGCACGTGCGTCGCGGTCTGATCGATCGCCGCGCGGGGATTCGCCGAGTACGACACGACCGTCCGGATGTCGTCGGGGCCGGCGTCGAGTTTGAGAGATCGCGACGTGTCTCCTCCGGTGTCGGCAAGGACAGGAAGTCCCAGCCATTCCGGAAGATGCGTCAACCCGAATCGCACGTACCCCAGGAGCTCCTGCGCGGCCTGTGCCTCGCGCGAGAAGATATGCACACGCGCATTTCGCTGGCAGAAGAGCAGCGCCCAGCCGTCGTAGGCGCATTCCAGCTCGGTGAAGCCGAGCTTGCCGGCCTTCAGCGCGAAGAGCCACGGTTCCGCTTCGATCAGCGTGGCCAGCTCTTCCTGGCCCGGCCAGAGCTCCGCGAATGACTGCACCTGTCCAGTCTCGCGGTTCCGGAAGCACCAGTGGCGCAGGAAGTACCGGAACGACGTACGGCAGCGCTCTCGTTCCATATCGCGCTGATCGCGATTCGCGTCACGATCACCGGCGAACGCTGCTTCTAGCAAACGCGCTGCAGAGACGCGTGTGCGAGTCATATCGTGGTCTCCACTCGCATGGCGGTTCGCCCCGTGGAGGCTTGCCACCGCTCGATCGCGACCTGTACATACCGCGGCTCGAGTTCCATCCCAAGGCAGCGGCGGCCGGTGCGTTCTGCCGCTATCACGGTGGTCCCGGATCCGAGGAACAGGTCGAGGACCGTATCGCCCACTTCGGACGAGTTCGTGAGCGCGCGCTCGACGAGCTCGACCGGCTTCATCGTCGGGTGTTCCTTCGAGGCGGTCGGACGCGGGATCTCCCACACATCGCTCTGCGCTCGTCCGCCATGCCATTGCCGCTTCCGACCGGCCGGCCACCCGTACCAGAGCATTTCGTACTCGCGCTGGTAGTCCGCCCGCCCGATCACGAAGCGGTCCTTCTTCCAGATGATCGTGTCGGACCAGTGACCACCGAGGTCCTCGAGCACTCGCGATACCAACGGCATCTCCTTCGAGGACATGAAGATGTACGCCGGGCCATCCACGCGCGTCATGATCTCGCGGGCCCACCGCCGGACGAAGCGCTCCCACGCATCACGCGGAAGGTCGTCGTTGGCGATCAGGGCCTTCCCATAGGCCTTCCCACCGTGACGCGGCAGTGCGACGTTATACGGAGGGTCGCCGACGAACAGCGCAACGCGCCGATTCCCGATGAGGCGGTCGACATCGCGGCCGTCCGTCGCGTCGCCGCACATCACGAGGTGCTGCCCCAGTTCGTAGATGTCTCCCCGATGAACGTAGAGATCGCCGGGATCCGGCAACGGCGGTGCGTCGTCGGGATCCTTCGGATCGGGAGCGGTCGACTCGAGTGCGCGGCGGAGCTCTTCGAGATCTGCAACGGAGAAGCCAATGCCGTCGAGTCCTGCACTGGAGCCGAGTGCGTGCTCGAGTTCCTCGGCTAGAAGCGTGAGGTCCCAGCCGCCGAGCTCCACGAGCTTGTTATCGGCGAGCCGGTAGGCCTGTGCATTCTCGGGATCGAGATCCGGGCCGGTGATCACCGGCACTAGCCAACGTGTACCATCGATCCGCACTCCTTCGGGGGGCGGCGCTCCTCTCGAGCGGAGCATGAGCAGGAGTTCGATTCGACCGATCCCGGCGATGATCTCGCCATCGCGGTTGCGCAGGACCGGCGCCATGTATCCGAAGCGGTTCACGCTCGCCTCAAGCGCTTCGAAGGCGTGCCGCTTGGGGTTACCGGGCCCGATCGACGCGACCAGCTCGTCGAGGTCCACCATCTCGATCTGGAACTCTCGCCCGTTCATCGGGCGCCTCCGCTCGTCGCGATCTCGGCAAGATGACGCTCAGCGAGGGCGTCGAGGCCCGCTCCGAATCGCCGTGCGCGCTCTTCAGGCGTCGGCATTGCGTTGATGCGGATGAAGAGCTCGACGATCTCCCGTATCGCCCCGTCCCAGACGCCCAGAGCCACATCGACGCGATCGGTTTCGACCGCAACGGCGTCGCGTTCGACCCGCAGGCCGAGGTCAAGCAGCCTGGCGATGTCGCCGGCCGACATCCCCGTCAGGCGTCGATCGTTTGCCAGAAGGTGCTGGAGCGATTTCGCGGCTGCGCCGGCAGCAGCCCGCCCAAGGCTGGCGTGGCGTTCACGCAGCTCGATCTCGCCCTGGAGCGCATCGTCGCGTACGTGTGCGGCGGCGTCGCGATCGAACTCGGCCGTACGTCTGCCCCAGTCGTAGGTCGACGACCAGCGCTTGAGCGTCGCGATGGACACCCTGGAGCCCGCCGACGCCAGCGTGCGCGCGAGCGAACGCAACGAACGTGGCCGCATTTGGCAGTAGACGGCGCAGGCAATTGCTTCAAGTGGAGGGCGGCCCGGTGCGGGCCCGCGGGTGCGAGAGGACGCCAAGAGAGTGTTCCTATCTCTCGTCCTCCACTATGAGTATCGGCGATCGCGCGGTCTTTGCAAGTGGTGGCTGCGAGCGCTAAGGCGAGGCAACAACACGCCGTTGCGCCGCGCATCTCGCGCGCGCCAATCCAGTCCGCACCTGGGGCATGTGAACACGCTGAAACGCGTCGCGGAGCTAGCTCAACGAACAGCCTTCATTCCGTCAGAGCACCCAAGATGCCCTGACGGGCTTCGTCGATGTCGTCTGAGCCGGAGTCTGGTTTCATGATTCAGGATTCGCCGCGCTCACGACGCATCTCCCCCGGGACGCTCGATCGTCTCTTCATCCCCCGCGCTGTGCAGCCCGGCGCAGATGTGTCGGCCGGCCTCGGCGATACCTTCTGGTGTCTTCAGGTCTTTCGGGTCGAAGAGTATGACCCGGGCCCTCTCCACTGTGTCCCGCACAGGTCGCATTCGGAGTTGCCGGTGGCGATGTCGTACACGCCGGTCCGTCGGTTGCACCGCGGACAGAGGATATGGGTAAGGGCTTGCGGGAACCTCGGGCGCGATAGGAGATGAACGGGAAGGGGTGTGCGGGGTCTACCACCAGCGGTGTCAGCACCGGGTAGACGGACGTCATGAAGTACTCGTCCAGACCGGCGCGCGCCTGAGCGTCCACCTCGAGGTAGGGGACGATCGAAATGCCGTGCGCGCGCAGCGCCGGCTCCAGCACGGCGCGCCAGCACCGCTCCATGTCACGGCGCGTCGCCGCACAGCGCGCAACCACGGCGTCGTACTGCTCGGACACGGTCAGACCGTCCACCGTGCGGCGCATGGGATTGGTGCGGAGGAGCTGCTTCAGCCAGGCGACTCGCTTCGCGTAGAACTCGTCCATGTTCGACGAGGCGATCGCGAGGAAGCGGACACGCTCGAGCAGTAGGTTGCGCTGGTCGTCGGCCTCGGCGAGCACGCGGTCATTGAAGTCGAGCCAGGACGCCTCGCGGTTCACGTAGAGATCGGGCGCATCCGCGGCCAGCCGTGCGTGCCAGTCCACGGCCGGGGCGGAGGCTGCGTCGGGGGCGGGGCCTGCCGTCGATGATTCCACGAGCCTCACAGTAGAGGCGCCGTGTTAACGGCTTGAAAAGGACCGCGATGTGAGCGCCGTCAGTGTGAGCATGTCCCCGGGGTGCGCCCGCAGAGCGTCACCGCCCGGACGGCGAAAGGAACCCGCTTGCTCGCGCACCGTTCGCCCGCGGCTGGCTGCCCGCCACGGGCTCGGATCGGCCCGGCGGTGATAACTCACGCCACCTTTATGGTTGAAGAGCGCGATCTTCTCTCTCCTCGGCCGAGAGCCGGCCGCGCTTAGGTGAGCACCCAATCGGTATCCGTCCAGTTATCGGGGCTCCCAGCCATGCCGGTCTTGTCGTCTTGAGCCTCGCGAGGATTTCAATCGTGACCACCGCCAGCCCGAAGCCGACGAAGAACCCCTGGATGAGCGCGTTGGATAGCGTTAAGGCACCGGGATCCGCGAACCGGCGGATGACCACGTGGCCGCAGATCGCGCCGATCAGCGTCATGAAGATGGCGTACGTGCGGTCGCTCATTCTGCCAAGTCTAGCTCACTACCTGACCCGGCTCCCGTTCCGGGCGGGTCAGCTGTGACGATCATGCCGATCGCCATTGGCCAGCGCGGACGGCGCGGTGGGCAGTTGCACGATGACGCAGAGTCCACCTGCTGCGCGCGGCGTGAGTGTGAGTGTTCCATCGTGCGCTCGGGCGATGCTGCTGACGATGGCCAGGCCGAGGCCAACACCTGCGTGGTCGGTGCGTATACGTTCCGTGCCGCGGACAAACGGCTCGACGAGCGTCGCAATTAACTGGGGAGCGAGTTGTTCGCCGGTGTTCTCGACCGTGAGCACCACGCCCTCGCGATGAGCGCTCGTCGTGACCCACACAGCGCCGTGTTCAGGCAGGTTGTGGACGATCGCGTTATGCACGAGGTTCGTCGTCATCTGCAGCAGTAGCGCGTGCGAGCCGACGGTAGGGGCGAGGTCGCCGGAGGTCTCGATGGTCACACCATGCTGTTCTGCGATGGGGAGGAGCGTTTCAGTAGCTTCCTCTGCGGCGAGGGACAGGTCGACATATTCGCGAGTGAATGACCGCCGGTCGGCGCGGCTGAGCAGGAGCAAGGCTTCGGTGAGATCGATCGCTCGGGCGTTGACGTCGTGGAGACGGTCGACCAACTCGCCGCTGTCACAATCCGGATCGTTGCGCGCCACGTCGAGGAGTGTCTGCGTGATAGCCAACGGGGTGCGCAGTTCGTGGGAGGCGTTCGCGGCGAATCGCTGCTGTTCGGCGACGTGGGCTTCGAGCCGGGCGAGCATCATGTCGAAGGCGTCGGCGGCCTCGCGGAACTCATCCCTGCGGCCCGGTAGCCGGATCCGGTGGGAGAGCGATCCGCTCGCGGCGATGCGGGTGGCGTCGGTAATGCGAGCCAGCGGCGCGAGCATCCGGCCAGCGAGGATCCACCCTCCCACGAGACCGAACACCAGCAAGAACGCCAACGCCTCGATTGCGCGCGGAGCGAACGCGTCCAGGAGGTCAGAACGGCCGGGAAAGAAGCCGCCGGGGCCGACCGGAATCGCACGGTTGGGAAAGAAGCCGCCGGGGCCTACCCGGATCGCCTGTTCGGGTACGTATCGCAGGAGGAACACCCACACGATGCCGAGCAGCAAGGCACTGGCCAGCATCAGGAAGCCGGCGTAGCTGAGCGTGAGTTTGAGGCGAACACTCAATCCGGGCGGCCTATTCACCATCTCCTGCCTCACGCCCGGCGTATCGCTGGGTGTCGATGCGGTATCCGGCGCCGGGTACCGTGGCAATGATCCACGGTTCGCCGAGCCGTTTGCGCAGTGCCGAGACGGTGATGCGGACGGCATTGGTGAATGGATCCGCGTTTTCGTCCCAGGCCCGTTGCAGTAGCTCCTCGGCGCTCACGACACCGCCATCGGCAGCGATGAGGACTTCGAGCACAGCGAACTGCTTCCGGGTGAGCGCGACGTAGCGGTCGTCGCGGTAGACCTCGCGGCGGAATGCGTCCAGGCGCAGCCCCGCGATCTCTCGCACGGGCGGCCGGCTGTGGGCGCGCCTGCGGTCGAGTGCCCTGAGCCTGAGCACGAGTTCTCGGAGGGCGAACGGCTTCGTGAGGTAGTCGTCGGCGCCGAGCTCAAACCCGGTGGCCTTATCGTCGAGCCGGTCGGCGGCGGTAAGCATGAGGATCGGCATGCCGCTGCCGGAGGCGACGATGCGCTGCGCGATCTCGTCACCGCTCGGACCGGGAATGTCGCGGTCGAGGACGGCGATGTCGTAGGCGTTGACGCTCAACAGCCCCAGCGCGGTGTCGCCGTCGCCGGCGATGTCTGCCGCGATCGCTTCCAGGCGCAGGCCATCGCGAATGGCTTCGGCCATGTAGGGCTCGTCCTCGACGATCAGCACACGCATGCTTCCAATGTTAGCGAACTAGCGGATATCGTCGGCGTATCGAAAAACGCATACGTGCCGGCAACACCGCCCGGCCTTGACTGGAGGCATGACCTACCGCTCACCAGCACGAACGACGCACAACCGGAGTCCCAGGATCATTCGCACCGGCGTGCCCGTCGTCATGGCGGCGATCGTCGTAGCCGTCGGCTACCAGGTGCTGGCGTCCTCGGCCTCGACGTCGGCGTGGCCCGCGACCGTCGTCTCTTCGAGCGCCTCCTCGATATCCGCGTCACCTCTCCCGCCGACGGCGGCAGCGAGTACGACGGCTCCCGCGGCCCCCAGCCCGATGACGCCCTCGCGGATGCCTCGGGCGCAGTCGTCCGGCGAGGTCCTTCTCGGCGCATCGCGTGGTGCGCTTGGCCAGGCTGGCGGAGTCGTCCCTGATGGCGTAACGGTCTTCGATGACGAATACCCGGCCGTTGCCAACCTCGCCCCTGCGCTCCTCGGTGCCCTGCGCCGGGCGGCGACCAATGCCACGGGCGATGGGATCGCCTTCGTGGTCGATAGCGGCTGGCGCTCTGCGGAGTACCAGGAACAACTGCTCCGAGAGGCGATTTCCCAGTACGGCTCCCAAGCGGAGGCCGCCCGATGGGTGGCCACGCCCAAAACGTCGGCGCACGTGTCGGGGGACGCGGTCGACATCGGTCCTGCCGATGCCGAGGCGTGGCTATCCAAGCACGGCGCCGGCTACGGGCTCTGCCAGATCTACCGCAACGAACCGTGGCACTACGAACTGCGTCCCGCAGCGATCGCTCGCGGTTGCCCTCCGATGTACGCGGACCCCACGCACGATCCCCGGATGCAGCAGTGAGCAGCTTGCTCGGCATCGAAACCGGGTCACGCACGTACCAGACACGGGAAGAAACAACATGAGCAGTACACGCCGGCCGCTGAGCGCCCTGGTGATGATCGTCATGATCACCGCGGGCTGTGCGAACGCACCGGCGAGCAGCGGAGGTGGCGGCAGCAACGCGACCGCGGCCGCCACCACTCGCGAGCAGGCGGTGAAGTTCGCCGAGTGCATGCGCAAGAACGGCGTCAGCGCATTCCCGGACCCGGATGCGTCGGGCGACTTCGCGATCGATACGGTCGCGAACCGCTCGGGGGTGAACACGAACAGCGCCGCGTTCACGCAGGCCCGTAGCGCGTGCAAGGACCTCGAGCCGGCGGGTTTCACGGGCACCAAGCGGAGTCCCGAGCAGCAGCAAGCGGCGCTCAAGTTCGCCCAGTGCATCCGTGACAACGGCGTGAAGGACTTTCCGGATCCCGACCCGGATGGGCCCATGATCGATACGAATCGAATCCCCTCCGCCGCCGGGAACGGTGGCATGAGCAATCTCCACGCCGCGATGCAGAAATGCAGCGGTCTGGCCGCGAATGCAGGCGTGACGGGGGGCCAGTGATGCGGAGGACGTGGGTGCTGGCCGGAGCGGCCGTTCTAGCGGTCGCAGCTGTCCTCGGTGGCGTAGTTGTCGGGTTCGGGGCAAGGCACGTGACTCCCGCCACGCAGGTGCCAACGGGAAAGACCGCGACGGTGGAACGGGGGAACCTCTCGGCCAATGTGCTGCAGTACGGGACCCTCACCTATCGGGCGCGCTCCGACGGTTCGCCGTACTCCGTGATCAACCAGGCCCGCGGGACATACACTCGATTGCCCGATGCGGGCGGCCAGGTCAACTGCGGCGACGTCCTCTATCGCGTGGACGATCGCCCGGTGCTCCTGCTCTGTGGTGGAGTCCCGGCCTACCGCGACCTGCGCAGCGGCAATGTGGGCAACGACGTCCATCAGCTCAACCAGAACCTGCACGTGCTCGGCTACGACGCCGCCGCTGGTGTCGCCATCGATCCCAACGACAACACGTTCACCGCGAAGACGGAGCGGGCGCTCGAGATGCTCCAGCACGACAAGGGCTCCAACGTGACCGGAGCGCTTGCTCTCGGTGATGCGGCGTTTCTGCCCGAGTCGGTACGGGTCGCGCAGGTGATCGCAAAGCTCGGTGGATCGGCCCAGCCCGGTGTGGAGGTGGCGCGGGCCACATCCGATGCCCCCGAGGTGCAGATCGCCCTCGATCCATCACAGCAGGGTGAGGTGAAGGCGGGCGACCTCGTGCAGATCACGCTGCCCGGTAACAGGTCGGCGACGGGGAAGGTGGACCGGCTTGGGAGGGTCGCCCAGGTTCCCGCCGGGCAGGACAAGAACGTCGGGGCCGCAACTATTCCCGCCTCCATCAGCCTCGATGACCCAGCAACGGCCAGCGGGCTCGACCAGGCCCCCGTCCAGGTCGAAATCACGACCAAGGGAGTCGAGAACGTCCTGAGCGTCCCGGTGACCGCGCTGGTCGGCAAGTCCGGCGGCGGGTTCGCGGTCGAGGTCGTGCGCGGCGGCGAGGAACGCGAGCTGGTCGCCGTGAAGTTGGGCCTCTTCGACACCGCCGGCGGACGAGTCCAGGTCGATGGCGATCTGCGCGAAGGCGATCAAGTGGTGGTGCCGTCGTCATGAGCGGCGAGCCCGTGCTGGAGCTGGATCGCGTGACCAAGGTCTACGGTCAGCACCCGCCCGTGCCTGCCCTCCGCGGAGTGTCCTTTTCCGTCCAGCGAGGCGAGCTGGTGGGGATCGTCGGACCGTCTGGCTCGGGCAAATCGACACTTCTCCACGTCATGGGGACGCTGGAGCAGCCCACCAGCGGGGTGGTGCGGATCGGTGGGGTCGACGCGGCGCAGCTGGGCGATCGTGATCTGTCGTTGCTGCGCGCGCGAGAGATCGGCTTCGTCTTCCAGCAGTTCTTCCTCGCCGAGCACGAGACGGTCCTGGAGAACGTGGCCGGCGGTCTCCTCTACTCGGGCGTGGCCGCGGCGGAGCGGCGCGAACAGGCAGGCGACGTCCTCGCTGCGGTCGGGCTCGGGGACCGGCTACGGGCACGGCCAACACAGCTCTCGGGCGGCGAGCGTCAGCGGGTCGCGATCGCCCGGGCCATCGTCGGGCGCCCGTCGATCGTGCTCGCCGACGAACCGACGGGGAACCTCGACAGCACGACCGGTGCTTCGATCATGGCGCTCATGCACGAGCTCAACACCGCGGGTGCCACCATCATCATGATTACGCATGACGCGGACCTCGCCGACCAGTTGTCTCGCCAGATTCGGGTGTTAGACGGCTTGGTGGTCTCCGATAGCCGCCGGGATCGCGCCATCCCCGCGGCGTCCATGGACGAGGCGGGAGCGAAGTGAGCCGCGTCATGAGTGCCGGGCGCGGACGATTGCGACTGACGGATCAGTTGCGGGTGGCGAGCGTCGGGCTCCGCGCCCGGCCGTTACGTGCCGCGCTCTCCGTGCTCGGGATCGCGATCGGTACGGCAGCGATCGTTGGGGTCCTCGGGCTGTCCTCTTCCTCGCAGGCCGGGCTGCTGGCGGAAATCGACCGGCTCGGCACGAACATGCTGGCCATCGAGGCCGGACGGAGCCTCACCGGGGGCGCAGCGCAACTGCCCCTCGAGGCGACGGCGCGGATCACGCACCTCGACAACGTCCAGCAGGTGACCGACACCGCCCTGATGAAGGACGACAAGGTCTATCGGAGCTCGTTGATCCCCAAGGGCAACACCGGCGGCCTGCAGGTGCGGGCTACGAGCCTAAACCTGCCGTCCGTCCTCGGCACCGGCGTCGCGCGCGGCAACTGGCTCAACGAGGGCACGGCGCGTGAGCCGGTCGCGGTGCTCGGTGCGGCGGCGGCCCGGCGGCTGGGCATCGAGCGGATCGATCCCGATCAACGGATCTGGCTGGGAAACCAGTGGTTCAACGTCGTGGGTATTCTGGAGCCCTCGCCCCTCGCTCCCGAAATCGACAGCAGCGCCCTCGTCGGTTACCCGGCCGCCCAGCAGTACCTCGGCTACGTCAGCCTGGTCGGCGGTCAGGAGCAGGTCGGTCCGCCGAGTTCGATCTACGTGCGCACCGCGATCGGTCACGAAGCCGCGGTGCAATCGTTGCTCGCGCGGACCGCCAACCCCGCGGCACCGAGCGAGGTGAATGTCAGCCAGCCGTCTGACGTGCTCACGGCTCGGGCCGCCGCGGCTGGCGCGTTCAACAGCCTCTTTCTCGGGCTTGGCGTGGTGGCACTGATCGTGGGCGCGGTGGGCGTCGCCAACATCATGATCATCTCGGTGCTGGAACGCCGCTCGGAAATCGGCCTCCGTCGCGCCCTGGGCGCGACGAAAGGCGAGATCCGGACGCAGTTCCTTGGTGAGTCGATCCTGCTCTCGCTCGTGGGTGGCGTCGTCGGCGTGCTGGCCGGGGTTGCGGCGACGGCCGTGTACGCGAGCTCGAAACAGTGGGCCGTCGTCATCCCCGTCGAGGCGTGGTCGGGCGGGATCGCCGCCGCCGTGCTGATCGGCGCGTTCGCAGGGTTGGTGCCGGCGGTTCGAGCGTCTCGAATGTCGCCGACCCAGGCATTGCGAACGGCGTGAGCGGAATGGAGATGTCTTCGATTCGACGCTCAGCGCTCGTCTAGTTGCGGCCCTGCTTAGGAGATCAACGCAGGGGAGTGCTGGGTTCAGGACTGCGCCGCACCTCGAAAGATCTATCGCGTGGCTGAGGGTGTCGAGGTGACCTTGGAGCGTCTCTCCAGGAACCCTCGGCCTTCGAATATCGCGGGCGTCGCCTTCTCGATCCGCGCCATGCGCGTAACCGACTGCTTAGCCGCCCCAAAGTAGTAGAGGTAACTCCTCTGCCGCCCCGGCGTCAGCGCCTCGAAGGCGCGCTTGAAACGGTGATCCGTGCGGAATCGCTGCCGCAGCTCCTCAGGAACGGGGAAATCTGAGGTTGTCCTCTGCTCGATCCGCAGGCCCGCCTTCTCTATGGCGATCGCCTCGCGCACGTAGGCCTTGATGGTCGCCGCCTTCGCCGTGATCTCCTTCGCGCTGGTGAACTTCATCACGCGCCCTGCCTGCACTTGGCCGAGCCGCACCAGCAGCTTCTTGGGGTCGGTCAGCAAGGCGCCTTGAAAGAAGCTCAGCCCGAAGTAGTCCTTGAAGCCCTGCATGATGACGATGTTCTTACCGTCCACCGTGTAGGTGGGCTTACCCCACTTCACCTCCTCCTGCATCGCGAGGCCGGCGAGCACCCGCCGCATCTCCGCGATCTCGGGCTCCCACCGTTCCCGGTACGCCATCTCCATGTGAGCACCTCGCTCCACCATCTGTGACATGCCGCGTCGCTCTCGCGCGTGAGCCACCGGCCCTGCCGCTTCCTCTCGAAGCCCTGCGGGTGAGTGGCCAGTCGGGAATGACGAAGGGCACGGGCTGCAGGCAGCCAGGATCATCGTTCTTCACGGAGTTTACCCGCGGTGACACGGCTGTAGGGACGAGGAAGTCGGACGGTACTGCGGCGAGCAGAGGTAAGACCGAGCCGGGTCGTTGCCTCGGAACAACCATTCCTCAGCATCGCTTGATTGCACGATCACCGGCATCCGGTCGTGGATCGGCGCAACGAGATCGTTTGGTACCGTCGTGATGATGGTGAAGGTACGCTGCCACTGATCCGGCGTCGGTTGCCACGACTCGTACACCCCGGCGAAGAAGAAGATGCCGTCATCCGGACGGTGGGACCAGATCGGCTGCCGCGCTTCCTTCGGTCCGACCCACTCGAAGAAGCCGTCGGCCGGAATCAGGCAACGACGGTTCTGACGCCATACATTCCGGAAGGCCGGACGAGTTTCGATCGTCTCTGCGCGAGCGTTGGTCTGTGAAGCTGCGCGCTTGGCGTCCTTCGAGCCGAACTGGATTAGCCCCCACCTCGCCGGGAGCGCTTCGCGGTCCTCCTGCGTATGCGGATGATCCAATGCGGATCGGTCGGAGCGATGTTCGAGCGTGGTCGATAGTCCTCGGCGGTCAACTGCTCCGGCGCCACGCCGAGCATGGCGGCGACGTGGTCGCGGTTGTCCTCTGTCAGAGTGAAGCGTCCGCACATACTCGAATTCTACAGGAGCAGTGGGTGCCAATTGCGCTGATCGCCGCGCGGCTACTGCGTCGTCGAGAGGATCTCGCTCGAATACCACTGTCCCCAAGCCTGATTCATATACGTGCCGTCTCCGAGCGGGAGCGTTGAGGGCGGACGAGCGCGCCGTAGATCGCCAAGCGCGAGGGCAGGGGGCTCACCCCCAAGCGCACGGGCCGACTGAGGATCGTGCGAGGTCCGCAGCCGGGGTGCTGACGGCGCATCTCGACGACGCGGGCTTCGATCGCCGGTGGCATCCGATGCGGACAGGAGCTGCGGTCGGCGAGGCCCGGCAGTCGCTCCGCGGCGTACCGCCGTAGCCAGCTGTGCACCGTCTGTCGCCCGACGCCGTACCGGTGCGCGACGTCGGTCAGGCTCACGGCGGCGTCCAGCACCTCGAGCACGGCCTTACACGGTGTTCCACGGGCCCCAGCTCCACCAGCACGACGACCTCCATCGCTGCAGATGAGATCGTCCACGGGAGGGGACTGTGCGGGGCCAGGGCCGGGGATCGGGTGTCGTGTGGGTACCGGAGCCGCGTCCGGGAAGTGTCGTGGAGGTCCCGGAGCCAGACTGTCGTCTAGCTACCGGAGCTCCACAAGCTTCTCTATCCGATGTGGAGCTTCGGTACCCGCACGACGGATCGGCTCCGGTAGGTGCACGACACGAGGTGGATGGTACTAGGCGGCGTTGGTCCGGTCCGGCCTGCCACCAGGGTTTGCGAATGCACCGTGTTCCTTTCTGCGGTCATGCTTGGCCTTGTGGGTGCGCAGGAGTCTCCCGTCGCCCCAGATCTGCACCGTGTCGCCGGCGAGGGTGACCTCGACCTGGCGGCCGCGGTACGGGTTGCCGACGCGGTAGCCGGCGCCGGCGAAGCTCACCTCGCCGTTGTGCCCGACGTTGCGGACGACGACCCGGTCCGTGGCCGGGCGAGCCGGGGTGGCGGCCAGCGCGTGCTTCAGCAGCCGGTGCTCCTGCTCGGGCAGGTGCCGCCGCGCGTGCGTCGCTATGACGACGCCCTCGTGCAGGATCTCGACGAGGCCATCGTGTGAGACGACCTCCACTGACTGCCCGGCGAGGTACCGGCCCACGTGGTACTTGAAGTTCAGCAGGCTCACGGCGCCGTCGACGAGCACACGCCGGATGAGGCGCGGTGTCGGACGCGTCGTGAGCACCGGGGACTCCGGCTCCTCGAGCAGTGCCGGCCGCGCGGTCGCGAAGCGCTCGATCGGCGGCCGGTTGCCGAGGCTCTGGTGCTCGCGGAGATGGTTATAGTCGTGCACCCACGCGTCGAGCGCCGCCTGCGCCTCCGCCACCGACGCGAACACCTTGCCGTCGAGGAACTCGCGCTTGAGCGTCTTGTGGAAGCGCTCGACTTTCCCGGTGGTCGTCGGTGATCCCGGCGCCGTCAGCAGGTGCTTGATGCCCCGCTCCCGGCAGATGCGATCGAACAGCACCTCGCCCTGGTGCAGGCCGAAGCGGCCCGTGAAGACCTTCCCGTTATCCGACAGGATCCCTTCGGGCACGCCGTGTCGTTTCATCGCCTCGAGCAACGCCTCGCAGACCGGTCGCGCCGTCGCCCGCTCGACGACCTTCGCCGACACGCAGAAGCGTGAGTGGTCGTCGATGCCGGTCACGATCGACGGACTCGTCCCGTCCTCGAGGTGCACGCCGAGCGTGACGTCCATCTGCCACAGCTCCATCGCGCGTGACCGCTCCCAGCGCTTGTAGTCGCTCGCCTTCCGCCGCCGTGCCTTCGGATCGATGAGCTGGTGGCGGATCAGCGCGCGATAGATCGCCGAGCGCGAGGGCAGAGGGCTCACGTCAGCGCGGACGAGGCGGCTGAGGATCGTGCGCGGTCCCCAGCCCGGGTGCTGGCGTCGCATCTCGACGATGCGTGCCTCGACCGCCGGTGGCATCTGG
>Ga0172380_10003892_pt1 | contig 19882 bp, 10 predicted proteins | sample Leawe162metaG_FD_119747 | JGI IMG/M metagenome (GOLD analysis project Ga0172380, IMG submission 119747) | Leachate microbial communities from a municipal landfill in Southern Ontario, Canada - Leachate well 162 metaG | ecosystem: Engineered > Solid waste > Landfill > Unclassified | place... | reverse complement strand
GGCGTGACGCGACGCGTTGCAGCGGATTTCGGACTGCCTGCCGGCGGCCTCGCCTGGCCTTACCTGGCCCGCGACGGGCGACTCTGGATTGCCGCCGAGGACAGCCTTTACCTCATGCAGGATGGCCGACCGGTGTTCAAGTACCGGGTGCCGGACAAGGGTCGCCTGACGGCGGTGCTCGAGGATCGCAACGGACAATTCTGGCTCGGCACTGAGAACCTCGGCTTGTTCCGCATCACCGGGCGCTATGGCGTGGAACGCATGGCCGACAATCTCGATCTGCCGGGCGGCCGCATCACCGAGCTTTTCGAGGACGCCGAGGGCAGCATCTGGGTCGGCGCCAACGGCGGCCTGTTCCGCCTGCGGCAAACGCTGTTCAGCAATTTCACCGTCAGCAATGGCTTGAGCGGCAACTACATCCGCGCGGTCATGGAAGACCAGCGCGGACGCCTGTGGATCGCATCGGCCGGCGGCCTCGATCGCATGGATGCGGACGGCAGCCTGCATGCAGTCCATCTGCCGACGGCGAGTGGCAATCCGCCCTCGGCCTTGAGTCTCGCGGAAGACCATCGCGGCAATCTCTGGATCGGCACCTACGTCGACGGCCTCTACCGCCTCGGCAGCAACGGTGCCATTCGCCGTTATGGCGTCGAAGACGGGCTGCCGCCCGGCAACCTGCGCGGCATTGCCGTGGATACCGATGACGTCGTCTGGCTGGCGACGCAGCGCGGCGTGGCCAGGCTGGGCGGCAATCGCGCGCGCATGCTCGAGGGCGAAAACGCGCCCACCGGCCTGACCACGGCGCTGGACGTCCAGCCCGGCGAACTCTGGATCGGCACGATCGAAGGTGCCCGCGTCCTGCGTGGCACGCGCATCGAGCGCATCGACATCGATGCCCTTGGCGGCGGGCGCTCGGTCTTCGGCTTCAGTCGCCTCGGCAGCGACATGTGGATCGTTTCCGATCGCGGCCTGTATCGCTATCGCGCCGGCCAGCTGGCGCGCGTCGGGCTCGAACAGGGCCTGCCTGTCGATGCAACCTTCGAGATGGTTCCGGATCAGGCCGGCAACGTCTGGATCACCAGCAATCGCGGCGTCATGCGCACCACCCGTGCGGCCCTCGATGCCGTTGCCGACGGGCGCGCCGCGCGCATCGAAGTCGAGCGCTACAACGAAATGGATGGAATGATCAGCGCGCAGGCAAACGGCAGTTCCGGCCCCGCCGCCTGGCTGCGCCGCGACGGCACGCTGTGGGTGGCCACGGCCAGCGGCTTGAGCACGCTGGATCCGGCCCGCCTCGCCCTGCTCAGCCAGCGCATGCCACCGCCGACAGTCATCGAAAGCCTGCGCGTCGGCGGCCAGCCGCTGCCGCTCGGCGCGGCCAGCAGGAAGGTTTCGCTGCCGGGCGGCAAACGCCTGACCGTGGGTTATGTAGGTCTCAGCTTCGTGCTGCCGGAACGCATCAACTACCGCACGCGACTGGACGGACTCGACCAGGGCTGGGTCGAACGCGGCCATCAGCGCAATGTCGAATACGTCGGCCTGCCACCGGGCGACTACGCCTTGCACGTCGCCGCGGCGCACCCGGGCGGCCCCTGGGGCAGCAGCGAGGCACTCTGGGAATTCCATGTCGAACCCTTCTGGTGGCAGCGCCTGGACGTGCGCCTCGGTGCCGCCCTGCTCGCCCTGTCGTTCCTGCTTGGCATGTATCGGGTCCTGATCCGCCGCTACCGCAGCAGCAATCTTCGCCTGAGCCAGCTGGTCGATGAGCGCACCGAGGATCTCAAGCGCCAGACCGAACGCCTGCTGCGTGCCGACGAGGAAAAATCCACCCTCCTCGAACAATTGCGCGAGCAATCCGAAGCTTTCGAGAAACAGGCGCGCGAGGACGTGCTGACCGGCCTGCCCAACCGGCGCGCCTTCGATCACGCCCTCGACCGGGCCATCGATTGGGCACGCCATGGCAACCGTCCGCTGACCCTGGCCATGCTCGACATCGATCATTTCAAGGAGGTCAACGACCGCCACTCGCACGGCATCGGCGATGCCGTGCTGCGCGAAGTCGGCCGCCTGCTCAGTGGCGCCAATCGCGTTTCCGATGTCCCCGCCCGCGTCGGTGGCGAGGAGTTTGCCCTGCTCTTCCACGACACCACGCTGGAGCAGGCACAGATGACCTGCGAACGCTTGCGCCAGCGTTTCCACGACCAGCGCAACTGGGCTGGCGTAGCCGGCTTGCAGATCAGCTTCAGCGCCGGGATCGTGCAATGGAAGGGCGATCCGGAAACCGAGCTGGCCATGCGCAAGCGCGCGGATGCGGCGCTCTACCAGGCCAAGCAGAGCGGTCGTGACCGAATCTGCATTGGCTGATCGACGGTGCGGCGGACCGGGCAAGCCCTTGCATAACCGCACGTCGACGTGCGTAATCGCGCGTCGAATCGTCGCCCGCCTTCATTGCCATGAGTTCACTTACGTCTTCGTCATTGCTGCCGCCGGTCTGGGATGGGCGCTGCCTGACCCTGCATGCGCTGCCTGCGGCGACGCTCGGTGTCGTGATCGACGGTTCACGCTTCATTGATCTGGTTGCCGGCGAGGACGGATCGGCCAAGCTGGAACTGGCGTTCTCGCCTTCGGGCAACGCGCGTCTTGCGCTCGGGATCGCAACGGCCGATGCCGGGCATGCCGCATTCGCAATCGAACTTGGCCAGCCCGGCCTGCACGCGGTCGAGGCAAGCCCTCAGCCACTGCGCAACCTCGGTGCTGCCGAGCAGCTCGTGGCACCCGATGCCATGCCGATGCAGGGCGAAATCGCCATCATCGTGCCCGTCTACAACGCACCAGACGATGTCGAGCGCTGCCTCGATTCGGTACTCGCGCACTCCACGGGGCCGAGTCGATTGATCGTCATCGACGACGCGAGCACAGATGTGCGGATCGCCCCGCTGCTGGATCGCTATCGCGGCATTGCCGGTGTCGACATTCTTGCCAATGCGCAAAACCTCGGCTTCACCGCCACGGTCAATCGCGGCATCGCCCTTGCCGGGGAGGCGGATGTCGTCCTGCTCAATGCCGATGCGGAGGTCGCCGCATCCTGGCTGACTGGATTGCGCCGTGCCCTGCATGCGGCTGACGACATTGCCACGGTGACCGCGGTTTCCGACAATGCCGGGGCATTTTCCGTACCCGAACTGGAACGGGAAAATCCCTTTCCTGCCGCCTGGACATTTGCCGAAACCGCGCTCGCCCTGTGGCAGGACGCCGGACTCGCCTATCCGCAACTGCCCACCGGCAACGGCTTCTGCATGGCGATCCGCCGCCAGGTGATCGCCGCCGTCGGTGCCTTCGATGTCGCCGCGTTCCCGCAAGGCTACGGCGAGGAAAACGATTTCTGCCAGCGCGCCTGCGCGGCCGGCTATCGGCACCTGATCGCCGGCAATGTCCTCGTGCGGCATGCACGCAGCCGCAGCTTCGGCCATGAGCGCCGCCAGGCACTGGGACGCGCCGGCATGCAGGTGCTGCGCGAGCGCTGGCCGCGCTATGAGGCGGATGTTGGCGCGCAGTTGTTTTCCTTCGAACGCCGCGTGCTCGATTGGCGCGTGCGACGGATCCATGCCGAAGCGACGAGCCGGCATCCGCGTCCACGTGCGCTGTGCTTCGGCACGACTGCCGGGATCGACACGGCAAACGCGTACGATACGCTGATGCTGACATCATCCAATCACGGATTCGCCCTCGGTCGCCATGGCGACCCGCCTCTTGAAACCAGCGCATCCCTCGACGCGCGCACCGCTTCGACCTGGCTGCAACGCCATGCGATCGATCGCCTCGTGCTGGCGCGTGAACCGCTGGATCCGGCCTCCACCATGCTGGCCAGCGCGGCGGTCCGCCTTGGCGTTGCCCTGCAATGCGGCGAGCAATTCGATGCCGATGCACTGCGCAGCTTTCCGCGGAGGCCGGCATGAGCCGCCGCTACGCCCGCGCGTTGATCACCGGCATCAACGGCCAGGACGGTGCCTGGCTTGCGGCACGCCTGCTTGGCGAAGGCATCGAGGTCTTCGGCACGCATCGCCCGACCAGTCCGGCAGGCAATTGGCGCTTGCAGGAACTCGGCTTGGCCAATCATGCGAACCTGCACCTGCATGCGCTGGATGCCGGCAATATCGGCGCCTGTCGCGACTTGCTCGCTGATGTCGAGCCGCAGGCGATCTTCCATCTGGCTGGACAATCACGCGTTGCCGATTCCTTTCGCGATCCGCTGGGCAGCGTCCAGGCCAACGGCATCGCCACGATGAACCTGCTCGAAGCCATGCGCCGGCAGACCCCCGATGCACATTTCGTGCTCGCAGCGAGCGCGGAAATCTTCGGCAGCCCGGAAGTGGCGCCGCAGGATGAGGAAACACCGTTGCGCGCGGCATCGCCGTATGGTCTTTCCAAATTGCTCGCGCATGCGGCAATGGGCAGCTGGCGGGCCAGTTTCGGCCTCGCGGCCAGCAGCGCAATCCTCTTCAACCACGAATCGGAATTGCGCGACGAGGCATTTGTCACGCGCAAGATCAGCCTCGGCGTTGCCCGCATCCTGCTCGGGAAGCAGCAGGAACTCGCCCTCGGCAATCTCGATGCGCGCCGCGATTTCGGCTACGCCCCCGAGTACATGGCGGCGCTGGCGAACATGGCCGATCGCGAATCCGGCGACGATTACGTGCTGGCGACCGGCCACGCTGCCAGCGTGCGTGAATTCGCCAGTGCCGCGTTTGCCTCGATCGACATGCCGATCGAGTGGCAAGGCCACGCCGCCGCCGAGATCGGGCGCGAAGTGAAAAGCGGCGAGGTGCGCGTGCGCATCGATACGCGCCTGTTGCGACCGGTCGATGCACCCTTGCTGGTCGGCAATGCCGGCAAGGCGCGCAAGCAGCTCGGCTTCGATCCACAGATCGACCTGCACGAACTCACCCGACGCATGGTCGAGGCGGATCTGCAACGCGAACGCAACGGTCGCCCGGGCTGATGCGCGTCATCTTCAATGTCGATGCGATCAGTGCACCACTGACCGGCATCGGTCGCTACGCGCTGGAACTCGCGCAAGGCCTCGCCACGCATCCGCATATCGAGCAACTGCGCCTGTATTCGGCAATTCGCTGGGTCGAGGATCCGGCCGATGCGCTGTCCTCGAACCGCATGTTCGCCAGCCTGCGCAACAACCTGCCATTCAAGACGCGCGCACTGGAAATGTATTCCGGCCTGCGCAACGTGCTCTTTCGCGCGCATACGCGAAAGCTCCAGGGTTATCTGTTGCACACGCCAAACTACATCCTCATGCCGTTCGACGGACCGTGCGTGACCACGGTGCACGATCTGTCCGCATTCAATTTTCCGGAAACACATCCGCCCGAACGCGTGCGCTTCCTCGAACGCCACCTGCCGCGCACGCTGGAACGCGCCGAGCGCGTGCTCACCGATTCGCGATTCATCGCCGAGGAGATCCACGAAAAGCTCGGCGTTCCCCGCGAAAAGCTGCGCGTGGTCGCCCTCGGTGTTGATCCGGTTTATCACCCGCGCAAAAGTGAAACACTGGCCGAGGCGATGAGCCGCCATGGCCTCGTCGCAGGCAGCTATCTGCTGGTCGTCGCCACCCAGGAGCCGCGCAAGAACCTGATCCGCCTGGCCAATGCCTACGCCGCGCTGCCGGCACGCCTGCGTGAACGCCATCCGCTGATCATCGTCGGCGCGCGCGGCTGGCTGAATGCCGAACTGGAACGCGTGCTGGCACCGCTTGAGGCAAGCGGTTCGAGTCGCCGCCTCGGTTATGTCAGCGAAGCCGACCTGCCGCTGATCTATGCCGGCGCGCGCGGTTTTGCCTTTCCATCCCTGTACGAAGGCTTCGGCTTGCCGGTGCTCGAAGCCATGGCCAGCGGTATTCCCGTGCTGACATCGAATGTCTCGTCATTGCCCGAGGTGTGCGCCGGCATTGCCCTGTGCGTCGATCCGCTTGATGAGGATGCCTTGCGCGCAGGACTCGAACATCTCCTCGAAGATGACACCTGGCGCTCGCGCAGCGCGGCCGACGGACTCGCCCACGCCGCCAGCTTTCCCTGGTCGCGCTGCGTGGATGAAACCGTGGCGGTGTATCGCGAAATCGTTTGAACGCCCACCCGCAGGCGGCCGGTCAGATTCAGCCCCGACCGCCATGCGCGGATGGGGTGGCTCAGGCGGTCAGATCCTTGATCGTCGTGCTCGCGCCATTGGCTTTCACGCTGCCGATGCCGGTCTCGCGAGCCGCTTCCGAGGCATACATCTGGCTGGTTCCGATCACCTGATGATTGGCCGCCTTCAGGTTGAAGTGCAGCTTGTCGTTTTTCGCCGCCTTGCGCTCGTAGTTGCCGTCATTGGCAGAGTTCGCCTGCACCGAGCGGATGCCGCCTTCGGCTGCCGCCCTGGTCTTGTACAACTCACTGGTCAGTATCGTTTCGCTGTTTCCCGCTTTCAGGACAAAACGAAACTGCCCGTCGCTGCTCTTGCTGAGTTCGAACCAACCTGCCATGGAAATGCTCCTGCCTGTTGAAGTAAGCACGTCGTCGTCAAACCGGCGGCTTGACGGCAACACCACAGCAATTCTTATCACGCTCCCTCGGCAGGAGAAGTCCACGAGTCCGGTTCGTGACGATTGTTCACCGCGAGTGGGGATGGCGAGGGATTCCGTATCCACGATCCATTCCCGCTCACCTGCGGAGGCATTTTGGGTGCATCGAGCGCCCTGATTGTGCCGATTCCATTCTGATGGGCAGGGGAGCGCCTTCATTCGTGAAGGCCAAGCCATTCGCCTCAAAGTGCGTTGGACACTCGCTATCGCGAGTACCCCGATTCGCCTTCGAGATTTCGGGTATCCCGATTCATCGTCCCGCCGAGGCACGATCGAACTTGTGCATGCGCCCGGACCCGCAGCGGAATTCCCACAAAGCAGAAGCCCGGGCATGCCCGGGCTTCTTTTCATTGCAACTCAACCGATGACGACGATCAATTGCGCTTGACCGCAACCGTGATGTGGGCTGGCGGAGCAAGGGTGTTGGCTTCGGTGAAATTGACCGTGCCGAACGCAATACCGGTGGTCGGCCCGGTCGTGGTCGCGGTGATCGTGATCGTCTGCGTTTCCGGAGCCGATGGCGGAACAAAGGTTTCGAAGTTGCCGGCAAAAACAACGTCTGGATCCGGGATGCCCGCACCGGTGAAGGAGAACGAGGTCGGGTTGACCGTTACGGTCACGCCGGGCGGCTGGTTCACGCTCACGTTCCATGTCGTGGCGACCGATGAGCTGTTGCGCAACACGCGCGTCCACTGGTAGCTCGGAACGCCCGCGGAAAGCGCGACGTTGCGCACCGACGGCAGGTTGAGCGTCTTGACGTTGATCGAGCCACCGCTCGGATTTGCCGCGAGGAAGTTGGCGTAGGTTTCGTCCATCACGAATCCGGCAAAGGGTGCGGCGCTGAGATCGACGCGACCGCTGCCGACATCGTCGATGTTCCACGACGTGGTCTCATCTTCCTTGGTTCCGGTCGTCTTGGCGGTCAGCATGATCGCCGACTTGACCTCGGGCGGGGTCCAGGTCGGGTTGATGGCGCGCACCAGCGCGGCTGCGCCGGCCAGATGCGGGCTCGACATCGACGTGCCACTGGTCGTGAAGTAGTCGCCGTCAGCGACGCGACCGGCCGCGTAGATGTTCACGCCAGGTCCGGTGATGTCCGGCTTGGTCAAATCAGCCAGATTGCCCGGGGTCGGGCCGCGGAAGCTGAAGTCGGCGAGGACGTCGCCCTGGACCGGACCGGTGATGCGAGCTGCCAGAGTGGCCGTGGTGGGGGTCGCGCCATTGGCCGTGATGAAGTTGTTCATCGCGGTGCCCGCAGCCTGGGTGATGCTGTAGGCAGGAATCGTTGCGCCCGTGGTATCCATGTTGATGGTGCCAAAGGTGTTGTTGTAGATGAAGACCTGCTGAGCGCCGGCAGCGGCCGCATTGGCGACCTTCTCGGTAAAGGCGCAGGTGCCGCGCTGGATCAACGCCACGGCACCGGCAAAGAAATTGGCCGGGAAAGCGCCGCCTGCAGTACAGCCGATCAGGTTGGTGGCCGACACCCGGATTGGCAGGTTGGTGAACGGAACAGGGGCGGAAATGTGATTGCCCAGCGCGGTCAGCAGGTTCTGCGTATTGGCGGGCGGAGTGCCTGGGCCGGTGGCGGAGATTCCTGCACCCATGTTGACATCCTGGGTCGACGCCGCGACCGTCATCATCCACGGACCACGATGGTTGACCTGGCCAACCGGATTGGTGACCGTGGCGCTCGTATTGCCCGCCGAGGCAGCAATGACGATGTCGGCATTGACCGCATCGAGGAACGAGCGATCGTTGTCACTCCAGGGGCTGGTACCACCCGAAATCGAGAAGTTGATGACATCAACCCCGTCGATGATCGCATTCTGGATGCCGGCCGTGATCGCAGCTCCCGGGCAGGAAGATCCAGGACAAACCTTGTAGGTGCGCAGCGAGGCGCACGGGGCAACGCCGGACATCTGCGTGAACGACCCGACCAGGTTCGGTGAGGGCACCGCCGCGTTGGTCACCACGTTTCCGGCTGCAGTGCTGGCCGTGTGGACGCCATGACCCGAGCCATCCGCTTCCGGAGTGGGGCCGTTGCAGACGCCGGCAGTCGACGTGGAGCAGTCGTCTGCACTCAGCAATTTGTGCTCGCTGGGGCCAAAGCCGCAAGAGGCGTCATCGGCAAACGAGGGATGTGCCGCAGCAACACCGCTGTCAAGCACGCCAACCACGACCCCCTTGCCGCGATTCCTGGCACCGCCAGGAACGGCGAGGTTCCACACGTTATCGGCGCCAATGAACGTCGGGCCACGATAGGTGTCGAGGTGATAGATCTCTTCCTGCGTGACTGACACCACACCGGGTGCGTTGGCGATCGCAGCCGCTTCGGCGGCAGTCAGCTTCGCGGCAATACCGCTTTCGGTGATTTCATAGCTGTGCGTCACTTCGAGCGGATGTCCGATCAGCGAGGCCATCATCGCGATCTGGTCCTTCTGACGCTCGCGCAGGAAGTTGCGATAGTTTGTCGAATCCACGCTCTTCGCATCGAACTTGCGCGAACGCGCCGTCGGATCAGGTGCCGTTGCACGCAGGTTCGCGATGCCACCCTGATAGTGCAGCGCACCTGGCTCCGCAAACCGGATCAGATAGGTATTGACCGCCGGGGCCGTCTGTTCGCCGACTCCAGCAGCGACCGCATTGCTTGTCCAGACACTGCCGCCAAGGCATGCGCCGATCACGACCGCCAAGGTCGTCACTCGAATTGATGTCGCCATTGCCAAACTCCAGGAATTGGTTGCTTGAAAGGTGGGGAAGCCCGCTTCGCCACGCCATTCAGATTGGATTCGATCGTGGGTGCGTGGACTCCGCGTTATAGCATCGCACTTCACCCCGATCAAACCGAGGCTGCCGGCGCGACGCTTCGCGAATCCATTTTCAGAACCATCCGTTTGCGTACTGTCCGCATCGGAACCGAATCGTTCCGCCAGATGGCGCGTCCCTGTTCATGCGCAAGGCGGATGCCCGTTCCGCGCAAGCCGCATTCAAGGAATGCCACGAAAGAAGGCACGGACGTCTTCGACATCGGCTGATCGCGGCATCGGCGGCAGGCTGGCGAGGAAGATGCGTCCATAGCCCTTGCTGGTCAGGCGCGGGTCGCAGAGGACCAGCACGCCGCGATCGTTGATGTCGCGGATGAGGCGACCGGCACCTTGCTTGAGGGCGATCACGGCATTCGGGATCTGCCATTCGACAAAGGGATTGAGGCCGGATTCGCGCAACACTTCCAGGCGCGCGACCAGCACCGGATCATCCGGCGCGGCGAACGGCAACTTGTCGATGACGACGACGCTGAGTGCTTCGCCGGCGACATCGACACCCTCCCAGAAACTCGCCGCGCCCAGCAGCACGCCATTGCCCGACTCGCGGAATCCGCTGAGCAACTGGTGGCGCGGTGCCGAACCTTGCACGAACAACGGGTACGGCACGCGCCCTTCGAGCAATTCGGCCGCATGGCGCAGGGCGCGATGCGAAGTGAAGAGGAGGAAGGCGCGGCCGGCTGATGCCTCGAGCACCGGCAGCACGGCCTCGATCATCTTTTTGGTGTAGTCGCGCGCGCCCGGCTCGGGCAGGCCTTTCGGCAGGTAGGCGAGCGCCTGCCGGGCGTAGTCGAACGGACTGTCGAGGCATACCGAGCGTGGATCGTGCAGGCCGAGCTGGCGCGCGAAATGATCGAAGCGCCCGGCAATCGACAAGGTGGCCGAGGTGAAGATCCACGCAGCATGACTCTGCTCGCGCAATTCACGCAGCGGTTGCGAGAGATCGAGCGGTGTCGCATGCAGGGCGAATCCGTGCGCGCTCAATTCATACCAGTGCACGGAATCGCGCGCACTGCTGTCGCACAGGTGGGTGAGCCGCGCGCTCATGGCCATGGCGCGCTCGTGCACGGCGGCAAGGCCGCGGCTGCGCTCGGCATGCACATCGAGCGCGCTGGCCAGTTCGTCGAGGGCAACGCGCACCTCTTCCAGCCCGCGTTCCACGTCGGCATCGCGCTCGATGACGACGAAGGCAGCCTTGGCCGGGAATCGATCCAGCGCCAGGCGCAGGCGCCGCACGGCAGGCGCGATGGCCTCGATCAAGGGCTGCAGGGTCGCCAGCGCCCCGCTGGCCGAGGCGCACTCGGCCAGGGTGTCGGTGGCCAGCTCGGTCAATTGGCGCGCGGTCAGGGTGATCGAGAAGAACTGCCCGGCCAGCTCGGGAACCTGGTGCGCCTCATCGAGGATGAAGGCATGCGCGCCTGGCAGGATTTCGCCGAAGCCTTCCTGGCGGATGGCGAGGTCGGCAAACAGCAGGTGGTGATTGACGACGACGATGTCGGCTTCCTGCGCGGCACGGCGCGCCTTGACCACGAAGCAGTCGTTGAAGAACGGGCAATCGCTGCCGAGGCAGTTTTCCGTGGTCGAAGTCACCCGCGGCCACAGCGGCGAATCCTCGGGCAACTCGGCCAGTTCGGCGCGATCGCCGCTCTTCGTCGCCTTCGACCAGGCGTGGATCGACTGCAACTGGCTGACCTGCTCACGGTTGCTGAAGTGGCCTTCATTGCGCGCCTGTTCGAGGCGATGCAGGCAAAGGTAATTGGCGCGGCCCTTGAGCAAGGCCGCGGACAGGGGCGCGCCGAGCACACTGCGCACGCGCGGCAGATCGCGATGGAACAACTGGTCCTGCAGCGCCTTGGTGCCGGTGGAGATGATCACGCGCTTGCCCGAGATCATTGCCGGTACGAGGTAGGCGAAGGTCTTGCCGGTACCGGTGCCGGCCTCGGCAATCAGCGCATGGCGATCGTCGATCGCCTCGGCCACGGCGCGGGCCATGACCTGCTGCACCTCGCGCGGCACGAATCCCGGCACTTCACGTGCGAACGGACCTTCGGCCCCCAGCAATTCCTCGACCGACTCGTGCATGCCGCGAAGCGCCGCTCAGCAAACTGGTCGGACGACGGCAGCGCGCTCGCTCAAAGCCGCACCGGCCGCTTGACCTTGCATTGCTCGCGGCGTGTCTGCGCGTGCGCGAGATAATCGGTGTCGTTGAAACTCCTGCGCGCCTCGATGATGGTCTGCCAGTTCTGCACGCACAGCGTGCCGACTTGCGGGCCATTCTTGAAACTCTCGTAGGCAAGCTTCTCGGCTTCGATGATGTTGCCGCGCAGGAACTCGATCTCGGCTTCGTCCTGCAACAGGTCCGGGGCCTCGGGGGCGAGGGCGCGTGCCTTGACGATGGCCGCGTAGGCGTCGTCGAACTGCTGCTGTTGTTCGGCTTGCCTGGCCTTTTCGACGAAGCCCTCGACGGCCGGATCACGCAGCGGATTGACCTGCAAGGCCGAATCTTCGCCGGCATTGGCCGCGCGGATCGCCTTGACCGCAGAGATGCGCTCGCTGACCGGACGCACCAGGCTGGATGGGGCTGATGGATTTGAACTCGAGCAGGCAACCAGGGCGAGGCTGCCGGCGTAAAGGATGAACGGGCGCATGCAACGGGCAAGGATGGACATGGAAAACACTACGCGAAAACGGAAGTCGGCAAGCATACCGTCAATTGTCATCGCGACCGAACCACTCGCGGATGCGATCCATCGCGCAACCCTCGCGCTCGCTGGGTGCATAGCCGGCGATGAACGGCAACTCGCGTGCACCGCTGCATACCGCGTCACTGCGCCGGCCATTTTCGGGATTGACCCAGACCCGCTCGATGCCATCCTCCGGCGGCAGCAGCGCCTGCACGGGCAAACGCCTGAACAGGTCGATCCAGACCTTGAGCGCACCCGTCGATCCAAACAGGCCGGTTGGGCGATTGTCGTCACGGCCAACCCAGACCACGCCAAGCTGGTTGCCGCTGAAGCCGGCAAACCACGAATCGCGCTGGCTGTCGCTGGTGCCGGTCTTGCCTGCGGCACGCAGGCCGCCAAGCCCGGCCTCGCCAATGGCACGTGCCGTGCCCGATTCGACGACCTGCTGCATCGCCCAGGTGACCAGGCGCGAAGCCGCCACGTAGTCGCCGGTGCCGGGCTTGACGCCAAATCGCGACAAGGTGCGACCCTTGCCATCGATCACGCCGCGCACCGCGCGCAAGGGCACGGCATGGCCGTCGGCGGCGAAATACTGGTAGATCTGGGCAACATCGAACGGACTCAGTTCGACCGCGCCCAGCAGCAAGGAGGGATTCGGATTGATCGTGCGGCCGAGGCCGAAGGATTCGAGCAGGCCGCGCACCTTGTCCACGCCCAGGCGCAGGCCAAGCTGCACCGTGGCCAGGTTCCAGCTGTTCTTCAGCGCATCAAGCAGCAGCACCTGGCCATGCACGTCGCCATCGGCGTTCTTCGGAATCCAGCGCGTGCCGTCGCGCTGGGCGATGTCCACGGGCGCATCGTCAACCAGGCTGGCCAGCGAATAACGCTGCGGCTGGGCAAGGGCAACCAGGTAGACAAACGGCTTCACCAATGAGCCGATCGGCCGCCGCGCATTGAGGGCGCGGTTGAAGCCGGGCGCGTCGGCATCGCGGCCGCCAATGAGCGCCAGCACTTCGCCACCGGGCACGGCGGTGACGACAACCGCGGCATCGACGCCGGCATCGCGCTTGCCGAGATCCTTGAGCGCGGCATCGAGCGCGGCCTCGGCCTGCAGTTGCGCCGAGGGTGCCAGCGTGGTGTGGATGGTCAAGCCCGCGGCATCGAGTTCGTGGTCGGCGAAATCGCGCTGCAACTGCTGGCGCACGAGTTCGAGGAAGGCCGGAAAGCGATTGCGCGGCAAGGCCCCTTTCGCGCTGACGCCAAGCGGCTCGGCACGCGCGCGCGCGAAGGCCTTGGCATCGAGCAATCCGGTATCGAGGAATTGCTGCAGCACGCGGTTGCGCCGCTCCAGCGCACGCTTTGGCGCGCTGCGCGGATCGTAGTAGCTCGGCCCCTGCACGAGGCCGACCAGCAGGGCAATGTCGGCAGGGCCGAGCGCCTCGACTTCGCGGCCAAAATAGAATTCCGAGGCGGCAGCGAAGCCATGCACGGCCTGGCCACCTTGCTGGCCGAGGAAGATCTCGTTGACGTAGGCCTCGAGAATTCGCCGCTTGTCGTAGCGGAACTCGATCAGGACGGCAATCAGGGCCTCGTTGATCTTGCGCATGTAGCTGCGCCCACGATCGAGAAAGAGGTTCTTGACCAGTTGCTGGGTCAGCGTCGAGCCGCCCTGGACAACGCGCCCGGCGCTCAGGTTGGCCCAGCTCGCGCGCAGGATCGCCAGCGGCGCGATGCCATGATGATGCTTGAATTCGCGATCCTCGACCGCCTGCAATCCGCCCACCAGCAAAGCGGGCAACTGTTCAAGCTGGACCAGCCGGCGTTCCTCCTGCTGCAGGCCGTACAAGGTGGCAATGCGCGCCGGATCCAGTTCGGCCTGGTGCAGGGCCGCGCCGGTCTGCAGATCAAGCACGCGGCTGATGCGCCCATCCTGCAGGTCCACGCCCAGGCGTTGCGCCGGATAGCGCCCGTCGAGGCCGGCAAAGGCGCGTCGGGCAATCTCGAAATGATTGCCGTTGCGGGCGAAGCTGCCCGGCACGCGCCCCGTGCCGTCGTTGCGGTAGCGCGCGGCATCGAGCTCCAGCAGCAAGGTGTCGGCATTCATGGCCCGTCCCGGGGCGAGATCGAGCGGCCGGGCGAGGACGCGGCTCGGGATCTGCCAGCTCAGGTCGTCGAAGCGCTCGCGCAGCTGGTGATCGAGACTGATCGTGTAGGGAACGAGAAATCCGGCAAGGGCACCGCAAGCCAGCAGGATCGGCGCGCGCAGCAGGCGCCAGCCCAGCGCGAAAAAGGAAACGAGACGTCGAAACACATGCAGACCGTGGTGCCGGGGAGCGAAGGCACGAGTTTAGGGCAATGCTGATCAAGTGGGACAACCGTCACGGCAGCCCGTTACCGGCCGGCCGGGCGCCGCCGTGACAGTGTGCGCCGGCATCGCCGATAATCCGCAACCGCTTGTCGCCTGGACCGTCGTGCTGAAACCCTTGTCGGAACCCGCCTGCCTCTGCGTGCATGGTGCACTCGCCTGCACCGACGCCTGGCTGGCCGCAGCCATGGCGCAGATGCCGGAAGGCGCGACCCTTGTCCTGCTCGGGGCATCGGCGGCGATGGACGGGCACGGCGAGGCGCTGCGCTTTGGCGATCTCCCCGACACATCCGCCGAGGCGCTGGCCAGGGCACTGGCGCTGCGCCTGCCGCAGCGGCACTTGCTGATCGTGCGCAGCGATGCCGAATTGCCAGCGCTGGCACTGCCGCGCCTGCTGCGCGCACTCGAGGAGCCCGATGTGCTTGCCGCCGGCGCGCTGGACAATCTCGATGCGGCACGCTCGCCCTTGCCGGCGGGCTTGCTCAGCGAAGCGGATGTCGCGCACATCGACGCGCTTTGCTACGCCCATTCGCGCCATCGATTGATCGAGGTGGGCGAAGTCTCGCCGCTGGCATCGGCCTGGCATGGCCAGCGCCTGGCCGAGCGCACGGGCGCATGGCGCACGGTCATGCTCGATCATTGTTATGTCGGTGCCCGCGGCCACGCCCTTGCCGGTGCCGGGCAAAGCGCGGACCCGCGCGATCCTCTGCCGCCTTCGGCACTGGCCGGATTGTGCGCGCAACTCGCCGTGGCACTGGCCACGCCGACGACACCGGCCAGCGCGGCGCTGCCTGCAAGACCGGTGATCCTGCATGTCCTGCATGGCTGGGGCGGTGGTGCCGAACGTTGGGTACGCGATTTCTGCAGTGCCTTCACGGCGGCCGATCACCTGGTCCTGAAATCCTGCGGCAGCCATCAACGCCGGCGTCACGGCGAATGGCTTGAACTGCACGATGGATCGCTCAACGGACCGCCGTTGCGCCGCGTTGCCCTGCCCTGCGCCATTGCCGATACCGATGTGCACAACCCGGGCTATCGTCGCTTGCTCGGCGAACTGCTTGCCGAGCACGCGGTTGATTCGATCATCGTCTCTTCGCTGATCGGGCACAGCCTGGATGCCCTGCGCACGGGTTTGCCGACCACCCGCATCATCCACGACCACTATCCGCTGTGGCCGCTGCTGCATCGTGATTTCAGCGATCCCGCCCTGCCCTTCGACGATGCCCAGCGCGTTGCCGATCTCGCCGCACAAGGCGCGGATCGCGAGTTCGCCAATGCCGATCCAGCCCATTGGCGGGCGCTGCGTGATGCCGCCGTCGCGGCGATGATCGAAGCGCGCATGCAATTGATTGCGCCGAGCCGCTCGGCGCTGGACAACGACCTGCGCCTCGCGCCGGAACTGCGCTCCTTGCCCGCGCAGGTCATCGCGCACGGCTTGTCGGCCTGGCCAGACGCGAACCTGCGCGCCTTGCCACCACCGCGAACACGCCTGCGCCTGGTCTTTCCGGGCCGCGTGCGCCACGGCAAGGGCGCGGTCCTGCTGCACCAGGTCTTGCCGCGACTGGCCGGGATCGCCGAGGTGTTCCTGCTCGGCGCCGGTGCCGATGCACAGGACTTCTTCGGCATCGATGGCGTGCACATCGTCCTCGACTATCGCCGCGACGACCTGCCCAGCCTGCTCGCCACGCTCGCCGCCGATGCCGCCGTGCTGTTGCCGACCGTGGCCGAGACCTTCGGCTACACGCTGTCGGAATTGCGCGCGCTGGGCATGCCGGTGATTGCCACGCGCATGGGCGCGTACGTCGAGCGCATCGCCGATGGCGTCGACGGCTTCCTCGTCGCTGCCAACGCCGATGCCATCGTCGCCCGCATCAGCCAGCTCGCCGCGCAACGCGAACCCCTGCAAGTCGTGCGCGCAAATCTGGCAACGTGGCGCGAACCCGATCTCGCCACCATGGCGCAGGCCTACGCGCAGGTGCTTGAGCTGCCGAAGGTCGAGGCGCTGCGCTATGCGCTGAACTCGACGAGCATCGATTCGCAGATGCTCGCCGCGCGCAGCGATCAACTGGCCAGCGCCGAGACGCGCATCCTTGCCTTGCGTGCGGCCGTGGACACGGCCGATGCGGAGAGCCGGCGGCGTGGCGAATGGGGACATGCGCTCAGCCGCGACCTGGCCACCTCGCGCGAACAGGTCGACGCCCTGCACGACGAGCTTGCCGTGCGCACCGCCTGGGCACAGCGCCTCGATGCGGAAGTCGAGGCGCTGCGTCCGTACCAACCTGCCTACGAAATGGTCGTCGGCAGCCGTTCCTGGCGCCTGACCGCACCGCTGCGCAACGCCGCCACCCGCCTGCGCGGCCTGCGCGCGGCGCTGGCCTTCCGCAAGAGTCGCCTCCTCGCCCAACTGCAACGCCTGCGCGGCAGTCTCGTCCAGCATGGCCTCGCCGGCACCTGGACGCGCCTGCTGCGTGAACTGCGTGGAAGCACGGCAGTGTCGGCGCGCGAAACCTTCGCCGCGCCCGGCGAGGAATTCTCGCCGTTCGCCGTGCCCGGCAGCGAGTCACCGCAGGTTTCCATCATCATCCCGGTGCACAACAAGTTCGCCTACACCGCGGCCTGCCTACGCTCGCTGGCCGAACACGCCGATGCGACGCCGTTCGAGGTCATCGTCGTCGATGACCTGTCGACGGATGCAACTGCCGCGCGCCTTGCCCAGATCAGCGGCATCCGCTCGATCCGCAATGCGGAAAACCTCGGCTTCGTCGGTTCGTGCAATGCCGGTGCGGCCATCGCGCAGGGCGATTTTGTACTCTTTCTCAACAACGATACGCTGGTCACGGCCGACTGGCTGGGCGCCTTGCTGCGCTGTTTTGCCGAGCAGGCCGATGCCGGCCTCGTCGGCTCGCGCCTGGTCTATCCCGATGGCCGCCTGCAGGAAGCCGGCGGCATCGTCTTCAATGACGGTTCGGGCTGGAACTACGGACGCTTCGAGGATCCCGCGGACTGCCGATTCGCCTTCCGCCGCGAAGTCGATTACTGCTCGGGCGCGGCAATCATGTTGCGCCGTGATTTGTTCGAGCGCCTCGGCGGATTCGACCAGCGCTACGCGCCGGCCTATTACGAAGACACCGATCTCGCCTTTGCCGTGCGCGCTGCCGGGCTCAAGGTGTACTACGAGCCGCGCTCGCGCGTCATCCATTTCGAGGGAATCACCGCCGGCACCGATACCGGCAGTGGCATGAAGCGCTACCAGCTGGTCAACCGCGGGAAGTTCCTCGACAAGTGGAACGATGCCTTGCGCCGGCAGCCGCCGCCCGGCACGCCGATCCATCTCGCCGCCACGCACCGCGCGCGCCGGCGCATCCTCATCATCGATGCGACCACGCCGACGCCGGATCAGGATTCCGGCTCGTTGCGCATGGTCAACCTGATGCGCATCCTGCGCGGCAATCATTGCCATGTGGTGTTCATGGCCAGCAACCAGGCGTGGATCGAACGCTACACGGCCGATCTGCAGGCGCTTGGCATCGAAGTGCTGTATCAACCCTGGCTTGGCAGTCCCGCCACGTTCTTCCGCGAGCGTGGCGGCGAGTTCGATGCGATCGTTCTCTCCCGCCACTATGTCGCCGCCGAGTTCATCGGACTCGCCCGGCTCTATGCGCGCAAGGCGCGGCTGATCTTCGATACCGTCGACCTGCACTACCTGCGCGAACTGCGCGCGGCCGAACTCGAAGGCCGCGACGAGCTGGCCCGCGTCTCGGCGCGAACCCGTGCCCAGGAGATCGGCATCATGCGCGAGTGCGACGTGACCCTGGTGGTCAGTCCGGTCGAGAAGGAAATCCTCGCGCGCGACGCACCGGGTGTCAGCGTCGACGTGCTCTCCAACGTGCACGAGATCTTCGGCTGCCGCACGCCCTTTGGCGAACGCCGCGATCTGCTTTTTGTCGGCGGCTTCCAGCATCCGCCCAACAGCGACGCGGTGCTCTGGTTCGTCCGGGACATCCTGCCGCGCGTGCATGCCGCCATCCCCGGCCTGCGCCTGCACGTGATCGGCAGCAAGGTCACCGAAGCGATCCGTGCGCTCGCCAGCGAACAGGTCATCGTGCACGGGTTCGTCGATGACATTGCCCCGGCCATGGACGCCGCGCGCATCTCCATCGCCCCGCTGCGCTACGGCGCGGGAGTCAAGGGCAAGGTCAACATGGCCATGAGCTACGGCCTGCCGGTGGTCGCCACGCCGATGGCCGTGGAAGGCATGCACGTGCAATCCGGCAAGGAGGTGCTGATTGCCGAAACCGCCGAAGCCTATGCCGATGCGATCATCGCGTTGTACGACGACGAGGTGCTGTGGCAACGCCTCTCGGCCAACGGCCTCGACAATGTGCGTGCGCACTTTTCCTTCGATGCCGCGGAAAAGGCAATCAGGCGCATTTTTGGATTCTGATCCGCACGGCAGGTGTGGATGGCTGGCGATGCAGGCGCGCTGCGGGCCTGGCCGGGCGCAGATGAAGAGCTGCCGCGTCGCGGGACTTGCTCACGCCGCGGCCTCGGCGAGTTGCCATTCGCCATCGCTTTCCAGGCATTGCCACTGCACGTCGCCAAGCGCCGCAGCCAACGGCCCGAAACTGCGTTCGCGGAAAAACAGGCTGCCATCTTCGTGGCGCATGACCAGCGAACTCGCCCGCGTTCCGTACTGATCACCAGAAATGAAGACTGGCGCAAGCAGGCGTTCAAGATGCGCGCCGACGCCGGTATCGGGCAACTCCGCATCATCAGGCTGGAGGCTGTCGGCGAGCAGGGCCAGCAAGCTGTCCTCGTCGCGCTGGCCACGGCCGATCGCGTCGCGGAAGCGCGTGCGCAGGCGTTCGACCTTGGGCCAGGCACTGGCGAACGGACCGTTGCCGACCACATGGATGCCGGCGGGCAGGCGTTGCCAGGTCGCGCTGCTGCCATCGATGAGGATGACGCCGGAGCGATCGCCGAAAACAAGGTTGAACGGGCCGTACTCGTCGATGTGGTCAAGCACGCGCCGGGCGAAATCCGCGACGCCTTCATTGCCGATGACAAACTCGCGCACGAGAGCGCCGCGCGAGCGTGGTGCCTGTGCCGGAACGCCGCTGCGCAGGTTGGTCACCGCGGCGAAGCGACCGTCATTGCGCTGCGCGAGCCAACTGCCACCGGCCTTCAGGTCGAGGCCGCCGAGGCAATCGGACTCGCCGCGCCAGGGCTCGGCGGCGGCGCTTGGCCGGGCATGGTATTCATCGCGGTTGCCGAGCAGCAGCAGCGGCCACTCGGGCATCGAATCGATGGCGACGAGGATGATGCACATGGCTCAGCCCGGACTATCCGTGAATACGCGCGATGATCGCGCAGGGCATGG
>Ga0172380_10003891_pt1 | contig 19883 bp, 22 predicted proteins | sample Leawe162metaG_FD_119747 | JGI IMG/M metagenome (GOLD analysis project Ga0172380, IMG submission 119747) | Leachate microbial communities from a municipal landfill in Southern Ontario, Canada - Leachate well 162 metaG | ecosystem: Engineered > Solid waste > Landfill > Unclassified | place... | reverse complement strand
GCTAACTCAGAAGCTTTTTCCATTTTTTCATTTAGAACTATTGCGCTCATTATCTAGCTACCTTTACACGACCTAAAGAACCATTAGCTCCAGAAACTGAACCAACAACCGCAATGATTTTGTTTTCAGCATCAAAAGAGATGATTTCATTCTTCACACTATTTTGTGTGTTTCCGTATTGTCCAGGCATTTTCTTGCCCTTCATTACACGACCCGGCCACTCTTTTTGTCCGATAGAACCTGTTCTACGACCAAATCTGTGTCCGTGTTCAGCAGGACCGCCGCCGAAATTCCAACGCTTCATAGCACCTGTAAAACCGCGACCTTTTGTAGTAAATGTAGCTTTTACAACTTTAGCTTCTGCCAAAGGAGTTAAGTCTAAATCACCAGCTTCAGTGTTTGCTACTTCTAAAGTAACAAAACGGTTAAACTCAGATGAAAGGTTGTATTTCTTTTGCTGACCTTCAATTGACTTATTCATTTTTTTACCGCTCTTGTACGCAACAATAGCAGCATCATTATTAACTTCACAAACCTTAGCATCCAACACTCTTAAAAGAGTTACAGGCTTGCTAGGAACCGTGATAGTACGGCTCATACCGATTTTTTCAACAATATATTCCACGATGACCTCCTACTTATCCATAGAGCGAACTTCGACGTCCACTTCCGGTGCAAGATCTAGTTTCATTAGAGAGTCAACAGTTTCCGGCGTAGCAGACACAATGTCGATAACTCTAGCGTGCATACGAATTTCAAACTGCTCGCGTGAACTTTTGTTTACGTGTGGAGATTTGATAACCGTATATTTACGAATCTTTGTTGGTAAAGGTATTGGGCCACGAATTACCGCGCCTGTACGCTTAACAGCCTCTACGATTGACGCTACAGATCTATCAAGAACGCGATGATCATAGCTTTCAATTTTAAACGAATTTTTTCCATGTTTTTCCTTCTAAAGAACTCGTCAGGTCAAGCCTAACTATGTTAAGGGAGCGGAATTGTATCCAAACTATCTCTATATATCAAGAATATATGGGTCAAAATTTGAAATTTGTCCAAATTTATTTCCTTTAAGGAAGGAAACTGTAGAATTACGGTATGGAAATTTTACTAGAAGAATTATATAAAACCGATATCATTTTGGAGAAGTTTCACTTTAGAAAACTTTTTTTGGAAACGCCCACTTATAAATCTGATAGTTTCAGCAAGGATAAGGTGCTTATATCTGCTACAAGCTATCAAATAAACGGAATAACGCAGAGCGGAAAGACAAAGCTTATCAAAAACTACCTTCTTGGGCTTAAAAAGAGCAGCTATCTCTATATAGACTGCATGGATTTGCGCATAGATATAGATGAACTTAACAAAACGCTTTTTGATTTTTGCAACAAATATAAGATAAGCACACTTGTTCTGGATAACTACACTCCTGAGATTAAAATCGTAAACGTGCCTCAGCTCCTCATCTGCAGTGAAGTGCACCATGAGATAGATTTTTTAACTAGTGTAAAACTATATCCTCTTGATTACGAGGAGTTTTTGGCTTATGAGCACAAATATGACTCAACTGCTCTAAACCATTTTTTCAAACTTGGCGCATTTCCATCAATGCATAAAATCAGCAGTGATGAGAGAGTGCTCTATCTTCAAAAGACACTCAAAAATGCGCTTACTCCTATGGAGCTTGACATCCTTATATTTTGTACAAAAATGATGGCGCAAAAGCTCTCGCCATACTCTATATATGAAAGACTCAAGCAGACAAAAAAAATATCCAAAGACAAACTATATTCCACGTTTGAGGCTCTAAGCTCAAAAGGGTATATTCATCAACTTCAAAAAACGAACCATCCAAAAGCTATCAGAAAAATATATCTTTGCGACATCTCGTTAAAATCGGCACTTACAATAGATAAACAATTTAGCAAACTTTTTGAAAATATGATATATTTAGAACTTTTAAAATCAAACAGCGAAGCCTTCTATGATGATGGGATTGATTTTTACCTGCCAAGCAGTGACGAGGTTATACTAGGGATGCCTTTTGCGGATGAGAGAACGCTTTTTAAAAAAATGGAAGCCATAGAGGCATTTCTATTTGCCTATCAGATTAAAAAGGTAACGGCAATTACGATGAGCACTGAGGGAAGCATGAGCCACCCGCTCTCACTCGTGGAGATGATTCCGTTTGATATTTGGGCAATTGGGGATTAAAACTTAATGTTTTATTATATAAATTATATATATATTTTATTACAAGCTGTACTCAGATTGATATAAATTTATGTTAGAATTAGCAACCAAAAAAAAGAAGGGTGTGATTTTATGTTTTTTTCAAAAAATAGTGACAAAAGTCAAATAAAAGCGTTAGAAGATCAAATAGCCACTCTAAGCCAAGAGCTAGAATTTTACAAGGAGATAGCTTTTTTTTCTCAGGAGGAGATGCTCGTTGTTTTGGGTCAAGACGGTTCTGTTGTTTTTCAAAATGAAAAAGCTTCCATGAATATCAAATCACAAAGCGACCTTATAAGAGAGCTGCAAAAAAACTCTAAATCAATTGCACTCAATGATTGCAGCGGGAAAGTTGCTTCTAAAAAGTCTAAAAACAGAGATGCTGCATTTTACAGAATCACTAAAACAGATATGCGCGATACACGCGAAAGTGATATCTTAAGTCTTCATCAAAAGGCTATTACGGATGCACTCACGGATACACAAACAACCTTTTCACAAATGCTTGAAGAGTTAAAAGTGATGAAGAGCGAATCTGTCGCAATTGCAGATGAGTCGAAAGAGGGACTTATACTTATAGGGCAGTCATCTGAAGCCATGGACAAACTTAGCCAAAATACGGAGCTTAACATTACGGGCATGCATTCACTAAACCAAAGAAGCAATGAAATTTCTACAGTTATTACGCTTATTCAAGATATAGCCGACCAAACAAATCTTCTAGCACTCAATGCGGCTATAGAAGCTGCTCGTGCAGGCGAACATGGACGCGGTTTTGCAGTCGTTGCCGATGAAGTGAGAAAACTTGCCGAAAAAACACAAACGGCTACCAAAGATATCTCTCTAGTCGTAAAAGCAATGCAGCAAGAGACAAATGAAGCAGAAACAAATACGAATGAAGTAAACAATATCGTTATAGATACAAAAGAGAAAATAGAAGATTTGAGTGTCAAGGTCAGGTCATTTGAACAAAATGCTTCTCGCAGCCAGTTTGAAGTGGAGCATATCAGCGATAAAATCTTCTCCTCTTTGGCAAAAATAGATCATGTTATTTACAAACATAATGTTTACGCGCTTATCTTTGGAGAAGAGAATAGTTTTAAAAGCACTTCACACAGTGAATGCCGCTTAGGCAAATGGTATAACAGCGGAATAGGCAGAGAGAATTTTTCTAAAATGCCTTCATATCCAAAACTTGACAGACCTCATGCTATTGTACATGAACAGGCAAATTTACTCGCTGCAGAGTGCGGTTCGGATAAAGTCGTCTGTTCAAAAGAGATTATAGAACAACGTATACATGCCATAGAAAATGCAAGTCATGATGTGTTTAAATATCTTGATGCCTTAGTAGAAGAAAAAGCAAACGAAGCTATGCATGTAGCAGCAAAAGAACTCTTTAAAGGGGATAAAAAGTGAGTAAAGCGATAAAAAATATAGTTATTATAGATGATGAAAATGATATTTTACAGATGCTTGAGAAGTATCTCTCTCGTGATGGCGGCTATAAAGTAAAAACTTTCAACAACCCTATAGCAGCGATATCATCTTTGCCAAAAGATACGGATTTGATACTGCTTGATATTATGATGCCGCAGATGAACGGCATTGATGCCCTTCCAAAGCTTCTAGAAAAAAGTCCGGATTCAAAAATTCTTATGATGACTGCTTATTCAACACTTGACAAAGTGTTGAATGCTCATCGACATGGAGCGACGGACTATATCATGAAGCCTTTCTCTTCTCTTGATGTGCTTGGCAAAAAGATAAAAGAAATTCTTAAAAAATAGCTATGAACTCAGCTGATATTTCTATTCTTTTTGTTGAGGATGACAAGGATATAAGAGATGAGATATCTGCTTTTTTGCAATCAAATATCTTCAAAAATGTCTATGTGGCAAAAAATGGTCATGAGGGTCTCTTAAAATATCAAGAACATAAACCCGATATTATTCTTACCGATTTGACAATGCCTTTTATGAGCGGTTTAGAGATGTCAAAAAAGATAAAAGAGATAGACGAAAAAATTCCCATACTTCTTATTACCTCTCATTTTGAAAAAGAGATAACCGAAGCAGCGGTAGACATGGGGATAGACGGCTATCTCTTTAAACCGCTCTCGCTTCAAAGAGTCGAAAAAATTCTTCAAAAATATGTAGAACGTATACTCTTTGCTAGAAAATTTGCAAATGAGCATAAACTTCTTGAGCAGTACAAAGGTGCAATCGATGCAAGTGCTTCAGTTTCAAAGACCGATACAAACGGCGTGATTACCTACGTCAACAACTCCTTTTGCAAAATGTCCGGATATTCAAAGAAAGAGCTTCTGGGTGCAAAACACAGTATTGTAAAACATCCGGATACCGCTAAAAAAATACACAAGGATATGTGGGAGACGATAACAAGCAAAAAAATCTGGCAGGGTCGTGTTAAAAATCTTAAAAAAAATGGCGAGACTTACTATAAATACTCGGTTATTGTACCCATCGTCAATGCCGAAGATAAAATCAGCGAATATATTGCGCTTCAACAAGACGTAACGGATCTTTTTCATAAAAAAGAGCATCTTCAAAAAAGAGTAAAAGAGGAGGTTGAAAAAAACCTCAAACTCCATAAAGAGAGAGAAAAAGAGAGGCTATTAGAAGAGAAGTTTCTTGTTATAGGAAAAATGGCAGCGGGCATTACACATGAGATAAATACTCCTCTAACATATATAAAAGGCAATCTTGAGCTTATGATTGACGATATCAACAGACTAGATGACTCCATCAAACAAAAAAGTCATCTCCAAGAGGATAGCAGTACAATACTTGAGGGGGTAAACAGAATAGCTTCTATCGTCGAATCTATGCGAGAGATGGCTTCACAAGCCAAAGAGATGCCTCATGATAGCAATATTTACTCTTCGCTTATCATGGCTCTCGTACTCTCTTACAACAAAGGCTCTCGTATTAGCGTTCAAAATGAGCCTTTCAAGATAGGAATGGATAAAAACGCGCATACTTTTTTAGCGCCCATTCAAAAACAAAGAATTGAGCAGGTTTTTATCATCATTATCAACAATGCACTTGATGCACTCAAACTAAATAGAAGTTTTGAAGAGAGAGAATTTAACATAACACTAAGAGATGAAAGCGAGTATGTAATAGCAAGCTTTCAAGATAACGGCGGAGGAATTAGCGAGGATATACTGCCTAAGATATTTGATCCGTTTCAAAGCACCAAAACAGAAGGCGGCATAGGAATCGGTCTTAATGTTGCAAAAAGAATCATTGAAGAACATGGAGGAAAGATTTCAGCATCCAACCATGGAGCCGGAGCGCTTTTTGAAGTTTATATACCTAAAAAACTAAAAGTTCCTCTTGATGCATAATTTTTGTGGAATCGATGAAGCAGGACGAGGACCGATTGCCGGTGATTTGGTTGTTGCCGGATGTGTCCTAAAGTCGCCGATAGAGGGGTTAAATGACTCAAAAAAATTGAGTGAAAAAAGAAGAGAAGCTCTTTATGAAGTAATAATCAAAAACTCCGCATATCATATAGTGAAATTCTCTGCGGCTCAAATAGATAAAGAGGGCATATCGCTCTGTATGAAAAGTGCTCTGCAGGAGATAATGCAAACGCTTACATGTAAAGAATATCTCTTTGACGGAAACTCGGCATTTGGAGTAAGTGGACTTCAAACCATGGTAAAGGCTGACGGGAAAGTTCCCGAAGTGAGTGCCGCTTCAATACTGGCAAAAGTGACACATGACAGAAATATCATAAAAGATGCTAAAAAATACCCGCTTTATGAGTTTGAAAAACATAAAGGGTATGGAACCGCTAGACATATAGAGCTAATCAAAAAACATGGCTACTGCGATATTCACAGAAAAAGCTACAAACTAAAAGCGCTGGAAAAAACACTTTTTGAAATCTAAATATGCTCAACTTGCTATTTAAAATAAGAAACTCTAAATCCATAGGAATAGAAGCGTATCTCTATTTTTGAACACAAATTAAACCAATTATTCAACTAGAAACAACCTCTACAAAACTCAATATATTATATTTTTAGCTTTTACAAATAACACTGAAAGCATTTGTTGAAGAAATTAGTATTAAGCTTTTTATAATTATTTTTTTGTAACAATTACTTTTAAATGTAATAATTATTACAAATGATGGCTTTTTTAGGAAAAAAATGAACAAAAATAAAAAAATAGTTTTAATATCGTCCGTTTTACTTGTAGTCATCTTAGGTATCACTGCTTTTACGCTTTATAAAAAATATGGAAAAATTGTGCCATACATGGAGCAGCTCACAAAAGAGCAGGTAGGCGAAAATGTCGATTTACAGCCCGCATCGCAAAAAGATGCACATTATGTCGGTTCGCAGAAGTGTCAGAAGTGTCATGAAGAGCAGTTTAAAGATTGGAAAGATTCTTACCATACAAAAATGATTCAAGATATCAAGGCAAATCCCGCCGCAATAGTTGGAGATTTTGCAACACTTCCGGAGGATGCCGACTTCAAAAAAGAGGATATTACCTACACAATCGGCAGTAAATTTAAACAACGCTACATGATGGAAGTTGATTTTAACGGAACAAAAGATTTTGTAGTTGGAAGCTACCAGTGGAATACACAACTCAAAAAATGGCAACCTTATAAAGTAACCAAAGATTGGTATCAAGATGGATTTGAGAACAACAACAGCAAAGTGGGAACATCTAAGACTTGTGACGGGTGTCATTTTACGGGATTTATGAGCCAAGAACAACGAACCGAGCCATCCGTTTCATGCGAAGCGTGCCACGGTCCGGCAAGCAAACATGCTCTCAATCCAGAGCAAGACTTAGTTTACAAAGCAAGCAATGCTGACCCAAAACGCTCAAGTGAAGTCTGTATGCAGTGCCACATGCGCAACCGAGACAAACGACTTGAGACACATACGCTCAAAGACCTCTTTGGAGATGTGCGTGACTATCCAAAAGGGTATGAACCGGGAATGCCGCTTGTTGATTACAAGAAAAAAGCACCGTTTGATGGAAAAGAGACGGGTGAATTTTACGGAAACGGTGTAGGCAAAAAAAACAGAACTCAAGGCAACGACTATGTGCAGTCGATGATGTACAAACATGGCATCACATGTATAAATTGTCATGACCCGCATAAGCTTGATAACACAGTTGCAAAACCGCTAGGGGATGCTTCTTGTATGAAATGCCACTCTTTTGGTTCGGCAATAGGTCCGCACCAAAGCACGATTGAAGCGCATACGCATCACAAAGCAGACTCTAAAGGTTCAAGTTGTATCGAGTGCCATATGCCAAAAATCGGCAAGCATCTGCCAAGTTCCCCTGCGACCGTTCGTACGCACAGGTTTGGTTTTATCACGCCTGATGAGACAAGAAAATACAAAGTGCCAAATGCGTGCAATAGCTGTCATCAAGATAAAAGTCTTGAATGGTCCGAAGAAGCGCTCAAAAAATGGGGTATAAGCCAGTGGGTGACAAAATAATTTTAAGATATAATTCCTTGAAAAACTAAGATAGGATTAGCAAATGCAACAAGCGGCATGGATTTTGATGTTTTACTCTATGCCATCAAAACCTGAGCGAAATCGTTTGAGAGTTTATAGAAAACTGCAAAAAGAGGGGACGCTTGCGCTTAAAGACGGTGTTCATCTTCTCCCATTTAGTGAAGATACGCAAGAGCTTTTTATGTGGCTTCATCAAGAGATAAAAACCCTTGATGGAGAGATGCACTTTAGTATCATTGAAAAATTTGAAACACTAAAAGATGAAGATATTGTCGTACTCTTCAAACTTCAAGCAGAAGCCTATTATGATACGATTGAACAGAGTGTAAAAAAGCTAAATTCAGAGCTATCTTTGGAGAAAACAACTCCAAAACAAGAGCAGATTTTTGAACAACAGATAAAAAAAGTAGTTCGTGATTTTGAAGAGATTCGAGCGGCGGATTTTTTTGCATCAGACAAGGGCAAAACAGTGAGAGAGAGCATCAAGTCACTTCAAGCAAAACTCCACTCTGCTCCTCTGCCAAAACCTACGATTCAACTATGCCAAGCCCAGGACTACCAAAACAGAGTGTGGCAAACAAGAAAAAAACCATTTGTTGACAGAATGGCATCTGCATGGCTCATAAAAAGATATATCGACCCAGATGCTACATTTATCTTTGGCGATGCTATCGACACTTCAAAAGAGAACATCATCACTTACGACATGAACCAAGCGACATTTACGCACATAGGCAACTTATGCACCTATGAAGTGTTGCTACAATCATTTCAGTTTCATGAAAATGTTGTTTTACAAAATATTGGAAAAATCATCCACAATCTTGACCTCAATGACGACAAATACATCACGCCGGAGGCAGAGGGGATAAAAATGATTTTAAGTGCGATTCGAAACAGTGAGAAAGATGACAACGCCATACTTGAAAAAAGCTATGAAATCTTTGACTATCTCTATCTTACGCTAAAAACTCTCAAGTAAAATCACACTCACAAGCGTTCCTGCCGTCAAATCCCCATCCTCTTCCCCTGTTACCATCAGAGCGGAGTTGTTTAACATATTTGTAAGTATCGCTGAACTTCCCACTTTTTTATCTCTGAAATCAACAAAATACTCATTATCTTCTACAGTAACGTTGCATGCAGTAAACTCTGTCAGTTTGCTTCTTTTTTTGAAATCTTCGCCGAGCTTTGCCGCCACAGTTTTATAGGCACTCTCGCGTCCTAACATTTTAGCAACAAGAGGAAGAACGTAGAGTATAGCCGTTACAGTCGATGAATATGCAAACCCAGGAAGTGCTAAAACAAATCTGTCACCCTTTTGCGCCACTAGGATATGTTTACCCGGTTTTATTGCTACGCCTTTGTAGATAACCTCTGCACCAAGGCGCGGAACTATATCTTTTACAAAGTCGTAATCCCCGACACTCACCCCGCCCGTACTTACCACAATGTCGGCACTTGAGAGCGCGTTTTGAAACGTCTGCATAATTAAATTTTTATCATCGCCCACTGTTCCAAGCTGCAGTACTTCCGCTCCAGCCTGCTCAAAAAGCGCCGCAAGAGTATAATTGTTCGAGCTTCTTATCTGCGCGGGATTGTCGCTGTTTACACCGAGGTCCAAAATTTCGCTTCCTGTTGATACAACTGCGACACGAGGCTTGAGCGCAACTTTTACCATCACATGGTTAAGCGCCGCCATAACGCCGATTTCAACAAAGCCGATTTTTATACCTTTTTTGATAAGCACATCTCCGGCTCTATAACCCTCTCCAATAGGACGGACAGATGAGCCTTTTGGAACAATCTCATTTATAACTATTTTTCCATCTTCTACCGTAACATTCTCTATCTGGATTAAAGTATCCGCTCCATGAGGCATCATTGAGCCTGTAAAAGTTTTTATACACTCTCCACTTTTAAGAGTTCTTTTCTCATCGCTTCCTGCAGGATTGTCTCCAACTATTGATATAACTTCACTCTGTAAATCGGAGTGTATTACAGCATATCCGTCCATTGAAGCGGTCGGAAACTGAGGGTCGTTGTACTCTGCTACTATATCCTCCGCCAAAATCCTGCCAAGTGACGAGCTGAGGGCTACATTTTCACTTCTTTTTGAATTAACATGTAACAAATCGAGCATATTTTGGCTTGTTTCATAAGATAATAGACTCATTTTAAAATTCCGCTCCCTTTTATAGCAGTTGAACGATCAAGCGCATAGATTCGCTTTCCGCCTCGCAAATCATATTTCCAAATCGGCGCAGAGGCTTTAAAGTCCTCCACAAACTCATCTATAAACTCCAATGCCACACGACGTTTTGGAGAAAAAACAGCGGCGATGTAGGAAGATTCATGAAGCAGTACATCGCCTCTTGAGTGTGCCATCTTTATAACCGCACCCCGCTCTTTTGCCCTCTCTTGCCACGCCTCAAACCATGAGTTTAAAATCGGCTCATAGATATCAAAACTAAGCCCCTCTATGCTATCTTCATCCCGCACCGTACCCACAAAAGGGATATACGCACCGTAATTGCTCCCCTCTTCTTGCTCATACCACTCTCCCAGTATCTTTGGCACATCAAGCGCACCGTCATAAAGATAAAGCATCACTCAACCTCCGCAAACAGGAGGCAAAAGAGCAACTCTGTCGCCGTCTTTAAGCGCAAAATCTCTACTGCTTACAAGTGTATCATTAACGGCAACGGCAGAGTTTTCGAGCCATACTTGCATCTCTTTATCTTCTTTGAGTATTTTTGCCAACTCGTTTAGATTTGAAATATCCAACTCTAATGGCTTTTTTTGTATTGGTCCTAAAAATTCCACTCTTACCAAAAGATTGCTCCCAAACTATTTTTGTTGGCATGATTATATCAAACTCATCTTTTTTATAAGTTAAGAGCTGTATAATTTCGCCTATACCCACTTGGAGAAGGCATTGGTTTTTGGCAAAATAGAGTACCTCAATCTTCTACCGTTTCATGTTTTTATGAAGCGTTTTGCAAGAAGCTCGCAACAGAGCATGAGCATGAACTACTATAAAGATGTTCCGGCAAAAACCAACAAAAAATTTCTTTTGAGAAGAGTTGATGCCGCTTTTATATCGAGCATAAGAGCAAAAAATTATCAACATGTAAATCTTGGAATAATCGCAAAAAAAGAGGTGCGTAGTGTTTTGGTAATTCCAAACGAGAAAAGCGTGAGCGACTCTGCGTCGGAGACTTCAAACGTTCTTGCAAAGATTTTAAACGTTCATGGAGAGGTTATTATTGGCGATAATGCCCTTAGATACTATCTCCAAAATAAACAACATGTAGATTTGGCAAAGATGTGGAACGAAAAGCACAATCTCCCTTTTGTCTTCGCGCTGCTCTGCTTTCACAAAGATAGAACTCTTTATAAAAAGATTGAAAAAAACTTCCTAAAAATAAAAATAAAAATCCCGAGATATCTCTTAAACGAGGCATCCAAGAGAACAAAAATTCCTCAAGAAGAGATACTTAACTACCTAAAATATATATCTTACGACCTTGATGCCAAAGCAAAAAAAGGAGTTAAAAAATTTTACAAAGAGGCTTTAACAGTCAAATAATATCTACTGCAGTCATACGAATAGCCAAAATTTGCATACATTTTGCCTTTAAAACTCATAAAATATGACGATTTTATTTAAGCCGTTATTAATATATATAGAGTTACACTTTCTCATATTATAGTAATTGAAGGGGTTTGATTATGGTTTCAATAAATGATGTGTGTAAGTTATATGTAGCTACTTTTAATAGAGCGCCTGATGCTGCGGGTCTTGATTATTGGGTTAATAACTCTGGGCTTACGATTGAGGAGATAGCTCAAAGTTTTTTTGATCAGAGCGAAACACAGGCTCTTTATCCTGCGGAAACAACGACGGCTGATTTTGTAACTTCGGTTTATGAAAATCTTTTTAACAGAGCGCCTGATGCTGCGGGTCTTGACTATTGGGTTGGTGACCTTGACAGCGGCGCTGTTTCAAAACAAAATTTTATTCTTGCCGTGATGAACGGCGCGCTTAATACTTCGGTAAGTCAAGATGCAACCATTTTGGAAAATAAGCAGAATGTAGGTCTCTCTTTTGTAAATAACAATCTTGATGATGTAGAGCTTGCAAAAACGGTAATGGCGGAGATAGACAGCAGTGAAGATTCTGTTTTGACAGCAACAGCTATTATCTCTGCCGTTGCTGCTCCCGTTGGCACCTTTACTTCCGAGATAGTAAGCAGCAATACTTTTTATTTTTACGATGACGATCCTCAAAGTTCATACTTTAGTGCCGGAAAAGATAGCATGGCGATGGTGACTTTTAATCCGGACTCAACTATAACAAGCATAGAATATACCGCTTCCTTTGGTAGCTCTCAATGGGAAACAGAAGAAATTCCATTGACACTCATGCAAACATGGAGCATAGAAAATGGAAGATTGATAATATCAGGTTATGAAGAAGCTGTACACTGGGTAGAGACTACAACAATGATTTATGAGGTAGAGAATCAACTATTACTTAACAAAAGCGTTGTAAATTACTACAGTGACGGTATTGTACAGTATGTTAACAAAAATATTCTTGTCTCGGATGATCCTGTTCTTCCTCGAACAGGGTATGAGGTATTGTTATCTGTTGGGGGTGATTTTTACTATGCAGGCGAAAGTGTGGACTATGAGGTTTTTGTGTCATCTACAAATGTTAATGTTTCAACCGTACTTGGGGGTGATATTAATTCTGCTTTTATAATTAATGTTTTTGACACTCCCGATAGTCAAACAATTACTGGAACAAGCGTTAACGATGTATTTAACTGGCGTGGAGGCAATGATACGATTGACGGTGCGGGCGGCGGCAGTGACTGGGGCAACGGAGGATGTGATGCTATTTGGCTGAATGTTACCCCCGCAACTTCAAGCAGCATGGTCATTGACACATCTGTCTCAGGCGTTATCTCTCTTGTCGACAACGGCAGCACACTGGTACAGTTAGTGAAAAATCAAGACGGAAGCGTTGACATAAGTGCTAACGGCTCAACGCTACACGCAACAAATATAGAGCTTTTTAACTCTTATACAGTGCCTCAAGACGGTAGCTCCGGATATAATATTACAATTGATCTTATAGGAACTCAGTCTGGAACTTTTGATGCAAGTTTTTGATTATGTTTATTGGAATTAACGAATTGGGTTGTATGTGTGAAGTTCTTAACATTTGCAGGGTTGTTAATGGCAATATATTTTAAAATGGAGAAAAGTTTATCATTAAAGGTTATTTAGCAGTCTATCAATTTCATCGATACCTTTGGAATAAGAAACTGTTTTCATCTTTTTGCTTCTATGTTCTTCTACTGTGACACTCACGGTGTCACTTAATAAAATTTTTCCAAAAAAGCAAAAACAAAAGATTAAACATTTTGAAGAAAATTTTTAACTTTTGCTTCTATTTCATCGCGTACAATACGCACCTTTTGCATTATCTCTTCATCGCTTCCAGTAAACTTCGAAGGGTCTTGAAAACCCCAAGTTATGATTTTATGCACACCTGGAAAAATTGGGCAATGTTCTGATGATTCATCGCACACCGCGATAACATGGCTAAATTTTTTTCCCTCTTTATAAAGGTCAAACACAGCTTTTGTGGGATTATTTGATATATCAATCCCCTTTTCGGACATTGTGCGCACAACATAAGAGTTAAGTTTACCGGGCGTGATTCCTGCACTCTGAGCATTATCTTCTGCGCGTGTTGCGTAGAGATTAAAAAAAGCTTCTGCCATTTGGCTTCGAGCACTATTATGGATACAAACAAACAATACTTTTAACATAGAACATGTCCTAAACTGATTTTGATTTTTTAAATAATTTGTAGGCTGGGCGAACATTATAGTATCACTTGATTACAAAATAATTACAATAAAAGATAAAAATTGTCTTAATTAAAAATGCTACTTAAAAAACCATTAGAAGCTTAAAAGTTAAATCGGATAAAATTTCTCTGATTTAAAAAAGTTATCTTCTCTTAGAGATAAAAGAAGATGTGTTGCCATAGTGGCCAAAAACTCTAGAGGGTAACGCTCTCTTACCAAAAAAGGATACACAATGAAAACATTGATTTTACTAATCACGTTGACACTAGGTGCTCTTCAAGCTGACAACATCGTAACTTACGATACAAACAATGGGAATAGCACTGAGGGTATTAAAACCAATCACCCAAATCAAGACCTTTATTAAGATTTGAGTTTACGCCTCATCCGCTGTTTGGATGGGGCTTTTTTATTTTTTAAACACAAACTTCTCTAAAAAACTTCACTTTTCCTCTTCATTAGATAAAATTCCAAAATGAAAACAACAAAAGCACTCTTTATCGGCGGCATCAAAAGCGGAAAATCACTCAATGCGGAGATTTACACACTTAAAAACTCTTCAAAAAAACCCATTTATTTGGCGACTACAGAGCTTATAGACGATGAGATGCAAAAGCGCATAGATACCCACAAACTCCAAAGAAGTACACAGTTTGAAGCCATAGAAGAGCCTCTAAAACTCTATAACGCAATAACGAAGTGTGATAGCTCTGTTTTAATTGAGTGTGTTAGTATGTGGATAAATAATATGCTCTACCACGGCTTTGGATTTGATGAGATGAAAAGAGAGTTAGAGGCTATTTTGGCACTTGATAAAACAGTTGTTTTTGTTTTAAATGATGTCGGATGCGGAATAATCCCCGATAATGCGCTTGCACGTGAATTTATAGATATCAGCGGAAAATTATCTCAACTCATTGCAAGCAGATGCGACGAGGTTTATCACACGATAGCCGGCATCTCAACGAGAATAAAATGAGAAGTGTTTTTAAAGGTTTTGCCCTCGCAATCTCTATGTTAACAACTCTTCCTTTTTTTAAAATTCACGATTTTTACAAAGGCATCAACGGCTACGGCGTAATGTTTTATCCGCTTATCGGCTTCTTGCTGGGCGCTGTTTTGTGGGGTATTCATGCACTTTTAACTCCGTATATAGCCTCTGCACATCTTGGCATTATCATCTTTGGACTTTGGGTTTTGCTTACCGGTGCGCTTCATCTTGATGGCTTTAGCGATACGGTAGATGGACTTTATGTTCCAAAAGAGAGAGCCTTGGAAGTTATGAAAGACGCTCATGTCGGCGGCATGGGAATGATAATAAGCGGCACTTTTTTGATTTTAAAAGCTTCCTCTTTGGCGCATTTTGAGCTCTTCTATCTTCTGCCACTTATCCTAATGCTATCAAGGCTAAACGCTGTTTTGGCAATCTACTTCTACCCTTACATCAGCCAAAGCGGGATGGCAAGTTTAGCCAAAGCCGAATTTACAAAACCGCAAATGCTTATAGCACTCTTTTACTCATTTTTGATAATTCTGCTCTATAACAAACTGCTTTTGCTTGTTAGCACCATGTTAGTTTTGTTTGTTATAAAAAGCTTTTTCATGAAGAGATACGGCGGATTTACAGGCGATATCTACGGCTTCAGTATTGAAGTAACCGAACTTGTTCTTTTAAATATACTCCTCTTTGGCTTTTTTGCATGAGAGTAGCTCTAGTCCGTCACGCAGAAGTCCAAGAGAGATACAAAAACTGCTACAACGGACACAACCACATAGGGTTATCAGAAAATGGTTACCTTCAAGCAAAAGAAATTGCAAAAAAGCTAGACACAATGGAGTTTGACGCTGTTTATTGCTCTGATTTAAGGCGTGCGAAAGAGAGCATAAAACACTCTCTACATGTAGAAAATGCAATCTTTACGGACAAACTAAGAGAGAAGTCATGGGGAAAACATGAAGGGCTTAGTTTTGATGAGATAATCGCACAGGGAGAGATAGAGTATATAGACTTTTTGCAGTGGATAGGCTCACTTGACGGCGAGCCGTACGAAGAGTATATAAAAAGAGTCAAAGAGTTTTTTTTAGAGTTTTTGCCATCACTTAAAAAAGAAAATATTTTAGTCGTTACCCATGCGGGAGTAATAAGAGTTTTGATGAGCATAATTAAAAAAATAAGTTTAGAAGAGGCGTTTAGCATTAGTGTTAAAAACGGCTCTTTTGTGGTGTTTGATTTTAAAGAGAAAAATTTTATAGAGGAATAAAGATTGAAAACATACAATATATTTACAAATGAGCTTGACACTCTGCCAAGCGGAAAAGCGGACTTTTTACTAGCAGCATCCGTTACAAGAACATGTGAGATAGAGAGCATAACACAAGCAGGAATTCCCGGGATGATACCACTCACGCCTACGCTTGATGCGGAGTTTATCATAAACGAGAGAGTTTACTCTCTGGGTGAACTCGCAGAAACCCCAACAGGTGTGCCGACTCCGGCAATCATTACAAGAGCGGTGCACAACCTCACACCTTTTAGCTCTATAGAGATTTTGGATTTGGGTCTGCAAACATTGCCGCAAAATTCGCCGTGTCAGCACTTTAACATTCTCCCATCAGACTCGATTGCCACGGGTGCAAATATTAACGCAAAAGCTGTTTTTGAAAAAGGAATGAGAGCGGGAAGAGCTTATGAGCTAAAGGGAAACTATCTTATCCTTGCAGAGAGCACACCTAGCGGAACAACGACTGCCGCCGCAACTGCTGCAGCACTGGGCTATGAGTGCAGAGGCGACTTCTCTTCAAGCTTTTTGCATGTACCTAGCAATATCAGAGATGAAACCATAAAGAAGGCTCTCTCTTTGACAAACGATGATATGAGTAATTTTGAAAAGCTCTCCATTGTAAGTGATAATATGCTTATCTTTTGTGCCGGCTTTTTGATGGAAGCAACGAGAAGATTTCATGTGGTTTTAGCCGGAGGAACACAGATGGCGGCGTGCCTTTTAGTAGCGGACAAACTTAGAGAAGATGTGCTTATGCGCGTAAAACATGAAAATATTACTCTTGCAACAACTTCATGGGTGGCAAATGACAAAAATTCGGATATCGCACACATACTATCACTTTTAAGCTACAAGCCCCACGCGCTCTATACGACCTTTTCATTCAAAGATGCGAGTATCCCCGTACTAAAAAAATATGATGAGGGAGAGGCGAAAGAGGGTGTCGGAGCAGGCGGGGCACTCGGCTATGCCTATGTAAATGAAATAAACAATGCAAAACTTTTGGAAGAAATTGAGCGCATTTTATACTCAATGTAAAATTTGCTAGCTACTCGCAATAACGGTCATTGCGAGCTTCTTTGGAAGCGCAGCAATCTAAAAAACTAAATTATACAGAGAGTTCAATTAAAAAAATATCCGATTGAGAGAGAAAAAGCGTGTTTACTTGCAGAGTCACTGAGTCCATAGTCATAGTATGCACCCATGAACCAGTGCCGATCCATATCTAAAGAGTAGCCGACCCCGAGCGTTTGAATGGCAGCGATATCTCTATAGATACTCTCTTGCGTAGTATATGAGAGCGTATAACTATTGTCAGAACTTGGCTTGTGGGCAATCCCGATATGAAGTGATTGCGTGTTTTGATATGTAATATATCCAAAATCAGAATCATTTACAAAAGTATAGTTATAGCCTCCAAAGAGATAGTTTTTTTCATCTGCGAAATAGCTAAAATCAAATCCTGCCCTGTAGTCAAGCGCCTCATTGCCGTAAGAGCTTTTATATGTCGGGAAAATCAGCGCGGTTAAAAGATTGAGAGAAAAGGTCTCGGTTGTGGGAAGTTTGTAAAAAAGGCTAAGCGTGGCATCATCCCATCCGCTGCCATCTTGGGTGTCAGAGTAATAGCGGGAGATGACGGCTTGCAGCGTTACGTTATCCATGTAAAAATCACTCTGCACGAAAGTTGTTATCGTATCGGCACTCTCTTGTGAGGTATAGTTTGTTTGCGAAAATCCCATGCCAAAAATAATATCAAAATGAAGCTCTTTTGCATCACTGTTGATACTACATCCATCATAATCGACCAAATCGCTAAGCTGTGTTTGCGGACATTTATCATACATATCATCCACACCGTCGATATCGCTATCCATGTATGCCATGCCAAGCGTAAGTGTTGCAAAAAAGAGCAGCAGCGTTTTTTTCACTGCCTGCCGCCTTGATATTTCGGCTGCATCGGCTGTATGCTTCTTTGCTGCAGCTGTCTTGTGCCCATTACTCTGTTTTGGTTAATCTTATTTTCAAGATAATTTTTATTTGTATTTTCTCCTTGAAGCATTTGAAGTGCGCTTGATCTCTCCTCTTCATTCATGGCGGCAATTTGTGCTTTGAGGCGATTCATCATCTCAACCCTCTCTCTTGGCGGCGCCTCTCTCATCGCCTCTATCTGCGCACTGATATCGTCTGCATGACAAAAGGCTCCAAAGAGCAACAAAACCGTCAATATATATTTTTGCCTATTCATTTTATCCCCTTTCTACATTGTTTAAATGAAGCGTAAAAACAGTTCCTTTTGAAATTTCACTCTCAAGTTCAATATCGATTTTTAACGCATCGCAAAACTTTTTTACGATATGCAGACCAATCCCCATACCTCTTTCTTGTTCCTTATAAAATCTCTCAAAAACCATTTTTGGATTCTTCATTCCCTTGCCGCTATCCTCAATCCTAAGCGTTTTTTGCTTTGCATCAATATCTATTTTTACAAAACCGTTTGCTTTGTTGTACTTTGCGGCGTTGCTTAAGATGTTATCGATAATGCGCACTATTGCATCATAATTTGCTTCAAGCAAAAGCGTTGTCCTATTGAGCGAAAAAGTGATGTTCGGGTAGAGTTTTTCAAAAAGCGCAACTCTCTCTTTTAAGAGTTCCAAAAGGTCAATCTCCTCTTTTTGGTAGGCATGCCCCTCAAGATAACTTCGCAAATTATCCCCAAGCGATGCAATAGTGTCGATACTTTGAGAGACTCTTTTGATTTTTTTCTCATCACCGCTCACAACATGCAAAAGACCTACATTAAGGCGCAAAGCCGCAAGCGGTGTGCCGAGGTCATGGAGTATGTCACGGCTAAACTCCTCTGTAAGACGCAGCGCATTTCTTAAGGGTTGGAGCGCATAAAGCGAAAAAAGCAAAGAGAGCGCGGCAATGCCAAAAAGTGCCAAAAGATACTGCTTTAAAACCGCAATTTGCATATCTTGAAGATATTTTTGGTATTTGTCTCTCTCAAGACTCAGTTTGAGTGCATATTTCTCATTTTTTGGAATAGAAAAGTGGGCAAAAAGTTCGCCGTCTTCCTTAATCAAACGGTAGAGTTTTTTATGCTCAAGTTCTACAAAATCAAAGAGATACTCCTCGCATTTGAGCGTATAACTACACAGCTGCATCTCAGTGTATACCTTCTCTTGAAACTCATGTGTTTGTTTTAAATAGTGCAGATAGGCAAGTACTCCACTCAAAAGAGATAAAGAGAGAAAGAAAACCCCAAAACTCTTTAAAAATGACTCTCTCTCAGCTCTTCTCAATGCGGTACCCTATGCCACGAATATTGACAATATCCCACTCGGTAGTGGATTTTAGCTTGTTGATAGCCACACGCAATGCACTCTCACTTGGATGTTCCATCACATCAAAGAGAGACTCTTTGCTTAGCGTCCTACCTATATTTGTTATAAAAAGCCGCAAAAGAGGAAGTTGGACGTCTCCTAAAGAGAGAAGTTTCTCATCTTTTTTTACCTCGTCATTTTGCGGATTGTAGCTGACTTTTCCATAGGAGAGAAGTGTCTGTTTTTTTAAAAATCTAGCTTCAATTCTCAGCAACAACTCTTGTGGATAAAACGGCTTTTTTATATAGTCATCCGCTCCGACGCGAAAGCCTTTTGTCATGGCACCAAGGTCGGTCATGGCACTGATAAAAAGGGCAGGAGTGGTATCATCAGCGTTGCGAAGCTGCTCAAGCAAATCAAAACCGTTTATTTGCGGTACATTTATGTCAAAAATGTAGAGATCATACCTCTTTTGCCACGATGCTTCACAAGCCGCACCACCATCCCTAACCCAATCGACCTCATACCCGCTCTCAAGCAACATCTCATGGATGGTTTCGCCAAGCACGGCATCGTCTTCTAAAAGTAAAATAACCGTTTTCTATCCTTTTTATTTGAAACACTG
>Ga0172380_10003890_pt1 | contig 19885 bp, 21 predicted proteins | sample Leawe162metaG_FD_119747 | JGI IMG/M metagenome (GOLD analysis project Ga0172380, IMG submission 119747) | Leachate microbial communities from a municipal landfill in Southern Ontario, Canada - Leachate well 162 metaG | ecosystem: Engineered > Solid waste > Landfill > Unclassified | place... | reverse complement strand
TGAAAGAAGATTTACAGCATTTGGCAGAGAAAAACGGAATTCCGTTGGGAAGATTTGTGCGGGAAATTTTAGTACAACACTTTTTGGGACATACAGTTTGGCCTGGAACGCTTCACGAGCGAACCGAACAGAAAATTGCGGATGATTGGGTCAATGGGCTATTGGAACCATACTTGAAGCCAAGCGAAAAGGTTGATATTGAGTTAGAAGCAGAAGTTAATGTGTTTTGATGATGTGGCTATAGTTTACCCATCATATTTAATTCAATTTTGACATGCCAAACACTGAACACCGGCTTTGCGAAGAACTGAGAACACACGCAAGCGAGACCCGTATCTTGCTCGGAAATAAAATGAAACCAGAGCGAGAAAAATCAGTGTGCCGGGCGTTCCTTAGAGCTTTAGGCGTCACATTCACTGACCATGAACTCATTGCTCCAAATCAAGAACCAACTGATGTTGCTTTTCGAGACGCGCGATTTCAAGTAAGGGATTTACTCAGAGGAAGGCAGGGCGGAGATCTATGGAAAGAAAAACAGAAAAAATTCAGCGAAGCGCAATCTTTGAAGGACCTTGTTCAACCTTACGTGCCACCATCCCCTATTTCTTTGCCGTCATTCGTGCCTGAGGTAGTTGAAGCTCTTTCTAATAAAGCCGCTAAGTATGGCGCTGGTTGCAAAGATATTGACGCATTAGTCTACGTTGATTTGGACAAAGTATTTCTCGAACCAAATTCACCTGTTCCAAACACTGTCGAACTGCAATGTCAGGGATGGAGGTCGGTTTCACTTTTGTTCTCGCCGTATGGCGTTGTTCTCTTTGCTAGCAGCAAAGCCCCTTTGTTTTTACGAGCCACATCAGGTAAGCAGTGTATGGAATTTAAGAATATCAGTGGGCTATTTGATCCATGATGGCTAACGTGAATGGCCGCTTGCTGTTTATTAACCGACGTGCTCTGAAATCCTCGAATGTCTCAAAGTGGCCGATCTATACAGTTGGCCACCTCAATCCGACTGTCAGCTTTTTGTTTACTGACCTATTATCCCTCCAGAATTTCGGTAAGTTTCACGGTTGATAGTGCGGCCTCAAACTCTGCCCCATCATCTTCATATTTCAACCATGCCCACCCACTTGATGGTGGTCGACGATCAAGAACTATACGAGCTGGTCGTCCATCGTGTTCAACTTGAACGATAGCTTTTTTGATTTTTTTTGTGTCAGTTAGTTTTTCTTTCACTACCTGTTTATCGTTATTCAGTCCATTATCGTTATGATTATCGGTGCTAATAGAGGTCTGTAGACTTTCCACCTGCCCTGTTCCAGCAGAAAAATTATCGTAAATTTCGTTATTGGTCTCAACCTCATTCGAGCCAATAATGGCATCGATAATATCGTCTTCTTCTTCGTTTTTAAGTTTATCGTCAAGGAATTCGCGAAACAGTTTTACTTCTACGCGTGTCAGTTCTTGCGATTCATCGGCTAACCAGGTAGCAACTTCCGTTGGGTTTTTCTTGTAAGCCGTGACCAATTCATTTACAACCGTTACATCTTTGGTTCGACCAGCATTAAAAACAACTGCAATTGGATCGGGTAGATCAAGCAAAGTCACATGTTGAGTCACAAATGCTGCCGACTTGCCAATGCCCTTAGCGATATCACCCTTCTTCATGCCTTTAGCCAACTTTCGACCAATATGGTCGGCAATTTCACGAGCAGTAAGACCATCGCGGTGTAAGTTTTCAATTACTTGGTCATCATCGATATAATCGTTATCAATGAAAACTGGTATGGTCGTTTTTCCGGCCCGTAGCGAGCTGCGAAATCGTCTAGCGCCATGGTTAATTATATAGCGACCCGGTGCGTCGTAGTGTTCACGAACAGATATTGGGGTCTTCACACCACGCAATCTAATGGTATCGGCCAATTCTTTTAGACTTTCTTCTGAAAAGCCGGGGTTATCTTTAGTGCGCGGTTGATTAGGGTCCTCGTCAATCAGATCTAAATTAAGATCAAGCGGGCCTCCATTATTAGCCGCTGGAGCATCTAATAGTGCAGAAAGATCACCAAGCCCCTCTAGACCAAGCCCTGAATTAGGTTGCTGTTTTCTTTTGGGGTTAGCGGTTGTCATTGTTTATCTCCATTTTTTCGTATATATGAGCAGCTAGTGCTCTAACTTCTTGCGTCGCTTTGCGGGCCGCCGTTTTTTTTATTTTCCAAACAGGTACACACGAGGCCAATGCATCCGCGATGCTGCTACGCAACCCAATTCCGGCAGGTACCATCAATTGAGGGTAAGCTTGTTTTAATTCTTCAAGATGCCGGCCATGTCGTGGATTACGCGCGTCAACTTTACTGGGAACCATGCCCAGGAACTTCAATTTTGGATTAGCCTTTCGAATGTTTATGATTGTGGTAACCATTTTTTTAATACCCTGAATGCTGTAAGCCTCCAGTTCTACCGGCGATATTACATAATCCGCAGCCAGTAATGCGGCGGACATAGTGACGCCAAGGGAAGGAGCTGTATCAATTAAACACACGTCATAACCTTGTTCATCCAGTGCCTGTATTGCCTCACGAAAGTTGCGACCAGCATTAGGCAGGGTCATTTTTTCCATATTTGCCAGCCCTACATCCGATTCAATTAAGGTTATACCTTTAGAATCGGTAGTAATCTGAGCGTAGTTAAGCGCTTCTCCGGTGAACAATTCACTGGCATTCATACCTGACTGAAAAGATTGCAATGTAAATGAGGCGTTAGCTTGTGTATCAAGGTCAATGACTACTACCTTCAAACCACGTTCAAAAAAATCAAAGGCTAAATGGACTAGTGTGGATGTTTTACCAACACCCCCTTTTTGATTAGCTGTTACCAAAGTTTTCATTTCTTTGCGCCTGTTCTGGCCGCAAATTTTGCTGCCCATTGCTTTACTATGTATGCCTGATGTTCCGGAAGCACGACTGTTAAGCGCTCTGCGCCTTTCTCCCTGGTTTCGAACTCCGACCAGACTCGATTCACTGCTTGTGATATTGCGCCTTTTGTTAATCCTGTTGCGGTTACTAATGCCGATTGTGGATCGCCTTCTACTAACACCCTCTTCGCTATTTCCACTGTTTGCGTATTCAATTGCAACCTGCTTACTATTTGCTCGAATTGTTCCAGAGATAGTCGTTTCACCATGAAAATTGCCCATAGTTATTTGCTCCGCGCCTTAGTTGATAGATAGCGGTGACAGCCGCTCAACTTTAAAAAAGTTTAGTTAAACAATAATTAAAAGTCAATAATTTTAGCCGCTAAAATTATTTAAACCTAAGTTTGTATGACGCCATGAAAAGCGTAAGAGCGGTCAATACTCCAAAATGAAGCAAAATTATCCAGACTGTATGAACGTCTTCAGTATCCCAGTAATAGAGCATGCGAATTAATTGGAAGAGAACTTCAATTGATATAATCCATCGAATGGGCGTCCAAAATGTCGCGAGAATAATCCATAAGATTGATAAGAAACTGAAAAAAATTGATTTCACCCGATTTCTTATTGGCGTAACTGATCGATTTACCTGTTCTCGATGAACTGACAATTTGCCAACATTCGGGAATTTAATAATCTTAGCCATTGCTTGACCTCTCTTGTATTTATATGAACAATACAGTCGCAGGCCCGCGCCTGGACTAAGGTGTGACAGCACTTAGGTCAATCACCCCGAAGTAATTCGGGGTGATTCATTATATCGAACAATAATGCATTCACATTAAAACAGCAATTAACGAAATTTCTTGTATTAATCGATAGCTTGATAAATTTTGTTTCCTTCCGGATGACCATCTAAGTATTCAAGAAGTCTGTGGTACATATCTATGATGTTGTCGTTTTTACTTTCATTAGCCAATTGACCTAGTGAATATAGTGTGGCGACTATGCCTGCTGCATTGGCTGTTAAATGATCTTCAAATCCATTTTCACAAGACAATAGTAATTGTCCTTCCTGAATAGGGGCGATGTAAAAACCTCCATTAGATATTTCATAAAAATTCCAGTAGCCACCTTTGTAGTCTTTAGATAGGTTGCGGAGCCATTTATAGACAAGTTTTTCACCACGAATCATCAAAGGTATGCTGAAATATTTTGGCAGGAAATTAAGTCGTTCAGATTCGGCGACTAGTGCGCTAGAAACAGTGTGGGATTGGTTTACTTTCATCGGAATATCTCCGGGATTGACCATAGCGAAATGCTTGGACTTTGATTGATAATGTAGGGCAATATGCCCTATTAGTCAATCAATATATAGGATTTTTTGTTAAGTACTTAGACATGTCGCCAAATAATTCCAAGGCCAGCGAAATCACATAATAGTGCCCATGAGGCATAGGGAATTGCTGAATCTTCACTTATCCATCGTCTTACAGTTCGCCCACCACCTTGTGACCCTAACCCCAGGACCTTTGCTGCTTCACTTCCGCTTAAACAGGCAAGTCTAAGTACTTCACGTATTTCAGTACCCGTAGGTTGTGACCAGTTTTGATCATAAGGCCGAAGACATTCGGGTCTTATCATTATCTGCTCTGTTTCAACCATGCGATGGATATTCCTTTGCAAAGTGGATTAAATGAAGTTCTTTTTTTCCTGCAGTTAGATTGGGTTGCACTCTTTTTAGTATGTAAAGTTTAAATTTTAGCGGCTAAAATTTTGAAGTGTATTTGAAGTTATTTAGCGTAATGAAGGTCTATGAATTTTTTGTGCAAAGTAGTTGATATGACATTTATATTTCGTAAGCCCTTTTAAGTTGATTTCGACTCATTCATTCTGGCGTTAAACGGTTTTAATTACAGAATTTATATGTGAATCTGTATAGGGTTAGTTTTTTAAGGGTACTACTGGGCAATATGCCCTATACATCAATTACAAATTAAGAGTCAACGCTCGTAGCTTCTAGTGGTTTGGAGTAGCGTAATATAATCGCCGTTTGAGGCTACAACTTTAACTAATTGATTGTATTTGGTTAAAGTAATGGTTAGAAAAACGGTTAGTAGGGCGAATAAATGGTCATATCCATCATTAAATCAATACCTTAAAAATACCCTATATAGGTCATCTGTCAAGGTTTCGTAGGTCATATGTCACGTTTTCATAGTTCAACTGTCACAGAAAATTGGTAAAAGTTAACGTTAATAAGTGTTTTTATAGGTCATATGTCACGCTTTGTAGGTCATATGTCACGTTTAGACTACAAATTTACCTTTTTCAGGTTCTTAATAATCTACTTATTTTCAAAATCTGGTAAAAATTGCCGGTTGCTTTGACAGATGACCTACATTTTGCAAAAAACGCGTAGGTCATCTGTCAAGGTCCATAGGTCATCTGTCAGGCTTTAGATTAATTCTCTAAGTACTCTGTGGATAACTAGGTAATTTCATAGGTCATCTGTCAAAGCTGTGGAGTAGCTTGACATATGAACTATGAAGGAAAGAATGACTATGTTTAAGTGAGTCAGTTATTTATGATTGTATTTACTTTCGAACACAGGATATAAATCCATCCTTAAGACTAGCGTGTGCTGCAATAGCAACGTTCTCAATTTCAGCACAGGCCCTTTTGACTGTTTGCCTCCAGCTGGTAATGTTCGCATCATTTGAACCGCACATTTGACGGAATTTTTCAATTGAAAGAGGGAAGGGGTGTTTATGACTTTCAATGTAGTCTGCTAGTCGACGGGCTACTGGAGATAAATCTCGATAAACTTCCCATGAATGACTGGTAAAGGTGTTGCCTGCGAATAAGAGAACTAGATTGGGATCGATCCAAACACGGTATTGAGTAGGTTTGCCTTCGGAATCATTTACAGCCGTGTAGTTTTGAATAAGAGATATGGCTCCACTTTTGCCGTAAGCTTTAGTGTTCAGGGCTAATACTTCGTTGGCCTTCAGTCGTGAAATACATTCGCGGGCTTTGTCGTAATAACGGCCATTTCTTGACCAATTGACATCACGTACCAGATCCTTGATGGAAAATTCGAACGGCTCGCCTAATGGGACCGCTTTACCGTAGTTGAGGATTTGAAGCCACACGATTTCATCGTCTTCAGCTCTTAGCTCAATACCGGTGTAAAGAATGGAAACAAACTCATTGTAGTGGAATAGCTTTTCGTGCATAAGCGACTTGCGCGGTTCGCGTTTATTGCGAGCCGTAAATAGAGAGCTTCGAGCGTAGTCGTTTGGTATGTGCCTCAGATCGTCACGGGAGACAATATCAAACAAATCAAGTTGAAATGGTGTGTTTGGTTTTAGGCCTTTACTTTTCAGATAAGAGTTTCGTTGCATTCGGGCTAACTGTTCAGAGCTATCTCCGTTAACAAATTCTGAAACCTTTTTCATGGATGCTAAACCTTGTTATGTAAATTTTATTGTAGATGCTACCATATTAAGCTGACCATTATTCTTAGTTACTTTTCGGCATTTCATAATAATTATGGCGGGGCGAAGTGATAACGGCATAATCGAAGTTTAGATAAACTAAGCCTTGGATGTCAAGAATTTTAGCGGCTAAAATTTTAGACCCTGTAATTAATACTTAATTGTGCATAATCAAATCTACAACCAAATATTTTTCACCAATATCCTTCGCTTAATAGAGGATCGAGGTTGGACTAAAGAACAATTATCAGAAATCTCAGGCGTATCTACATCTTTCATATCCGACTTAACTAATGGTCGAGGCAATCCGTCACTTCGAGTTATGGAGCAGCTTGCTGACGCATTAGAAACACCACTCCCAGCACTGTTAGAAACAACAGACCTTGATAGCAAAACCTTAGCTCTACTTATGGGTGACAAGGGGAATGGCTTGCCGGAAGGTTTTGAGAGGGTATCATGCGTTTTGACGGCACACCATGCATATATAGTAAAAAAATGGGCTGAAGAGGCACATAAAAAAATACAAAGCACCCCATCATAAATACAAAATTATGTCTCATCCATAGATAAATGTCTCTGTGGAGTTGATCAGTTCTTTCAATATTAGCCCTCATTTGCCTTCAATAAATCTGCCAGTTTTTTCCTTATTGTTAGCGATCAATCTCTAATCTAAAAAAAGCTCTACAACATAGCCACTAAATTTAATCTAACCTTAATCTTTACATCATTTCGTTATATCGAATTATATTATAGACTAAACCTAACTTAGATTAAGACTTGGTTGAAGCAAATGCATTCTCAGGAAGATTCATCATGCGTAACTATCAAGGAGCGGGCAAAAACTAAATTGGTACGTGATTTAGGTCCGTTGATAATCGACGCATTGAATGACCCCAAGACTGTCGAGATCATGCTGAACGCAGATGGAAAACTGTGGCAAGAAAAACTCGACGCCAAGATGCGCTGCATAGGCACACTCTCAGCCAGTCGTGGCGAAGCAATCATTAAGACTATAGCCGGCTACCATGGGAAGGAAGTTACTCGGCTCAAACCTATATTGGAAGGGGAGCTGCCGTTAGATGGATCTAGATTTGCTGGACAATTACCACCAGTTGTATCCGCCCCAACCTTTGCGATCAGGAAAAAGGCTATTGCTATTTTCACGCTAAATGAATATGTAGACGCCAACATCATGACGGTCAAACAGCGTGACATACTGACTGCAGCAATTAAGGCCCATAGAAACATACTGATTATTGGCGGCACTGGTTCTGGTAAGACAACGCTCGTTAATGCAGTCATAAACCAAATGGTCGAACACGATCCAAGTGAACGAGTCTTCATTATTGAGGACACTGGAGAAATCCAATGTGCAGCGGTCAACTGTGTGCAGTATCACACCACCTTGGAAGTTAGTATGACAGCGCTGTTGAAAACCACTCTACGGATGCGCCCTAACAGAATACTGGTTGGAGAGGTTAGGGGGCCTGAAGCTCTTGACTTACTTATGATCTGGAACACGGGCCACGAAGGTGGGGCAGCAACACTACACGCTAATAATGCAAAAGCAGGCCTGGATCGTCTAGCCATGTTGATTAGTATGCACCCCGATTCACCAAAACCCATAGAACCGCTCATCGGCGAGGCGGTTCATGTTGTTGTACACATCGCCAGAACCAATGAAGGTCGCCGCATACAAGAGATCATAGAGGTCTTAGGGTACAAGGACGGCCAATACATGATTAACACTCTCTAGGAGTTAAAAATGAAATTAAACACTAACCAGAGCCTTGCACTAATGATGGTGTTGGTATTGGCCATCTTTGCGCCTGAACAAGCGTATGCGACCGGTACCGCTGGAGGATTGCCGTATGAATCATGGTTAACGAACTTACAGAACTCTGTTACCGGTCCGGTAGCATTCGGCATATCGATCATCGGTATTGTAATTGCCGGTGGTGTTCTGATTTTTGGCGGCGATCTTAACGGCTTCTTCCGAACATTGATCTTTATTGTTCTGGTTATGGCGCTATTAGTCGGTGCTAATAACGTAATGACCTCGTTTTTCGGTGCAGGTGCAGAGGTTGCTGTTAGTGATGTAACCACGCAAACGCAACTTGCTGGTCATATCTACGCGGCAGGAGTTGCATAAATGGCACTCCGCACCATCCCTATTCGCAGAGCGGGAAACCGAATTAATTTGTTTATGGGTGGTGATCGTGAACTGGTAATGTTTTCCGGTTTGTTGGCTTTTGCACTCATATTCAGTGCCCAAGAACTGAGAGCTACGATAGTCGGACTACTGCTTTGGTCTGGTGCGCTTTATACGTTTCGCATCATGGCTAAAGCTGACCCAAAAATGCGGTTTGTTTATCTTCGTCATCGCCGATACAAACCGTATTACCCGGCGCGTAGCACTCCATTCCGCATAAATACCACAAGCCAAGGGAACCAGTATAAATGACCGAATATATTACGATAGCCATATCGGTTCTGGGGCTGATACTGCTTGCAGTACTCGCCAGTCTCATTATTGAGGCCGACAAGGAACGCAAATTAAGTAAACACCGTTCAAAAGACGCCAGTGTTGCAGACTTACTCAATTATGCCGCTGTAGTCGATGACGGCGTTGTTGTCGGAAAAAACGGTTCATTCATAGCGGGCTGGATATACAAAGGCGACGACAACGCTAGCAGTACTGATCAACAGAGGGAAGCGGTATCTTTTCGCATTAATCAAGCCCTATCCAGTCTTGGTAATGGCTGGATGATCCATGTCGATGCAGTAAGAAGGCCGGCACCGGCATACTCGCCCAACGGCATGTCAAAATTCCCCGATGCCATAACATCTGCTATTGATGAGGAAAGACGCCGATTATTCGAGCGCCTGAGTACGATGTACGAAGGTTATTTCGTTATTACAGTGACGTACTTCCCCCCATTACTCGCACAGCGCCAATTTGTCGAATTGATGTTCGACGATGAAGAAAAGGCGCTAGACAGTAAAACTCAAACCAAAAACCTCATTGCGCATTTCCAGCGCGAATGCAATAACATCGAATCGCGTTTGTCGTCTGCCATCAGTCTTACACGGTTGCGAGGCCACAAGCAGACGACCGAAAATGGTATTACAGTCACGCACGACGATCTTCTAAGCTGGCTGCAACTTTGTATCACCGGCATAAACCATCCAGTGCAATTACCGACAAATCCAATGTATTTGGACTGTTATCTAGGTGGCCAGGAATTATGGGGTGGGGTGGTACCAAAAATTGGCAGGCAGTTCATTCAAGTCGTTGCTATCGAGGGCTTCCCCCTAGAATCAACACCCGGTATGTTAACCGCTCTTGCAGAACTGCCAATTACCTACCGCTGGTCAAGCCGGTTCATATTTATGGACGCCCATGAGGCCATAAAACATTTGGATGAATTCCGAAAAAAATGGCGGCAGAAAATACGCGGTATTTTTGATCAGATATTCAATACCAATACCGGACCAATTGATGAAGATGCTGTGTCTATGGTCGCAGATGCGCAAGCGGCAATTGCCGAGGTGAATAGCGGTTTGATTGCGCAAGGCTATTACACAAGCGTCGTTGTGCTCATGGACGAAGACCGAAAACGTCTGGAATCCTCTGCTCGACAAGTTGAAAAAGTCATCAATGGTCTTGGTTTTGCGGCCCGCGTCGAAACCATTAATACCATGGATGCATACCTTGGGAGTTTGCCAGGCCACGGTGTCGAAAATGTCAGGCGACCGTTGATTAGTACCATGAATCTAGCCGACTTATTACCAACCAGTACGATCTGGACGGGTGAAGAGGAAGCGCCGTGTCCAATGTATCCTATGCATTCCCCAGCCTTAATGCATTGCGTCACTCAAGGCGCAACACCGTTCCGTTTAAATCTACACCAGAGCGATATAGGGCATAGCTTTATCTTCGGGCCAACCGGTGCAGGTAAATCAACCCACTTAGGTATTCTCGCCGCGCAATTACGTCGATACGAAAACATGTCAGTCTTCGCATTTGACAAAGGGATGTCTATGTTTCCACTTGCTGCGGCAATTAACGCCAAGACAGAAGACCTGAGTGGAAAGCACTTTACCATTGCAGCTGACGACGAAAAACTGGCTTTTTGTCCGTTACAGTTTTTGGAAACCAAGGGAGATCGTGCCTGGGCAATGGAATGGATCGATACCATTCTGGCGTTAAACGGTATTGAAACATCAGCGGCGCAACGTAATGAAATCGGCAATGCCATTCAGAGTATGCACTCCAGCGGCGCACAAACAATGTCAGAGTTTTCGCTGACCATTCAGGATGAATCGATTCGTGAGGCCATTTGTCAATACACCATAGACGGTTCAATGGGCCATCTACTTGACTCTGAAACAGACGGGCTTTCACTTTCAGACTTCACTGTTTTTGAAATCGAAGAATTGATGAACCTGGGTGACAAATACGCATTACCGGTACTGCTTTACCTGTTTCGCCGTATCGAGCGAGCCTTACATGGTCAGCCAGCTGCCATCATTCTTGATGAAGCTTGGTTAATGCTTGGACATCCGGCGTTCCGCGCAAAAATCCGTGAATGGTTGAAGGTAATGCGTAAAGCAAACTGCTTGGTTCTAATGGCGACACAAAGCCTTTCGGATGCCGCTAATTCAGGTATTTTAGATGTCATCGTCGAATCAACTGCAACCAAGATTTTTCTACCCAATATCTATGCCCGAGACGAAGACACTGCTGCTCTATACCGGCGTATGGGCCTTAATGCCCGTCAAATTGAAATCTTGGCTACAGCCGTGCCGAAACGCCAGTATTACTACGTTTCGGGATCCGGTCGCCGACTCTACGAATTATCTTTAGGCCCGTTAGCCTTAGCGTTTGTTGGCGCAACCGACAAGGAATCGATAGCCACCATCAAAAACCTGATAGCGAAATTCGGACATCACTGGCCGAATGAATGGCTCTCACTCAAAGGCTTACATATTGATGATTACCGGGAGATACAGCATGCTTTTTAAGAAAAAGTCACCCACCGAAGATCCAAGAAAGTCTAACGCCAGAATGGAAGGTGGCCGTAGAACCGGTGAAAACGATAATCCCTATTTGTCAGCTCGCCGTACATGGAATGACCATACTCGCGGCGTAGTGGCATCGCGGCAAGTGTGGCAAATATTTGGCATGTTATCAATGCTGATAGCCTTGGGGGGTATCGGCGGCATGATCCATATTGGTAGCCAATCTAAGTTTGTTCCCTATGTTATCGAAGTCGATAAGCTCGGCCAGCCATTAGCCATCGCAAGGGCAGACAAAGGCACCCAAGTCGACCCTCGCATAATTCGGGCAGCAATAGCTGCATTTGTATCAGACGCCAGAACCGTTACACCCGATACAGCATTGCAACGCAAAGCGGTGTTCGCCGTCTATGCGATGTTAGCCCCAGACGATCCGGCTACTCAAAAAATGAACGATTGGCTGAATGGCAATGAAGATGCAAGCCCGTTTAAAAGAGCGCAAACAGAAATGGTTAACATCGAAATCGGCACAGTCCTGCCGCAAACACCGGAAACATGGCAAGTCGATTGGATCGAAACAACTCGCGACCGGCAGGGACTCGTAAAAGGACAACCGGCCCATATGCGGGCGCTAGTTACAGTCTATAGCGTCGAACCCACGCCAGCCACGACGGAAGAGCAGCTACATAAGAACCCGCTCGGCATATTTGTGCGTAATTTTTCCTGGTCGAAACAAACACAACTGTATTAGTGATAGAGGGAACCCATAATGAAATTAATAACACTGATTCTAGCTGTTATGGTTGCTGCAGGCTCTGCAACAGCAGCACCAGTCGATGATCTGGCCGACCTGTATTTTTCGACCAACAAAAACCCCCAATTAACTAAACAAGAAAAATCGGCAATCGCCATCGCTGAAAAATGGCAAGCGGCCAGCGCAACTGGTATGCCACCAATTTCAGGTCCTAACGGCACCATCCTATTTCTTTACGGCGCACAACAACCCAGTATAGTTTGTGCGGTGCTGCAAGTATGCGACGTTGCCTTACAAGAAGGCGAACAAGTCAATTCCATTAATCTGGGCGACACTGCCCGATGGACAATAGAACCGGCTATCACTGGCAGTGGTTCGAAAGAGGTGCAGCACTTAATCATTAAGCCGATGGATGTCGGTTTGGAAACATCGTTAGTTGTGACGACAAACCGCCGTGCCTATCACTTCCAATTACGCTCACACCGGACACAGTACATGCCGAAAGCGGCATTTACCTATCCAGAGGATGCAATGGCGAAATGGGAAGCCATTCAGCACCGTGAAACAAAAGAACGCCAGGAGAAAACCATTCCGAAGACCGGTGAATACCTTGGTGATCTGAACTTTGACTATGCCGTCACCAGTGATGGTGACATAGCCTGGAAACCCGTCAGAATTTACAACGATGGGCAAAAAACCATTATCCAAATGCCCGCAGCAATGGCGCAAACTGAAGCCCCAACACTGCTAGTAATTCGCAAAGAAGGCGGCATTTTCACTGATGATGAAACCGTCATGGTCAATTATCGCGTGCAGGGTGATCGCTTTATAGTCGATACGATTTTTGACAAAGCGATTTTAATTGCCGGCGTGGGATCGTCTCAAGATGTTGTAACCATCGAAAAAGGGAAATAAGCCATGAAACACTTGATGCTGATGCTTTTGGCTATTGCTGGGCTGGAGGGTTGCACAACGGCAAAATATGGCAATTTTACATCCCATACGCCGTATGAACTGAACATTACGCTGGTGACTGATACCGTACATCAACTCGAATCTTTGTACCCGCCCGCCAGTACTCAAATCAATATTGCTCAAGCCATAGCAAAGACCGATACGTTCGGCAACGATCTTATAACGACATTAAGAAATCACGGCTATGCAGTCCAAGAATATCTCGAAAAACAACCCTTACCTGATGAAGGTTTAGGTTTGCGTTACATCATTGATGTCCCGGCAACCTCAACTCAGAAGCTATATCGCATCCAGCTAATGGTAGGAGCCGATACCTTGACCCGTGCCTATGTCGCGCAAAACGACACCGTTATACCAGCCGGTTCCTGGGCTCGTAGGGAGAATCAATAATGACTACAGCGCATGAAGAATACATGTCACCTGACGAATCGCCGAACAGAATATCGTCTGGCGTACGCAGAGTTAACAATATCCCTATTTATCTTATCGGGGTAGCTGTCTTTGTATTTCTAATTGTAATGATGCTGGTTGCTGCGGATCGAGCCGACCAACAGAACAGACCTGAAGACAACGAAAAAGCCAATGCCGGAAACAGCAACAAATTCGCCGACCAAATTGCCGGTAATCAAAATGGAGGATTAATTCCTGCAATAGAACCCACTAAACCACTCACTGTGCCAGAACTGTCGACACAGCCAGCAGTCACCATTGCAAGGGCCGACAACTTAAATGCACCGCCATTACCGCCTAGGGGGGTCAATCAGCCTCGCAATCCGGCTGACGAGGAAGCCCTTCGTATACGGCAAATGAAGCTACAACAGTTACAAGAAGCAATAAAGGCGCGTACCTCCGTTCAAATACAAGCCCCCCGAAGCGCAGCCTCCGCTCCGGGGGGGATAATAGCAAAAGGCGAAACAGCATTAACGCAATCACCCACTATAAGACACGTAGCCGCTGATATTGATCCAACCGAGGTCTACAAAGCAAAACTCGCTAAATTGCAACAATCAGGATTAATACCGGGGACAGACGGGCAGGGCAACTATAACGATAACTCTTCAGCGCCACAGCTTATGAAAACTGGCGCATCAGAAAACAATAACATCGATCAATTCGGCAACAATGGGCAGCGTGATCGTTGGCAACTCAACTCTCAACCGGAAGCCCCAAGATCACCCTTTGAATTGAGAGCGGGGTTTGTGGTGCCTGGGACGCTAATATCGGGGATTAATTCTGAATTACCCGGTCAAATCATGGCCCAGGTATCCCAAAATGTGTATGACACACCTACCGGAAAATACTTACTGATCCCACAAGGATCGCGGCTTGTCGGCGCTTATTCTAGCCAAGTAGCCTACGGTCAAGCGCGTGTCCTTGTAGCATGGCAGCGTATCGTTTTTCCAGATGGTAAAGCGATGGATATTGGTGCGATGCCAGGAGCAGACAGTGCCGGATATGCCGGATTTAATGATCATGTAGACAATCACTATGTCCGCATATTTGGATCGGCACTCATTATGTCCGCTATAACAGCTGGCGTCATGTACAGCCAACAGTCGAATCAATCAAGTTTGACTGGAAATGGAACTTACTCACCGAATGCCAGCAGTAGCTTGAGCCAAGCCCTTGGACAGCAATTAGGCCATGTCACGGCCCAAATGATTCAGAAGAACATGAATATTGCGCCAACACTGGAAATCAGGCCGGGGTACCGATTTAACATCATCGTTACCAAAGATTTGACACTCACCAAACCCTATCAGGCTTTTGATTATTAACGCCAAGGAGAAACTCATGAAACAGCTAAAAATTTTAGCCGCTAAAATCGCGATAGCTTTTCTGGCCTTGATAGGTGGAGTTATTTCGCCAGCTTATGCCGGTATTCCGGTTATTGATGGCACTAACTTAGGTCAGAATATCATGACGGCTACGGAGGAAATCGCTCAAACAATTAAGCAGATAGAACAATACACAACGCAGCTAAATCAATATTCAACTCAAATACAACAATTAGAGAATCAACTGCAAAACACCCTTCAACCGGCAACAAATATCTGGGATCAAGCCAGCACGACTGTGAGCGACTTGCTAGGCACTATCAACACCCTAACGAATCTACAAAATCAGTATGGCAATCTGACAAACTATCTCGATACATACCAGGATATTAGATCCTATAAAGATAATGCCTGCTTTAGTGCCAAGGGATGTACCGCCGCACAATGGGCAACATTGTTAAACAGCCGAAACCTTTCATCTACGGCACAGCAAATTGCTAACAACGCATCAATATTAGGCTTGTCTCAGCAACAAGAGGCATTACAAAACGACGCCAATACCTTAGTAAATCTCCAAGCAAGCGCTCAAGGTGCTACCGGTCAATTACAAGCATTGGGTTACGCCAACCAACTCACCAGTGCCCAGTCAAATCAACTATTACAAATAAGAGGGCTTCTTATCGCGCAACAAAACGCCATCACAACCCGCAATCAAGCGATTGCAGACCAGGAAGCGCAGCAAGCTGCTGCTGCCGCACAGTTTCGGGTTGGCACTTATAAAGCCAGTACAGCCAATAGTAATTGGCATTATTAATAAACTTTAATTGGGTACATAGACATGATTGCTAATCGATTTTTATTCCTGTCCCTAATAACATTTTTGGCAATGTTAATAAGCGCCTGTTCATCCGAAGTACCAAGCACACAAGCAGAAACCATAACGCTTGAAGTAAGCGATGAAAACTGCCAGTTAGAAAACATAAAAAAGATCGAGGATAAACAGACAAGAGAAGAATTCGGCTCAAAATGCTTTCGCAGAGGGGAGTTCGTACCAAGCAAAAAAGTTGAATGGAAGTTGTGAGGCGATAAAACATGAAAGCTCAGTTAACAGTCAAACGTTTTATTATCCCATTGATAATATTGCTGATCGCTTTCTTCTCGGTCGATGCCCATGCTGTTATTAACAACAACAATATCCTTGATAACGTTCTAGAAAATTATCAGACAGCAGCCACAGCATGGGCAGGAACAATCACGGCACGGGCCTCGTGGTTGTTCTGGTCGCTAGCAACGATCTCAATGGTATGGACATTCGGCATGTTAGCCTTAAAAAAGGCCGACATTGGTGACTTCTATGGTGAATTCATTAGATTCACAGTATTTACCGGGTTCTTTTGGTGGCTACTCTCTCATGGGCCAACAATGGCTACAAATATTATGAATTCAATGCTGACGATGGGCAGCACTGCTTCCGGTATAGCTGTTGGAACATCGCCATCAGGTATTGTTGACATTGGATTTAGCATCTTTTTTACCATGATAGATAACTCATCCATCATGCAGCCCATTGATAGTGCAACCGGAATCATCATTAGCGGCATAATTCTGGTTGTTTTGGCATTAATTGGCGTAAATATGCTTCTGCTGTTAATTAGCGGGTGGATATTGGCCTATGCCGGGGTGTTCTTTCTCGGTTTTGGTGGTTCTCGCTGGACTTCTGATATGGCGATCAACTATTTCAAGACTGTGCTAAACGTCGGCATACAACTGCTCACTATGATGTTGCTTGTAGGGGTCGGGCAAACGTTTGTCAATCAATACTATAACAACATGACTACAGGCACCGGCATGGGTATAAAAGAAATGGGTGTAATGCTTGTCGTTTCAGTTGTTTTATTGTCGCTTACCAACAAAGTCCCGGCATTGATTGGCGGCATTGCAATGGGCGGCGGTACAGGCGCTTTAGGTCAAGGATTCGGTGCCGGTTCTGCTATGGCTGCAACTGGAGTTGCCGCAGCTGCTGCGGCAACAGGTGGCGCGGCTATCGCAGCAGGAGCGGCAAATATTGCCGGAGGCACTCAAGCACTGATGGCTGCATATCAAAAAGCGTCGGCTGACAATTCATCATTTGGCAGCGGATCGAGTATGTCCACTGGTATGGCTGATTTCAATAGTAGTAACTCATCACGAGAATCAAATTCGCAAAGCCCACTCGCAAAAGCAATGGGCCTTACGTCATCCGGAGGAAACAGCACCGGAGCAACAATAAGCTCACCTGGAAAACAAGGAAGTAGCGGCGGGCTTACAACAGCTGCTAAGGTCGCCGTCGATACCGGCACTAACCTCGCCAAAGGTGCAGGGCAAGTCGCTAAAGACAAGTATGAATCAATCAAAGACGCCGCACAGAATCGCATTGACCAAACCATAGGTGGTCAAGTCGCCGCAGCCATCAATAATGACATGCCATCCTTCAGCGGCGATAGCCTGTCGGGCGAGGAAAACAACCCAGCCGCCGAAGTTGCAGCATTCGTGAACCGTTCCCAAAATTCATAAATCTCTTTTATGCCTATTGATATGCCACCTCAGCTTCACGAACGAATCGCTTGCTCAATCGCTGCCTCGATTCACTACGATGTGCCTGCAAACATCGTTCTGGCAGTGGCCGAGAAAGAAGCGGGTAAGCCTGGGCAATGGGTGCGTAATAAAAACGGAACCCATGACGTGGGTACTATGCAGTTTAATACCGGATACCTCAAAGGCTTGACCGAAAAATATGGCATAACAGCGGATGACGTAGCAGCGGAAGGCTGTTACGCCTACGACTTGGCCGCATGGCGATTGCATGGTCACCTAATTAACGATAAAGGGGATATTTGGACACGCGCTGCTAACTACCACTCAAGAACACCTTATTACAACGCAAACTATAGGGCCGACTTGATTATAAGAGCGAATAAATGGGCGAATTGGCTGGATGAGCTTCTATCGAGTGATTCGGCAAAAATAAACGCTACTCTATCGGCGCTGGCTACACCTTTACAAAAAGCGATAAAAGCCACGGTTCCGACAAACACCAAACCGACGATCAGAGCGGAATTAAACGCCGATTATATCCCTCGACGGATCATCGCTAAAGCCGATAACCAATAACATAATTTTAGCAGCTAAAAAAATGCAACTACCAAAACTGGTTATAACGGACGGCACAATCGAAGCACTGAAATGGCTTGCGTTGGTCTTGATGACACTTGATCACACGAATAAATACGTTTTTGCCGAGAAATTACCCTATCTGTTCGAGGCCGGACGAATAGTAATGCCGCTGTTTGTTTTCGTATTGGCCTACAACCTGGCAAGGCCTGATGCATTGAAACGCGGCGTTTACATCCGAACGATAAAGCGCCTTGCGTTATTTGGTACGCTTGCAACACCGGCATTCATTGGACTAGGTGGACTTCTGGCCGGCTGGTGGCCGTTAAACGTTATGTTTGCCTTATTGTTTATGACACTCACCGTTTATATGTTGGATCGCCGGACAATCGACGGATACATCATTGCCGGTATTGTGTTCATTGTCGCAGGCTCATCAGTCGAGTTCTGGTGGCCGGGCCTCGCTATCGGGATCGCAGCCTGGTCATACTGCAAAACACCCAGCCTAAGCGCTATCTTTATTGCCATAGCGGCTCTTGCCGCTATGCGAATCATTAATGGGAATGACTGGGCATTAACCGTTATTCCCATAGCCTTGCTTGGCTGTTTCGTGACCGTACCAATGCCACGATACCAATGGGCGTTTTATATTTTCTATCCACTCCATTTATCCGTGCTATGGGCGATTACCAAGGCAGGAACCGCCACCATTTAATCTACCAAGGAGAACAGATTATGTGTAAAACACGCCTATTAACGCCATGAATAAAGATCAAAAAACCATACAGCCAGAAAGCGTGACTCACCAACAACATTCAATAGAGCCAATGCATTCGCAATTGATATTGTCCTTATTTCCGGGTATCGATCTGTTGGGCAAAGGATTTGAGGAGGAAGGCTTTTCTGTTGTCCGGGGGCCAGATATCATGTTTGGCGGTGATATTCGCGAATTCCATGTGCCGGCTGGCCGGTTCGATGGCATCATCGGTGGTCCACCTTATCCTGACTTGTCAAACGCACGGCAAAACGAACCCACAGACTACGGCTTGGAAATGATCGCCGAATATGTTCGAATTGTTGAAGAGGCGCAGCCACAATGGTGGTTAATGGAAAACGTACTCGAAGTGCCTGATGTCAAAATTGCCGATTATTCTCACCAGCGTCTGGATATCAATGCGCGAGAATTAGGGTCCGAACAGAACCGACATCGGCATTTTCAGTTTGGTCATCGAGACGGCCATCTTATTTCAATACCGCGTAAGCCTAAATCAAAAGCTTGGCAACCTTGCTGCAAAGCCTCTGTAGGTAAGCGAACGGGGAAAAGTGATTGGCTACGGTTTTGCAGACGACAAGGTTTGCCGGACGGGATAGAGTTACCCAATTTAACGCTGAGTGCGCGTTATCGTGCCGTCGGCAGTGCCGTTCCGTTAAATATGGCAAAAGCGCTGGCCAGTGCGGTACTCTCTGCCACACCCGCTGAGAAGATACGGCTATGCGGCTGTGGCTGCGGTCGAGAAATTACACGTCGAGCGACTTATGCCATGCCGGCATGTCGAAAACGTGAACAACGCCGCCGCGAAACGGTGATTGACCCGGCGAAACAAATCGCCATGTAGTCACTGAAAAAGTACACATGCAGCCCTATCGGAAAATAAAGCATCTCTAATCTTTGGCAGCACCACAACAGAATCAAAAGCCGATTCATGCCCTAGCGTGATTCGGCCGGGATAGCCGAAACGGTTTGCGATAGCAATCCGTTTCCTCCAGTGGAAACAAAAAATGTAAAGTAGTTAGC
>Ga0172380_10003889_pt1 | contig 19893 bp, 18 predicted proteins | sample Leawe162metaG_FD_119747 | JGI IMG/M metagenome (GOLD analysis project Ga0172380, IMG submission 119747) | Leachate microbial communities from a municipal landfill in Southern Ontario, Canada - Leachate well 162 metaG | ecosystem: Engineered > Solid waste > Landfill > Unclassified | place... | reverse complement strand
TGAGTTCGATTTGGGTGACCCGGTGAATCTCCAGGCCAATCCCAATTGCGGCTGGACATTCGACCATTGGGACGACGGCACGCTGTGCTATGCCGACAACCCGTGGACGGTGGTGATGGATGGGAGCAAGGAGGTGGACGCGGTGTTTTCTCCGATCGTTTCCACTATCAGCGTCGTTCCGGATACCGCGCAAGGCTCGGTTTACAGTAATGAAGAGCTTCCTTTCATCCATTGTGATGATAGTGAAAACAGTATCTGCAGTTACGGCTACAGCTGGGATGCTAGTGTTACCTTGAAAGCCGAACCGAAACCAGGTTATGTTTTCTCCCATTGGGAAGAAAACGGAATCACGGTTTCCACCGAACGGGAATATTGTTTCCTAGTGGAAGGGTCGAGGGAGTTGGTGCCGGTGTTCGAGGAGTTTCGGTTGGGGTTTCCGCTTATGGGATATACTCCATACGATGCGCCGATAAGTTCAGTTTTTGATCATAGCGCAACTGCGCAATATGATAATGATACAGATCATCATGTCACAGCGTTCAACGGCGAAAGTAGCGAAGACCAAGGAGCTTATTCTGGAACCACATGTTATCCGAAGGCCGATAACTTAGCTTTTTTGGAGTCAGTGTTGTCTAATTATGTGGGCTATGGATCTGCTGGAGAATATTATCTTTGCTATGACGGACATCCGGGTTATGATTATGTAGTAAGTTATGTCGACGTGTACTCGGCCGCGGAAGGAGTGGTATTGGGTGCTGGATATGACTCATGTCTAGGAAACAACGTAACCATTCAACACAAGGGAGGATATAAAACAAGGTATTTTCATTTGGACAGCATTGACACCAATAATGTCCAATTAAATCAGCACATTGGCCCTGGAATCAGAATAGGCATGTCCGGAAACACAGGAACGTGTTCAGATGGATCACATCTTCATTTTCAAGTTGAAGATGAGAATAATGAACCCATAGATCCATATGGTTGGTCTGGAACTGAAAATGATCCGTATCCCATTAAAAATGCTACCTTGTGGCAATAAATAAATAGTTTCTATGTCATAAGACAAAGGCCTTACTCGGCAACATCGAGTAAGGCCTTTTAAAATATATTATGTATGTATTCTGCTAAAAATCCAAAGTTGAAATTATTGTATTAAATAAATTATTTTTATTTGAGATTGATTCTTCGTCATAAAAAGACATCTTAAAAACTTTATTTTCCTTATACATGCAGTAAATATTTGGAAACCAAATTTTTCCTCCTGAATCACGTACAACTTTTAATGTAATTATTTCCACCTCATTTTTATTAAGTATAATATTTTGTTTTGAAACCACTTGCATTCTTGTTGCACTCTCTTTTGAGTTATCAAAACATTTTTGCTCATTTGTTAAGCCAGGCAATAATTCAGCAATTTTTTTGCCATTTTCATCAAGAAATATATTTTCTCCTTCCAATTTCCAGCTGTTAGGATAATTTAAAGAAAAATTCTTGCTATTGGATATGTATTTATTCCAATTCTTATCAATATTAACAATTTCGAATTTATTAGCAGTTTCCTTTTGTTGATTATTCTTTTTTTCCATTAGCTTCGAAAATTCAACACCCCTGTTTTGCATTCCCGCCTCATCCTGGCTTTTGATTTTTTCATATTTCCACACCAAAACACCCGCAGTGATTGCGATTATCACAATAATTACCGTTCCCAAAACTGTCGGGATTTTTTTGTTATCAATTTTACTCATTTTTTGTTTTTGTTTATCGGGTTACATTCGTATTATACCATACCTATTGTGCTATGCCGACAACCCGTGGACGGTGGTGATGGATGGGAGCAAGGAGGTGGATGCGGTGTTTTCTCCGATCGTTTCCACTGTCAGAGTAATTCCGGATACTACGCAAGGCTCGGTAGTGAGTGGTGAAGAATTCCCCTTCATCCATTGCGATGATAGTGAAAACAGTATCTGCATTTACGGCTACAGCTGGGATGCTAGTATTACCTTGAAAGCCGAACCGAAACCAGGTTATGCTTTCTCCCATTGGGAAGAAAACGGAATCACGGTTTCCACCGAACGGGAATATTGTTTCCTAGTGGAAGGGTCGAGGGAGTTGGTGCCGGTGTTCGAGGAGTTTCGGTTGGGGTTTCCGCTAGAAGACAGAGTGCCCTATATAACCGAAGGTCAAACTGCAGCGACAGTAACTGCAGTAATGGATCATTCACTTTCTGGCGGATATTATACGCTTGACGGCAGAAACAGCGAGATTGAAACCTATAACGGATTGGTGGCTAATGGTACGGAGCATGATTACGGAAATGGGGTTTACTGTTATGATATTGTTGGGATAACACCTTTTTCTGGAATCAAATATTATTATATTTACCCAGAAGAAAATCGTAGCGAAATCTGTTACGACGAACATTCGGGGTATGACTTTGACCCATTGATTGATTATAACCCAAATCAAATCGACCCGGACGACGGACAACTCGGCAATGGCCACGACATTCTGGCGACTGCAGATGGAAAACTGTACAAAGATACCACAGGAATTATCTATGGAATTAGTGGCTGGAATAGCTATCATGCATTCTACATTAATCATGAAAACGGATACTATACTTGGTATCTCCATTGCGGACGTTTAACTGCTGATATCGAAGATCAAATACAGACCCAAGGATATGCGGACGTCACCCAAGGACAACACATAGCCGAAGTTGCTGGCTATGGTCCAGACGGACTAAATACATATCCGGATCATCTGCATTTCGAAATCAGATTGAACGGAATCAACCCAGCAAATTTGATTGATCCGTATGGCGAAAATCTCTGGGAATAATCAATTTCTCAAAACACTGATTGCATATTGATGCGACAAAAAACCCTCCGTCAGGAATCTCTGACGGAGGGTTTTTAAGTTGGCAATCAATTATTCCAAGATTTTAAAAGTTGAAACAAAGGCATCAAAAAGCTTTTCGTTTGATTGAAATTCAGCACCAAATCCGTAAGTTATTTTTTTGTCAAAAATTTTTATAATCCTGACTGTTCCGCGTGGACCATCTTTCCTTGTTACTATGGCTTTTCTATTATTTATTAACATTTCTTTTTCAATAATTGATTCTTGATCTATTGATTTAATAAATTCATCGATGGAAATTTCATTTTCATTTATACTAAAACTTGCATGATATAGATTATTTTCTGGTATTTGTATGCCAGGACTAATAACAAATGATTTTTGATATTCACAATTTGTTAGCATTCTGTTAACCGGAACTCCTATAATCCAATCTGAGGGATATTTAAACTCATAATTATATTTCTCACTTCTACAAACTTTCCAATCCGAAGTATCAATCGACTCTTCCTTTTCTTCTCTTTGCGGATTTTGTTTTTCCTCCACCGACTTCACAAATTCAACAGCCTTACTTTGCATTCCCGCCTCATCCTGGTTTTTGATTTTTTCATATTTCCACACCAACGCGCCCACAGTGATTGCGATTATCACAATGATTACCGTTCCCAAGACGGTTGGGATTTTTTTGTTATCAATTTTGCTCATTTTTTGTTTTTGTTTATCAAATTATTTTTTCACTATGCCACGGATGGTTCCGGCGCTTTTTCCGCTTCGGCTTGTCCATCCTTTATGTCGTCATAAAATTTCGCCATACTGGTATCGACATAGGGCATCAACCAAAGCAATCCGATTCCGCAAGTCAGGATAGCAAGCAAAGCCCATCCTAGGAACCTGAATTTCAAACAAAACAGTTTCCATTTGTATCCATCCATCATTTTCTTGCTTCGCCGGATCGCTTCCGTCGCGCCGATCGATTTGTCATCGGCCATTATATAAAATGTCATCGCGTAGGACAGCGCGGCAATGATTCCCGGCACGATCAGAAGCAATGCCCACAAAAATACGAATATCGATATCAGCAGATAGGCCGCCAAGGAATTTCCGAAATTATTGAAACCCGCAAACAGCTGTTCCAATTTGGCATCCTGGTTGCGCGATAATGCCAGGAAAAAAACAGTCACCCCAAAAATCATCGGACCTGTAATCAACAATGATCCGATCCAGCCGACGCGCGGCACCAGCTGCACTCCCGTTACCAGCAAACAATAGACCACGGACGCGCCGATAGCCAATCCCCACTTGCCTTTTAAAGATTCCCGGGCCATTTTCATCAGGGCCGCATTTTCTGTCCGCATATTTTTTTCATTTAATTTATTATTTACTCTCGCTACATATATCATACTATTATTCCTCTTTTTTGTCAGCCGCGGAAAATATTGCTACTATTGTGATATGTCAAATAAAAACGATCTTCAATATCTGAACGCCTTGAACAAAATCAACGGCGTCGGGCCGCAAAAACTGCGCAAGCTGATGGCATATTTCGATTCGCCGGAAAAGATTTGGAACGCTCCATCGGAAGCGTTGGCCGCCAGCGGCGTCGGCGAAGCGTTGGCCAGCAAGATTTCCGCCCAGCGATCGGATATCGATCCAGAACAAGAATGGCAAAGATTGGAAAAGGAAAATATCGAAATGATTATCGAAACCGACGATAGATACCCCCGCCTCTTAAAAGAAATTCCCACCGCGCCCTATATATTATATATGAAAGGCGAAATCGACCTGAACGCGCCGATGGTTTCCATCGTCGGTTCCAGGAAATATACCGATTATGGTTCGCGTGCCGCCTATGCCTTCGCCAAGGGCCTGGCCAAAGCCGGCATCACCGTGGTCAGCGGTATGGCCTATGGCATCGATTCGATCGCCCACCGCGGCGCGCTAGATGGCGGTGGCAAGACCATTGCCGTTCTCGGCGATAGCTTGGACGATAAAAACATCTATCCGACTAGCAATTTCCGTTTATCGCGAGAGATCGCCGCTAGCGGCTGTTTGCTAAGCGACTACCCGATTGAAACACCAGCCGGCATTCCCGGAAATTTTCCCGCCCGCAACAGGATCATCGCCGGATTATCTTCCGGCACGCTCGTCATCGAGGCTGGCGAAAAAAGCGGCACCCTCATCACTTCCAATCTGGCTTTGGAATTCAATCGTGATGTCTTCGCCGTGCCGGGACCGATTTTTTCCCCGCAATCCGTCGGCACCAACGACCTGATCAAAAAAGGCGCCAAAACCGTCACGGGCATCCAGGATATCTTAGAAGAATTGAATTTGGAAAGAATAGCTGAAAAATCCCAGGCTCCAGCCAAAATACCTTCTTCCAAAGAAGAGGAAGCCGTCCTGCGCCTCCTATCGAACGAGCCGGTCCACATTGACAATATCTCAAAAGACTCTAAACTGGGAACTGCCACTGTCGCTTCCACGCTCGCTATGATGGAAATCAAAGGCTGGACGCGGAACATCGGAGGACAGAATTATATTTTATCGTAACGTTCTAATTGTCCTATCGTTCTAATCGTTCTAAATGTTTTTATTACAACATCTAGAACAAGTGGACCCATAGAACAATTACAACATTTAGAACAATCAATTATGAAACTAGTCATCGTAGAGTCCCCTACCAAAGCTAAAACTATCAGTAAATTTTTAGGCGGCAAATATACCGTCAAGTCTTCCTATGGCCACATCCGCGATTTGCCGACAAAAAAAATGGGGATCGACATAGAAAATGATTTCGAACCGGAATATGAGATTCCCAGTAAAAATATCGATCGGGTAGCTGAATTGAAAAAGTTGGCCAAAAAAGCGGACGGCGTCATATTGGCGACTGATGAAGACCGCGAAGGGGAAGCCATCTCCTGGCATCTGGTCGCAGCACTGGGCTTGAAACTGGATAAGATCGAAAGGATCGCTTTCCATGAAATCACCGAAAAGGCCATCAAGCACGCTTTAGAAAATCCGCGAACTATCAATTATAACCTAGTGGACGCCCAACAAGCACGCCGTGTCCTGGATAGGTTGGTAGGTTATGAACTTTCACCGTTCCTATGGAAAAAAATCCGCCGGGGCTTGAGCGCCGGACGCGTGCAGTCCGTCGCCCTGCGCCTTATCGTAGAAAAAGAACGGGAAATCCAAAATTTCAAACCGGAAGAATATTGGGCGATCGCCGCGCAATTAAAAACCAAAAATGGATCGAAAAGTTCCGAGTTCGAAGCGAAAATATCCAAGGAAAACGGGACGGCGCTCGGCAAGCTGGGCATAAAAAACAAGGAACACGCCGATAAAGCGGTGGCTTTCTTAGAAAAAGCCGACTATCGAATTGAAAAGATCACCAAAAAAGAAGTCCAAAAAAATCCCTTGGCGCCCTACACCACTTCCACATTACAACAGGACGCCAACAACAAACTGGGCTACAGTTCCAAACAGACCATGATGATCGCCCAGCAATTATACGAGGGCATCAACATCGGCAAAGAAGGTTCCGTCGGAATCATTACTTATATGAGGACTGACAGCGTCAACCTGTCTATGGAATCGATGCTCTCAGCCCAAAAAACCATCAGCAAAAATTTCGGTCCGGAATACGCCCTGGCTAGTCCGCGCTTTTTCAAAACCAAAGCCAAGGGCGCCCAGGAAGCCCACGAAGCCATCCGTCCGACTTTCCCGGAAAAGACCCCGGAATCCATCAAGGAATTCTTGGATCCGAAACAATATAAAATATACCGGTTGATCTGGCAAAGGATGGTCGCTTCCCAGATGGCTCCGGCCGTAATGGATTCCGTGACGGTGGACATCTCAGCGACATCCGGAAATTCAAAAGATAATTATACCTTGCGCGCCAACGGTTCTACCATCAAATTTGAAGGCTACCTGAAAGTGTATGGAGAAAAAATGCCGGTCACGGAAAACCTGTTGCCGGAAATGGATGAGCAGGATTTGCTGGATTTGGTGAAATTGCTGTCCGAACAGAAATTCACCCAGCCGCCGGCCCGTTTTTCCGAAGCCGCCTTGGTCAAAGCGATGGAAGAATTGGGCATCGGCCGGCCGTCGACCTATGCGCCGACCATCTCGACCATCATCGACCGCAAATATGTCAATAAAGATGAAAATAAACGCCTCTTTCCGGAAGAAATCGGCTTCACGGTCTGCGACCTTTTGACGGAACATTTCGCCGATATCGTAGATTACACGTTCACCGCCACGATGGAAGAAAATCTGGATGGAATCGCGGAGGGAAAAAAGGAGTGGGTGCCGGTCATCCGTGATTTTTACGGACCCTTCCACAAAAATCTGGAACAGAAAACCAAAGAAATCAAAAAGGAAGATCTGCAGGAAAAACTGGATCGACAATGTCCGGATTGCGGCGGAGACCTGATTATGAAATTCGGACGCTTCGGCAAATTCATCGCCTGCTCCAATTATCCCAGCTGTAAATATACGGAAAAGACCGAGTCGGAAAAGAAAGTGGACGAACAGCACGCCGGCGAAGTCTGTGAGATTTGCGGTGCGCCAATGCTCGTCAAGCGCGGGCGCTTCGGTTCATTCCTAGGCTGTTCCAATTATCCCGAATGTAAAGGCATCAAACGCATCGAGAACAAGACCGGCATCACCTGTCCCAAATGCCAACTCGGGGAAATCGTAGAACGAAAATCCAAAAAGGGCCGGGTATTTTTCGGTTGCAACACCTATCCCAAATGCGACTTCGCCCTTTGGAATAAACCGACCGGAGAGAAGTGCCCGAAATGCGGCAATCTCCTGGTATTCGCCGCCAAAGGCAAAACCAAATGTTCCGACAAGGAATGCAAATTTGAGAAATAGATCCGCCCTACCATTTATCCATTCCAAGTTAGCAAAAACTAAAAGTCCCGGCCTAATCGTCGGGATTTTTAGTCCTAAAAAACAGAAAAGCCCACCGAAGCAGGCTTTCCCGTCGATAGGCTTACTTATATTTTTCCGCGGCCGCTCTTATCACGGCCAGTTCTTCCTTGCATCTGGCGAGATGCTTACGAAAACGGGTGCGCTGTTTTTCTGATATACTTCCACAGCGTTTGCCAATTTGGAGTTCCGTCTCCTCTATCAACTGCTGGATCGTATCAAGCGCCGCGACGCAAGCGGTTATCGCCTGCTCGGCCTCGTTACGGGATGGAAAATTTTCTTGCGCAAGCTTCTTATCCCCCCGGAGTATCCTTCGGTTGATTTCCTTTTGATTTTCGAGCAGCTTTTTAGCCTGCCCTCCGCAAAACACAGCCCCGTATCTCGCGATTAACTCGTCGATTTTTTTAAGACTAAAACTGATAAGCCAGACTTCCTCATCCCATTGCTTATTTTTAGGAAAAACTGCTTGGTAACAAAACCAAGCAGCCATGAGCGCAACCAAAGAAATATTCGCTTCGATTACCAATAACAGAGACACTCCATCCCTAGCAATGCTCAGGGTATCCCACGCAAAGTAAATACTGCCAAAAGCGAAAAACGCCACCCATATCAAACCGAATACTTTTCTCATACGAAACTCCTTTATCTGATTGATGGAAAACAAAAAAACATCTAGTTTTTAAACAACACCACACGATAGCTTATTTTCCGGAAATAGTCAAGACAACGTGCGATATTTCCGACGGGACAGATTAACAATCGGAAATAGGTTGCTATAATGCAAGGAGGATTGTAATATATATATAGCGTCCAAGTAGGACGGTCTTATGGAAAAACTTGTCAACGATATCATCATAAATATGAAACTGCCGGCAACTCCCGAAAGAAAGGAGTTGATTTTAAGGGCTTATGAATTTGCAAAAAAAGCCCATACGGGACAAAAGCGCCGCTCCGGGGAAGATTACATCACGCACACCGTCGAAACCGCCATCATATTGGCTAAACTAGGAATGGACTCTATGACCATTTCCGCCGGATTATTGCATGACGTCCCGGAAGACACCGCGACCACCTTGGAGGAGGTTGAAAAAAAATTCGGGAAAGAAATCGCTTTTCTGGTAGACGGCGTGACCAAAATCGGACGCATCAAACTGCGCGGCGAACAGGAAGAATTGCAACTGGAAAATATGCGCAAAATGTTCCTCGCGATGGCATCCGATATCCGCGTCATCATCATCAAGCTCGCTGACCGCCTGCATAATATGCGCACCCTGGAATTCAACCCGCCCGACAAACAAATCCGCATCGCCCGGGAAACCATGGAGGTCTTCGTGCCGATAGCCAATCGGCTTGGAATCGGCGAAATCAAGGGCAGCCTTGAAGATTTGGCTTTCAAATACCTTGATCCGGAAAACTTCGAATACGTCAAAAATCTCGAGGAGGAACAATATACCCAGCGGAAACGCCATCTGGATACCGCCGTCGTGGAATTAAAAAAGGAACTTCTGATCGAAGGCATTAAGACGATCGACATATTCGGTCGGGCCAAACACCTCTATCGGCTTTTCCAGAAATTAAAAAGGCACGATATGGATATCAATAAAATTTACGACTTGGTCGGAATCCGCATCATCGTCCCTGACATATCCGCTTGCTATGAAGCGCTGGGCATCGTCCACCGGAAATACCGCCCGCTGGTCGGAAGGATCAAAGATTATATTTCCTTGCCGAAACCGAACGGCTACCAGTCGATCCACACCACCGTATTCGGCCATGAAGGAAAAATTTTGGAAGTCCAGATCCGCACCAAACAGATGGACGATGAAGCCGAATTCGGAATCGCCGCCCATTGGATCTATAGCGAACAACAAAAAAGAAGTTTGCGGAATTTTATTTTCGGCAAAAAAGTCCAGGTCCCCCAGAAAGAATTGCTCTGGGTCAAACAGTTGCGCGAATGGCAAAATGACCTCGGCACTGACAATGCCGAATTTATGGAAGGTTTGAAAATCGAATTTTTCAAAAACCATATCTTCGCCTTCACCCCTATGGGCAACATCATAGAATTGCCCGAGGATGCCACGCCGATCGATTTCGCCTACAAGGTCCATAGCGAAATCGGCAACCGTGCCGTCGGAGTGAAAATCGACGGAAAGATGGCCCCTATCGATTGCAAAATCAAAAACGGACAAGTGATAGAAATCCTGACCTCCAAAGAACACAAAAAACCCAGCCAAGACTGGCTGAGGTTCGTGCGGACTTCTCTGGCGAAAAGCCAGATAAAAAAAGCTCTTAGAAGCTAAATATGGACTTTCGATAGAATATTATTCAGCTCTTCTTGTGAGTAATAATCAATTACGATTTTTCCTCCAGTGCCTGACTTGGCTAGTTTGACTTTGGTCCCCAATGTTCCAGCCAGCATATCCTCGATCCTCTTGGCTTCCAAATCGACTACGACATGCCGCGTGTGTTTTTTGACTGAAATTTCCTTAGTCTTGTCTTCGGCCTGACGCACGGTCAAGCTGTTTTTCAAAATCATCTCAAATAAGGCCCGCTGCTTTTCCGGATTTTCAATCGCCAGGATAGCCTTGGCATGGCCTTCGGTAATTTTGCCTTCTACCAACGCCTTCTGGATTTCAATCGGCAAATGCAATAGGCGCAACTTATTCGCCACTACGCTGCGGCTCTTACCCATTTTCTTGGCTATCTCATCTTGGCTCAAATCGAATTCATCCGCCAATCTTATGTAGGATTTCGCCTCTTCAATCGCGTTCAAATCATGCCGTTGCACGTTTTCAATGATGGCCAATTCCAATTTCTGCAATTCAGTGGCGTCCCGCACGATAACCGGAACGGTTTTGAGACCGGCTAATTTCGAAGCTTGGAAGCGCCGCTCTCCGGCGATGATTTCATATTGGTTACCGTTTTTTGTCGCTATTATAGGCTGGATTACGCCATGTTCCTTGATGGAATCGGCCAACTCCCGCAATTTTTCCTCGTCGAAACGCAACCGCGGCTGATGTGGATTAGGCACGATCCTCACCACCGCTATCTCTTCTACGCCGGGCCGGCCGGAATCGGTTTTAGCCGGCTCGCCGGCAACACCCGGCTTGGCTCCGAAATAATTGAAATCGTCTTTCGGTTCCGCTATTTTTTTACCTTGGCCGGTCGAGCGGTTTTGCGGGATAAGCGAAGCCAGTCCCCGTCCAAGTCCATAATTTTGAGCCATACCTGCGATAATTTTAAAATCTAAATTTAAAATTTTAAATGAAATCTAAATGAATAAATTTTTTAAAATTTAGCCATTTGTCAATTTAAAATTAATTTAAAATTTAAAATTGTAAATTTAAAATTAGTTTTTATATTACACCGTAAACTTTTTCTCCCCCTCTTTTTTGTCCATTTCTATGATCTCTCTGGCTAAATTCTTATATGACCGGGCGCCTTTGGAAAAAGCGTCGAAGCCCAGGATGGATTTTCCAAATCCTGGCGCTTCAGCCAAACGCACGCTGCGCGGGATGATACTGTCAAAAACATGGCCCGGAAAATGGTCCTGCACTTCCTTGATGACCTGGCGCGACAACCGGTTACGCTTGTCATACATCGTCAAAAGCGCGCCCATAATTTTCAAATCGGGTTGCAAATTTTCCTTGACCAGATTGACCGTATTCAAAAGCTGGCTCAATCCTTCCAGCGCGAAATATTCCGTCTGGACAGGTATGATGACTTCGTCGCTGGCGACCAATCCGTTGATCGTCAAAAGCCCGAGGCTCGGTGGCGAATCGATGATGATATAATCGTAGTTGGTCCGGATTTCCCGCAGGACATTATACAGGCGGAATTCCCGGTTTTCCATATTCACCATCTCGATGCCGGCGCCGGCCAAGTCCTGGTTGGACGGGATGATGTCGTGCTCCAATTTTTCAGTGCGGATGACGATTTTGGACGGATGTTCCCCCAAAACCATAGAGTGGTAGAGGCTTTTTTCCACTTGATGGATGTCAATTCCCAGCCCGGAAGAGGCATTTCCCTGCGGATCCAGGTCCACCAATAAAACGAACTTGCCGGCCGCCGCCAGATAGGTCGCCAGGTTGATAGCCGAGGTGGTTTTACCCACTCCGCCCTTCTGGTTGACTAATGAAATTATTTTCGCCATAATAAGTAAAGTATAGCACATTTGCCCGAGTGATGAAATTGGTATACGTAGGGGACTCAAAATCCCCCGGTCGAAAGGCCATGCGAGTTCGAGTCTCGCCTCGGGCACTTCAATAAAAATCCTCCTGTTTGACGGGAGGATTTTTTAAATTGATATTATGTCGCATTTTCCCAAATCCCATCACATCCGGGCATTTTTTACCGCCAGATAGACATTTTGTAGAAGGCATGCAATGGTCACCGGACCGACTCCGCCAGGCACCGGCGAGATATAGCCACCCAGGCTTTGTACGGAAACGGGATCCACATCGCCCGCTACCCCGTTTCCGACCCGCGTGATTCCGCCATCGATGACGATCGCGCCGTCTTTTAGCATCCCTTCCCGGACCAGCCCCGGCTCTCCGCAGGCCGTAATTACGACATCGGCATTCCGCAAATCGACCGCCTTAGCCGCCATATCCTCCCGGAAAAAATATTGCGCCCGGACACCCTCCCTTTCCAATACCGCTTGCATCATCCTGCCGAATTCCGATGAATTGCAAACGATAGCGGCTTTTTTGTTTTCTAATTTTCCACCAGCCGATTTCAACAATTCCAAAATAGCACCGGGAAAAACCGGAAAAAATATTTCCTGCCCGGCAAAAAACTTTTCAATATTTTCATTATGGAAGCCATCCACATCTTTCTTAGGATCGATCGCTTGGATGATTTTTATCTTATCCAGTTGGCCCGGCAAAGGCAGTTGCACTATGATGCCGTTGATTTCCGGATCAGCGTTCAATTTGAAAATCTCCTCCAGCACTTCAGCTTCCGAAGCTTTCCCGTCCATTTCAATCTTGCGAAAACCAATCCCGACTTTTTCCGCCGCCCTGCCTTTCAAATTGACATAAATCTTGGAAGCCTCATCCGAACCGACCAAAACCACGCCCAAGCCTGGATTCAAATTTTCCTGCAAAATTTTAGTTCTCAAATCTTCCAAGATCCTATCGGCGATTTTTTTTCCGTTCAAAATTTCCATATTGGTTAAATGCTATTCTTAAATAATTTCCGCGCCTTGGCGCAGTGCGTTTCTAAATTCCAGATTATGAGTGTTAAGAAATTATCAGAAGGATAGCTATCAGTACTCTTGATAATTTTAGCGAGTAATCTGAGAATTTAGACAGCACAAGCCCGGCGTCGGCAGTTTTCTTTGGTTACTTTCTTTTGCTGTCAAAAGAAAGTAACGCTTCGCGGCTTTCTGCCAAGAAAAGCTAGTCTTTGATTGTAAACTTTAAGTTTTTATAATCCACCCCCTTGGTGTGTCTGGAATAACCGGCGACTATTTTTTTCGCCTCCTCCATAATCTCATCAGTGATGTCACCCCGCACCAAAGCCATCGGCCCCATAAAATCTTTCAACTCTATCAGTATATCACCCTTTTCTTGGATTTCCTTGAGCTTCGCGTTATCATCGCTACTGCGACCCACGATAATCCGCGTATCGCCCTGCCAAAAAATCCTTCCCGCCCGCAACAAGACATAATCCGAAGCGGAAGGATCTTTGATTTCAGTCAAGAGCTTTTTCAACTTTTTACCAAACTCGACTTCCGTCAAAACACATCCTCCGCCCGGCGAAGGATAATGTTCCACGCCCCATTCTTCGGCCAATTCGAATTGTCTTTTCCTAGAGCGGCCGGAAATATCCAAAAGCTGTTCCCTATCGACCAAATTTCCCTTTTCAACCAAAGTTTCATCCAATAATTTAGCTGACAGCGGACGCAAAAGCCTTCCCTCTAATCCGGCTTCCTTTTCAATAATTTTCAAGGCTTGCAAATTTTGCGACATCGGACGCTGTCCTAAGATTTCTCCGGTAGCCACGAAATCAAATCCCTCCTCTTGCATTATACGCCCCGCCTCGCGGATCATCAATAAATGGCAGTCGATGCACGGATTCATAGCCGAACCATATCCCCGCTTGGGATTTTTCACCACCTCACAATGCGAATCGGAAAAATTGTCCGAACGCATCTTGATCCGGTTTTTTTCCGCTGAAATCTTAGCCTTGCTACCATCAAAAAAATAGCTGACAAAAGACAGAGCCGTCACTTCTATATTCTGTTTTTCCAGGATTTTTACCGCCAGAATCGAATCCAAGCCGCCCGAAAAAAGCACTAGTGCCCTGGTTTTATTCATATTACCCATCATATCCTAGTCGCATAAACCGCGATAATCACGGCAGCGAATATTATGCGATACCAAAAAAATATCCGGTAACTCGTTTTTTCCACGAACCGCATCAAATATCTTATGGCCAAATATCCGCTTGCCGCTGAAACCAAGATGCCCGTAAAAACACCCATATCCATCCCGCTTTCGAATAGGCGCGGCATTTTCAAAATAGCCGCACCGAAAATAATCGGAGTGGAAAGCAAGAAAGAAAATCTGGCGGCGCTCACGCGGTCAAGGCCCTGGATCAAGCCGGTCGTAATGGTTATCCCTGAACGGGAAATTCCCGGAATAATAGCTATGGCCTGGGAAAATCCGATGGATAAAGCTTCCTTCCAGCCGATTTCTGACATCCCCTTTTCCTGCTTCGCCTTCTTATCCGTAATATACAAAGCCAGACCCATCGCGCTTAACGCAACCGCGATAAGCAGAGGGTTGCGGAAAACGGTTTCCGCTTTCGACTCCAAAGCCAGACCTATTATGGCGCCTGGGATAGTGGCTGCCATCAAAAGCCACAGCATATTTTCCGCGTACCCCATCCTGCTTTCTTTTTTTAACAATGCCGACCGGAAAATATCCAGCCAATCCCGCCAAAAATACCCTAGGACGGCGACAAGCGTCCCGAAATGCAAAGCTACATCGAAAGCCAGGCCCGGATCGGAAAACCCGAACAGCCAAGGCAAAATGACCAGATGCGCCGAACTGGAAATCGGTAAAAATTCGCCCAGTCCCTGCGCCAAGCCCAAAGCCGCTGATTGTATGATTTCACTTGTCATTTTAGCATTATAGCCTTATTTCCTGGCGATTACAACCAGATTTTTATTATTTACCACCTTCGCTTCTTCAATTCGGAATCCGGCCTGTAAAAACAATCCGCTTAATCCTTCCAGTGTATAAGCGTGGTGGAACCTTTTGAATTTTTCACCGGCATTATTTTTGAAGGGAATCTCGCAATCGAAAAAATCCAAGCGGCTGCCCAGCAAAATTTTGCGCGCCATATTTTTCCAGATATATTTCCTGTATTTCGGCTGCCACAGATTCCAAGCGGTAACTATTATTTTACCATCAGGCTTCAACACCCGGTACAATTCCCTGGCCGTATCCAGACGGAATTTCTTATCCGGCAAATGGTGGAAAACAGCGATTGAAACGGCAGTATTGAAAAAATCATCCGGAAATGGTAGACTGGCTTGACCGGATGTTTTCAAAAAATGCAAGCCGGGTTCAGGATATCTGGATTTGGCCAGATCAATCAAGCCCTGCGAACTATCGACACCGTAATATTCCAGCCTTTTATCTTTCAAAATTTCCAACAAACGGCCATTGCCGCAACCGAAATCCAGCACCTTGGCCCCCTCTGATATGTGGTTTTTAATAAAAGCTAAATCAGGCCAAAAAAAATTCCGCGTCCCGGAAAACTTCTCCGCCATCCGATCATAGCCGGCTTCGGTTTCCTGTAAAATCTTACCAATTAAGTTTTTTCTCATAGTGGATTTTAAAAAAAGTAAATCCGCACCTTGGCGCAGTGCGTTTCTAAATTTCAGCTTATGAGCGTTAAAAAATTTGCTGGTCCGCCGCGGGGTAACCAGCAAATTTTAGCGAATAAGCTGAAAATTTAGACAGCACGAGCCTGGTGTCGGCAGTTTTCTTTGGTTACTTTCTTTTGCTGCCAAAAGAAAGTAACATACTACTCAATATGCATAATACATCCTACGACAATTTCATAAAATTGGCAATGGAAGCGGATATCCAAGATCCGCGTGATTTAGGCCGTCTCAAAAAAGAAATCTGCAAAAAATTGGGGGTGCAGCCGCCGACCAACGCCGATATGCGGGAACATTATGAAAAATTGGTCGCTAAAAAAGAAATCGGACGGAATCCGGAATTCGAAAAAATCCTCCTCAGCAAAAAAATCCGCACCGAATCCGGCATAGCCGCGGTAGCGGTCCTGACTAAGAGTTATCCTTGTCCGGGAAAATGCATCTATTGCCCCACGGAAAAAGAAATGCCCAAAAGCTACCTTTCCAACGAACCGGCGGTGATGCGGGCTATCAGCGCCAAATTCAGCCCCTACCGGCAAGTATGGAACCGCTTGCGCGCCCTGGAGCTCAACGGCCACCGGATCGACAAAATCGAATTGATCGTGATGGGCGGGACATTTTCCTATTTACCCAAAAATTACCAATCCAAATTTATCAAGGAATGCTTCCGGGCCTGCAACGATTATGGCCGCCATCCCCGCAAAACCGCGCTTCACCGCGCTTCACCGTTGTCGTCGGAACAAAAACGCAACGAGAAGGCCGGGTGCCGGATTATCGGATTGACATTGGAAACCCGCCCCGATTATATCGATGCGGCTGAAGTTTTAAATTTCCGCGAGCTTGGCTGCACCCGCGTCGAACTGGGCGTGCAAAGCGTCTTTGATGACGTCTTAAAAATAAACAAGCGCGGACACACTATCCAAAAAACCATCGACGCCACCAAACTTTTGAAAGATGCCGGATTCAAAATCAACTATCACATTATGCCGGGACTTCCGGGATCCGATTTGGAAAAAGATTACCAGATGTTCAAAGAATTGTTCTGCAACCCAGATTTCCAACCGGATATGCTGAAAATTTATCCGACCGTAGTTACCAAAAACACGAAGCTGCATTCCCTTTGGAAACATGGAAAATATAAACCCTTAGGCGATGCTGAATTCTCCAAATTCGTCTTGCGCGTCAAAAAAAACATCATCCCGCCCTATGTGCGCATCGCCCGCCTGGTGCGGGACGTGCCGACCTCATCCATCTTGGCCGGCCCTACCGTTTCCAATCTGCGCCAGATCATCCAGGACGAATCGCTCTGCCGCTGTATCCGCTGCCGCGAAATCAAATCGGATTACACGATCGGCGAAAAAGCTATCCTGGACCGCATCGATTATGCCGCCTCCGGCGGGAAAGAAATATTCCTGCAATACGTTTCGCCCGACAAGCAAAAACTTTTCGCCCTTTTGCGCCTGCGGATTCCGACAAGAAACAACCAGGACCATTTCATCCCGGTTCTGCGAAATTCCGCCCTCATCCGCGAAGTGCACACCTATGGCAAAATGGCCAAAATCGATAAAAAAGACGGCTCTTCCCCGCAACACGCCGGTTTGGGACGCAAACTGATGCTGGAAGCCGAACGCATCGCCAAAAATGAATTTAATCTGGAAAAGATTGTAGTAATTTCAGGCATCGGGGTGCGCGGATATTATCGGAAATCGGGATACGGACTGCGGAATACTTATATGGTTAAAAAATTAGATTAAACATAATCATATGTCACAAATAATCATCGCGTCCGGACCGGTCATCGTGGAAAATAATCGCGTCTTGTTGAGCCAGCACGGGGACACGGAATTTTGGAAATTTTGCGGAGGACAAAACCGGGAAGGCGAATCTCTGATTGAAACTGCCGCACGCCGGGCTAAAGAAGAATTGGGCATCGATATAGAAATCACAGACCAGCATCCCTACCTAACGCACACGATAAAAGAAACCGGCCAGGAAAAAATCGACGTCGTTTTGGTGCATTATCTCGCCGAGAGAAAAGGCGAAGTCAAACCCGGTGCTGACATCCGCCAGTGGAATTGGATCCCATTGGAAAATTTGGATAAAGAAAATTTAGCGCCCAATATCATGCCGGCACTCAGACACTTTCGATTATTACCCGGTTCCAAGCAACTGGATCAGAATTAATTTTCTTTTCTGCCGCCGATTGAACGATACAGGAATTCCAACCGCTCTTTTTGGCGGCCAAATTCCGGGGTATATCTTCCGTCGAACTTGCGTTAAAAAAATTTCAGCCTATAATTAGTCTATTAAATAATAATGTAACTTTTTTTATGAAAATCGCCAACCACATCATCAAGCTTGCCACCGGCGCCACTTTGGATTTTATCGATATCACGGATAAAATACAGGAAAAAATCAAGGAGACTGCGATTGAAAAAGGCATCGTCAATATCCAAAGCCTCCACACCACTATGGCGATCATCGTCAATGAGGCTGAGCCGCTTCTGATTTCCGATATGAAATCCCGCCTGGAAAAATTAGCTCCGCAAACCGATAGCTATTCCCATGATGATTTCGAAATCCGCACCGTCAATATGTGCGACGGGGAATGCGCCAACGGGCACGCCCACAATAAAGCGCTCCATTTGCCAACTTCGACGATTTTGAACATACTCGGAAACAAATTGCAACTAGGAACCTGGCAAAGGATTTTCGCCATCGAATTGGACCGGTCGAGGCCGAGACAAGTCGCCCTGCAATTTATCGGCGAATAAAACCGCGCTGCCAACTTTCATACCATAAACGCCCGCTATCCAGGGCGTTTTTTTATTTTTCAATCGGAAGTGTGTCAAATGTTCTGGGATATGGTTATTTTCCCGCCAATTGCCCGCAAGCGCCTTGGATTTCCTCGCCCAAACTTTTGCGGATGGTGACACCGATCCGATTTTTTTCCAAATAATCACGGAATTCGAGAGTGCGCCCTTTGGAAGATGGTTTGAATTCCGAGCCGGTCGAATTATAACGGATCAGATTTATATGTAGAAGCTGTAATTTACCGATTGATTTCACGAAGCGGATCAATTTATCGGCGTCTTCAATGCTGTCATTCACGCCGGAAAGCATCACGTATTCCAAAAATACTTTGCGTTTGGTTTTGGCGAAATAATCCTGCAAAGCCTCGCGCAATTTTCCCAGATTGTTTTTGCGGTTGATCGGCATCGCCAAACTTCTTTTTTCGTCATCTCCGAAATGGAGCGACAATGCCAGATTGACTTGCGGAAATTCCGCCGCCAGCTTTCCAATCCCCTCCGGAATACCGGAAGTGGAAACCGAAATCGAGCGCGCGCCGAACCCGAACAATGCCGGATCGATCAAATCACGCAAACTCCGACTCACCTGCTCCCAGTTTAAAAACGGCTCACCCATTCCCATATACACGATATTCGTCAATTTTGAATTTCGGATTTCCAATCCCGGATTATTTTTTAAATATTGGATCCAAAACAAAATCTGATCGGTGATTTCTTCCGCTGTCAAATTCCTTTTAAGCCCGAGCTTGCCGGTAGCGCAAAATTTGCAACCGACAGCGCAACCTATTTGGCAAGAAATGCAAGCCGACCAAGCTCCCGGCTTAGGCGCGATTAAAACCGTTTCCGTCAGGTTCCCGTCACGTAATTTCAAAAGCGCTTTTATAGATTGCCCATCTTTGGATATCAGTATTTGCTGCGCTTCAAAAGACAGAATTTCTAATTCTCCGCCTAAAATCTCACGTAAATTTTTAGAAATAGTCGAGATATCGGAAAAATTCGAAATACCCTCTTGGTAGATGGCTTTTTTGAGCTGTTCCGTCCGGAATTTCGGTTGGCTTTGCGATTGCAAAACCGCCTCCAGTTTTTGTAAATCCATATTTTTTTATATTAACATACCGAAATCTTAGCATATCAGAATTTTAATACAATTACAACCAAAAAAGCACCTTTCCCCGGGTGCTTACTTACCGCATATTTTGAAGTTTCCCCATTCTTCTTCAATTCTCTCTATCCCCCTACAACGTCGTCGCCGTCAGCACCACGCTCGTAGCATAGGTGCCGCTCGGTTGGAATTTGTTGCTTCCAATCTCAGCCCCGAATTGGAGGATTTCATCTGAACCGGTCTGGAGGGTTTCGGTGGAACGGGAGACGATCTGGTAGGCACTAGTGTCG
>Ga0172380_10003888_pt1 | contig 19893 bp, 18 predicted proteins | sample Leawe162metaG_FD_119747 | JGI IMG/M metagenome (GOLD analysis project Ga0172380, IMG submission 119747) | Leachate microbial communities from a municipal landfill in Southern Ontario, Canada - Leachate well 162 metaG | ecosystem: Engineered > Solid waste > Landfill > Unclassified | place... | reverse complement strand
CGTGTCGTCCGTGCCGCCATGATGGAACCTCCTTGCTCGTTGGCTGCCGTCGGATCGCCGTCCGGGGCGACCCACCACTACATCTTGTCGGCTATCCCCCCGCGAAAACTGTCATGCACCCACGTTCCCACATCAGGAACCCGTGAGGTTGCGAAACGCGACGGGATGCGTACAATGTGCGGTTCGGTTGCCCCCATCGTCTAGCCCGGCCCAGGACACCGGCTTTTCAAGCCGAGAACAGGGGTTCAAATCCCCTTGGGGGTACTTTCACCAATGACGCGGTTTCCTTCGAGGAGGCCGCGTTTTTCATTGTTCCTCGAAAGGAATATCCCATGCTTGAAACTAGGCCTCGTCGGAAAACCATTTCATGGACCGATGAATGTATTCATCATTGGAAAACCCACCGCCGCCGGTCGCCGCCGCCGGAATGAGGACGGCGTCATTCCGTGCTTGTTGAACGAGGGGCGGGGGTTACGGGTTACGGCCTGGGGTGGTGTTGTTTGACGATTTGGTGGAGGCGGTCGCGGTCCACGTGGGTGTAGATTTGGGTGGTGGTGATCTTGGCGTGGCCGAGCAATTCCTGGACGACGCGGAGGTCGGCTCCGCCGGCGAGCAGGTGGGTGGCAAAACTGTGGCGGAGGGTGTGGGGATGGACGGCGGGGATGCCGGCTTTGAGGGAGTATTTTTTAATCAGGCGCCACACGGCGAAACGGTCGAGGGGTGTGGAGCGTCGTGTGAGGAAGAGCGCGGTGGCGGGCCGGTCATCGCGGAGGAGTTTGGGGCGAAGTTCATCAAGATAGCGTCGGATGGCGTCGATGGCGGGTCGGCCGATGGGGACGATGCGTTGGCGGTTGCCTTTGCCGGTGACTTTGACGACGCCGAGGTCGAGGTGGAGGTCGGGCAGTTGGATGGAGGCGACTTCGCCGGCGCGGATGCCGCAGGCGTACAGGAGTTCGATGAGTGCGATGTCGCGGAGCGCGTAGCGTTCATCGGGCGACACGGCGGCGAGGAGCGAGGCGACGTGTTGGGTGTGCATGATCTGGGGCATGGTGCGCCAGACCTTGGGGGTTTCGAGCAGTTCGGAGGCGTCGGAGGGGGCGTAGCCGTTGGCGGCGAGGTAGCGGCAGAACATGCGGATGGCGGAGAGGTGACGGGCGATGGATTTGCCGGTGAGGCCCGACTTGGAACCCCCGGAAGAAGAACCCCCCGAAGAACCCAAGGCGGCGCTCGAAGACTCGCTCTGCCTTGGCTTGGGGGGCGCGGATGGCTCACTTCCGGGGGCGCTCAGACCCGGCTTGGAGTTGCTTTTGGGTTTGGTTTTACTTCCGGGGGCGCGGAGGTTGCGGAGGTGTTGGGTGAGGACGGGGTAGCTGAGTTGCTTTGGGTCGGTGATGTTGGATTGATCGAGGTGGACGGCGAGTTGGCGGAGGTCGTCGGCGTAGGCGGCGAGGGTGTTGGCGGACAGGCCGCACTCGACGCGGAGATAGGTGAGGAATTGTCGGATGGGTTGAACGAAGGGGCCGACGATATGGGGTGATTTGGGGATGTTGGATTTGGCGATGTCGGGAGGCATTGAGGCAAGCCCCAAAGGCGTGATGGCGCTGAATTGGCGATCAGTTCACCCAATCATACATCACCAACTCACCATTTGCGGACGTTGACGGAGCGTCCGGCGCGACGTTTGCGGTTGATCATTTTACGGCCGTTGGTCGTCTTCATGCGGTTGCGGAAGCCGAACTTGCGGGTGCGTTTGATGTTGCTGACACGTTTTTCGTAATGAGTGGACATAGCCGGGTCTCCATCGGTCGTCAGGGCCTGGGCGTCGTTACCGTGATCGACTGGTAAGCGGTATTGCCCTGTGCATCGGTGGCCCGCAAAGTCAGCACTCTGACACCGGGCGCGAGGGGAGGAATGGTAAAGGAAACGGACTCGTTTGTCGAGTCGTCAATCTGATCGACGGGGAGGACGGCGTTCCAGGCGGGGGCGGCGTCGGATTGATCGTCAACACTGAGGGAATAACGAATGTCGGCGATGATGCTCATGGCGTCGGTGATTTGAGCGGAGAGAACGACGGGGACGGCGGGGCCAATTAATTGGCCCCGCCGGGTGGCGGCAAGGTCGGTGATGGTCGGGGCGGTGTTGTCGATGACGACCGGGGCGCTGAGGCGCTGCGAGGACTGGGTTTCATCGGGGACATTGTCGGGGGCATCGGAAGCGGTGACGCGCAGTTCGTAGCGACCATCGGGCATGGTCAGGGTGTTCCAGTTGAAGTTGGCGTCTTTGAGGTCGGCGGCGATTTTGACGAAGGGCTGGTCGGAGCCGAGCTTGCGGACTTCGAGGGTGTAGGCGAGGGTGTCGCCGTTGGGGTCGGCGGCTTCCCAGTCGATGTTCAGGGTGTTGCGAGGCGAGGGCGGGGCGTCGGGCTTGATCTGAAGATCGGGGTACTTGGCGCGGAGGGCGTTGACGCGCGGGGCGAGATTGGGCATGAGGTACTTGAGGGCGACGAGTGAGACGGCGGGCGAGGCGGAGCCGTCGCTGGTGAGGGTGAGTTTGTATTGGATGAAGCGAGCGGAGGGGCTGGGGATTTCGAGGAAGAAGGGCTGGCCCTCCGCGGGGACGGCGACGGTGATGGGAGCGGACCATTCGGACCAGAAGCCGTTGTCGGGATCGGCGAGGTTGCCGGAACGGGTGGAGACGGTGACGCCGGTGTGTTCGGGCAGATCGGCGAGAAGTTGGAGGTTTCCCCAGCGGGAGATTTGGGCGGCGTCGAGGGGATCGGCGGTGAAGGAGCCGGTGTGTGCGAACCCGGCGGTGAGGCGGACGATCTGACCGGGGTTGGCGGTACCGATGAGGATTTGTCCATCGTGGACGAGCATGGCGGGGATTTGCTGGGCGTCGAGATCGGCGAGGACGGTGACGGGCTGACCGGAGGGATCGACGCGGTAGATTTGGCCTTCGTTGCCGGTGGCGATGATGATCTGGCCGGCGACCATTTCAATGCGGAGGATCATGACCGATTCGCGGAAGCATTCACGGACGAAGCCGTCGGGGCTGATGCAATAGACGGCGTTGCCGGGCTTGGTTGGGGCGTTGGACTTGGCGGAAGCGCCGGCGCGTCGTGGACCGAGGGAACCGGGGGCGGGGACGCCCCGGCTCGCTGCGTCTTTGCCGGAGGCGAGGGAGCCGGTCTTGCGGGCTTCGGTGAGACGCTGGCCGATGAGTTGACGGAGTTTGTCGTACTGTGCCTTGGTGGGCGCGGCGGGATTGATGGAAGGCGCATCACCCTCGGCGAAACTGACGGCGGCCTGGGTCATTTGCAGGGAGAGCGACTGAGCGGAAGAATTGCTGATTTCCGATTTCTGATTTTTGATTTGAGGAGAGGAGACCGCGGCCTTCTCGTCGCTCGACGCTTCCGGGGGGCGATTATCGCTTGCACTTCCACTTCCGGGGGCTGGGGCGGGTTGGGGTTGGGGTTGGGGTTGGGGTTGGACGGGGGGTTCGGGTTTTTCGGGGGGCGTGGGGATGGGGATGGGGCTGGGCGTGGGCTTTTCGCCGGGCTTGCCACTTCCGGGGGCCGAGGTGGGTTTGCCTTGTTCTTCCTTGGACGGTTCGTTGAGGCGACCGGGCTTGGCCTGATCGGCGTCGGCGGTGCCCACGTACACGGTGCCGTCGGGCATGACGATCATCGCGCCGATTTCCGGCTCCCCCGCGTCGTAGATCACGTAAGCACTGAACGGATGCTCCGTACTTCCGGGGGTGTTGTCCGGCTGGGGTGTGATGCGATAGACCAATCCCTCGGTGTCGGTCCCGGCATACAGTCGCTTCTGTGCGTCAATGCCCAGACACAACACGTTGTTCTGTTCGCAGTCGAGAACGACGACGGGTTTGTAGGCGGGAGAGGAAGTTTCGGGTTTCGGGTTTCGGGTTTCAGAGGAAGATGTTCCGGGGGTGGGGGAATTGCTGATTGCGGATTGCTGTTGGCTGTTGGCTGTTGGCTGTTGGCTACTGGCTATTCGCTCATCGCTCATCGCTCGTCGCTCATCGCTTGCTTCGGCCTTCTCATCGCTCATCGCTTCCGGGGGGCGCTCATCGCTTGCGGGGGCGGCGGCGGCGGCGGGATCGACCTGGAGGACTTTGCCATCGGTGCCGGTGGCGAGGTAGAGTTTGCCGTCGCTGACCAGCACGTCCCAGATGTAGCGGACATCGGGCAGGTTGAGGGTTTGGGTCGCCTTGCCGGCTTCGCGTTTTTCCAGGCGGCTGGTTTTGTCGCCGCTGACAGCGACCCACAGGACGTCGCCCTCGACGGCCAGCGCGAAGACCTGCGCGTTTTCATATTTGACAACGGAGGCGATTTTGTTGTCTTTGTCGAGCGACGCCAGTTCACCGGCGGGGCCGACGGCGAGGAAGGTTTGCCCGTCGGACAAACGCGCCATGTCATAAATGATGGTGGCGTCGTCCTTGAGTTCGGCGAGTTTGTCGCTGGCGCGGGCCAGTTCGATGCGACCGAGATTGGTGACGATGGTCTGATCCAGCGACGCCGAGCCGAACGCCGCCTCGGTGTCCTGCGTCCACTGACCGGGTTTGACGGCCAGGGCGGACGATGCGGCGAAAAACATCGCGGCGATGACGAACAATGGAATGCGAAGATTCAAGGCGGACTCCTGTGAGGGACGTTATCGCAAGATTTTTTCACCACAGCGGCACGGAGTAAAACGGGCAGGCAGAGGGATCAGGGACGAAGGGACGAAGTGAACGAGTCACAACCCCATCCTCACTTCGTCCCTCCGTCCCTAAGTCCCTTCGTCCCTTTCTTTGTGTGTCTCCGCGGTTGATTTCATGGTTTTACTGTTTGGGTTGCACGTTGCCGATCTGTTTTTCGACGATCACGGGGAAGGCGAAATCGCCCACCACGACCCGCGTCATGGGGATCACGCGATCAATCGTCGCCACGAACGGCGTGGTCAGCGAATGCGTCGGCTGAAGCAGCATGGCGGTGCGGCTGGAGGGCAGTTTGTCCAGTTCCGACCGGCCGACCGCGACGTCCGGCCGGTCCTGCGGGATCAGCGACGCATACATCGCATCGCCTTTCATGCCCATGACGTACTGCACCATGCCGAACAGTTCCTTCTGATTGGTGACGCGGCCCAGATGCGGGTGGGTCTTGAGTTGTTGCTCCAAATAAGCATCGGCCCCGCCGACGAACAGCACATAATTGCCTTCGGGCAGATCGGCGGGAATGGGGAAGCTGATGCGATGCGGGTACGACTCGCCCTGGAAGGGGCGGAGTTCGACGTCGATGTTGACCGATTCGCCGGGCCTGACGCTGGTTTGCTGAATGACGACGTTGACGATTTGCGAGGCGAGAACTTTGGGGATGACCTTGATGGTGGTTTTGACGGACTGGAGCGGTGTTTTGCCGAACTCACTGTCGGTCAGGACGCTGATGGCGGGCACGAGCATGCTCATCACGCCGCGCGGATCGGCTTCGGGCAGCAGTTGGTCGATGTGCAGCACCCGCCCCCCGCCGAAGTCGATGTCGCTGGTGACCGCGAGTGTGGAATGGTCGGGCCAGTTGGTGTCGCTGGTCAGCGCGCGAATGATCGTGGCCCCGCTGAGCATGGGCGTGTAGGTCGTGTGCTGCGCGAGCTGGAAGTGATAGGTTCGATTTTTGGAAGCGTCGGGCCATTCGACGGTGACATCGGCCGGGTGCATCGGGGGCGTGGCGCCGCTGACGCCGAACACGCCGACGTTCTCATCGTTGACCAGCGAACCGAAAATCCGCAGCGTTCCGCCGAGCTTGAAACTGCTCTGCACGCTGGGCTGGACGAAATGAACATAGCCGGTGGCGATGGGCAGATTTTCGATGCCCTGGCCGGAGAAGGCGTGTCCGAAGGCGAGGATTTTTTGCCGCCCGCCGACGGTGATGATGTCGGTGATGGTGCCGCTGGCGGCCATGTCGGCGTCGCCGCAGGCCAGGGGGATGCTCAGCACGCCGCCCGGTTCGGGTTGGACCGCCGGGTCGATCCAGCGCGGCGGGGGTCCGTTCATCGCCTGTTCCGATCCGCCGGCCACCGCGGTCAGCCCCGTGTTCATCAGCAGCGGTCGCATCACCGACGCCACCGTTTCATCGCCCATCTGGAGCGGCAGCGACATCGCATCGTGCGTCCCTCGCCACCGCGCCGTGCGACCGGTCGCCAACGACGATGATGCCGGACCAATGCCCGCCATCCGTGCGATCGCCTTCATGCGCCACGTCGCCGACCCAGGCCAGTTGTCCCGCTCCGCCGCCGCCAACGTCAGCGACAACGCATTGTCGTGAGGGGAATTGCGGATTGCGGATTGCGGATTGCGGATTTTGGGAGAGGACGCTCCGCTCTCCTCTTCGCTCATCGCTTCCGGGGGTCGCTCATCGCTTCCGGGTTCTTCCGTGCGCATCGCCGCCCGCAGCATTTGTTCGATGGGTTGGACGCCGACGTAGCAATCCTTGCCGAACTCGAAACCAAACGCGAACGCGCCGATGATCCGCGCATCGCCCCCGACCCGCATCTTGCTCCGCTTCGACCCGCGGGGCCAAAGGTAAATCGGCGAGCCGCTCATCCCATGCACCGGACCGGATTGCTGCATCCGCGGGTCGGGACTCCGCACCCAGATCACCGCCTTGCCCGGCGAACTGGCCTGTTCCACGCTGATGACTTCGACATCGAACGGCTCGGGCGTCGTCCCGTGAAACACCGTCATGCCGTAGCCGATCATCCCCGGCTCCACCTCGCCGACCAGCATATGCCGCCCCGGGTCGAAACCTTCGGGCAACGTCAGTTCGGCGGCAATGTTCACAACCGCCGCGCCCGCCGGCTCGCCGCTCCCGGGGGCCGGCTCACTTCCGGGGGCGGGGGCCGGCGCACCGACCGCCAGTTCCCAAACGATCAGTACGCACATCAGCGACTTTTGAATCATGATGATTAACTTATCCGTGCCACTTTCAATTGACAAGCACGCTTCCGTGGAATACTTTTCCATTTGAGCCGACTCGCCCCCCGACCCCACTGATACGGTCGAGGCGCGAATCGGTTCGTACAGGTCGCCCATTTCCCCATACCCCGGCGCGACCCGTCCGTAATCCAATGACCGATTCATTCACCGATATCGTGGAACGCGCCGAACAAATCGTCGGCTATCGCTTCCGAAACGAAAAACTCCTCGTCGAAGCGCTCACCCATGCCTCCGTCGCCGACAACCGCCTGTCCAGCAACGAACGCATGGAGTTCCTCGGCGATTCGGTCCTCGGCTTCGTCGTCTGCGAATACCTCTTCATCCACTTCCCCGAACAGCGCGAAGGCGATCTGACCAAAATCAAATCCGCCGTCGTCTCAAGACGCATCTGCGCCGCGGTCAGCGATCAGATCGGCCTGACCGAACTGCTGGCCATCGGCAAGGGCATGACCGGACGCGCCGAACTGCCGTCCAGCATCTCCGCCGCCGTCTATGAATCCATCGTCGCCGGTCTCTACCTCGACGGCGGCATCGACGTCGCCCGCGACTTCATCCTCCAATACATGATCCCCCACATCAACCAGGCCTTCGAGTCCGCGCACCAGTTCAACTACAAATCCGTCCTCCAGCAATACGCCCAGCGACAGGGTTCCGACCTGCCCGCCTATCTGCTGCTCGATGAAAAAGGCCCCGACCATTCCAAGTGTTTTGAAGTCTGCGTCGAAATGGCCGGCAAACGCTTCCCCTCCGCCTGGGGCGCGAGCAAAAAAGAATCCGAACAACTCGCCGCCCACAACGCACTGATCGATCTCAAAATCCTCCAGCCCGACGACGCCGCGAAGTAATTTCAAGCCAAGGCAGAGCGAGTCTTCTGTTCCGGGGGCGAGCGCCGCCTTGGGTTTTTCACGGTCCCACTGTCACCTGCAAAATCACCAAATACTGTGGCGTCCCCCCCCCATTGCTGCTACAAATACCATCATGCTCACTCTCGCCACCATTCTCGACAACCCCGGCGAACCCGCACAAGAAACGCGATATCGCCGCCTCGATGAGTTGCGAAACCTCGGCTACACCGGCCTGGTCATCTATCCCACCACCGCGCTCAGCGGCTTGCTCGGCTCCGACACACTCCCCGCCGGCGACATGCGCCGTTGGGTCGCCGACCAGTACGATGCCATCGACAAACAAATCCGCGCCGCCCGCGCCGCCGGTCTGACCGCCTGGCTCCTTTACGATGCCCCCTCCCTCGCCCGCGAACTGGTCGGATCGGCCATGACCTGCGTCCGCGACACACGCACCCTCTGCCCCGGTTCCCCCGAATTGCTCGACATGATCGGCCAGTGCGTCGAATCCTTCGTCGCTCGCTTCGCCGACATCGAAGGCATCGTTCTCCGCCTCGGTGACAACGACGCCAAACGCACCCCCTATCTCGCCGGCAACGACATCTACACCCCCCACTGCGCACGGTGCAGCTCCCTCGGACGCGCCGATCGCCTGGTACGCTTCATCACCTTCTTCCACGATCTGGTCGTCGGCAAACTTCGCCGCAAACTCATCGCCCGCGCCTGGAACGTCCGGCCCGGCGGCATGCACGACTCCCCCGAACTCTGCCGCCGCGTCATCGAACGCCTCCCCCTCGACAACGACAACCTCATCCTTTCCTTCAAATTCACCCAAACCGATTTCTGGCGCTTTCAGCAATGGAACCCCTCCTCCCTGGCCTGCGGCAATCGCCCGATTATTTACGAACTCCAATGCCAGCGCGAGTTCGAGGGCAAGGGAGCCGTCCCCAACTACCAGCCCCCGCTGTGGCGCGACGGCCTGCCGGAGATGGACAACTCCATCGGCTTGGCGCAGGCGGCCGACAAGGTGAACCTCGCCGGTCTCTGGGCGTGGGTGCGAGGCGGGGGCTGGGGCGGCCCCTTCATCTCCGAAGAAACCTGGATCGACGCCAACGTCTATGCCGTTCCCCAACTCGCCGCCAAACCCTCCATCAATCTCGACGATCTCGCCCGTCGGTGGATCGACACCCGTCTGGACTGCCGCGACCCCGCCGCCGCCGCGGCGCTGCACACGACCCTGACCCATTCCTCGCGGAACATCCTCGAACTTTTCTACATCGGTCCCTATGCCCGTTCGCGCCCCGACTCGTGGTATCCGTCGGGCAACTTTTTGCAGGACGATCTGATCGACGCCGACGCCGCGTGGGCGATGATCCAGCGTTTGCCCGACGCCGCCCTTGATGAGGTGGTCGCCGAAAAAGCCCGCGCCGTTGAACGCATCGCCCATGACCGCCTCGCCATTCAGCAGTCGGCCCCGCATCTGGTCACGCCGTCCGGCGAGACGCTGGTGCATGAGATGGAATACTTCGAGTCGCTGGCCGAGACGTTGCACCATCTGCTGGCCGGCATGGTCGCCTTTCGCCGTCATCAGCGCAAGCCCGACGCCGCCACTTCCGGGGGCACCACTTCCGGGGCCGGGGGCCGCGCCGCCCTCGAAGCCCTCAATCGCTGCCAAAGCTGCTGGAACCACCACCAGCGCTACGCCAATTTCCGAGGCACCGCCACCGCCTTCCGCTCCGACAACCTCTGGGACTTCACGCAAAAATTGATCGACCAACTTCATAAATGAGGAAAGTATGATGTGGTGAAATGAACCGTCCCGCCGCGAAGCGGGCTTGCCTCAACGCCTTCACTTCGCCACGATCCGAACGCCTCGGCGTCAGCAAACGCACACTCTTCCCGTTCGCGGTTTAGCGACCGTTCGTTCACCCATCCGTCTTCCCCGGAACTTTCCGTCCTTCCATGCGTCCAACCGGGAAACCGCCGATGAAAACCACACTTGTCATTTTCATGTTCCTTACGAGCGCCGCGCTCATCGCCATCGCCCTGACCGCATGTGAATCACCGTCTCGTGTCGCTGATTCCACGGCAATCGCACAGCCCCCAATCAACATCAACCTAGACGAATCCTCCGCTGCCCAAATCGCTGAAATCATCTTCGTCCGCGCTTACGGCGAACAAGTCCTCAACGAAAAACCGTGGCAGGTGACAAAAACCGATCATGTTTACGTGATTGAAGGATCGCCGCTCCCCGAGGGCTATCAGGGAGGCGTGGCATCACTTCAAATCAATCGCGACAACGCCGAAGTGATCGCCATTTCCCACGGCCAATGAAATATCGCCGCGTCGTGACGGAAAGCGTGGGCGGTTCCGGCATTCACCGCCCCGGCACCGCCCTGTTTCTTCGCGCCATGATCCAGCGGAAAAGTCGCATCACCCCGTACCACTGCAAACCGCCCAATATCAGATTCACCACCCCCGGCAGAATCACGATTGACAGTACTGACGCGGTGCGTGAATTGAAAACGTGCAACAGCGCCGGCCCAGCGAGTTCCCCGCACCATACTCCGACAAACCAAACCGCCGGCCCGCTCACAAAGAAATACCCAAAGTAAACATCATCAAAAGGCGGCTCCGGCTCCAACAATCCCACCAACGGTGCAATCGTCAGCAAGACGATGCACGCAACGTAAAAGAGCACAGCATATTCAGCCGTCGGGCAGCGTCTCATATGCGTATTCTCCATCGCACCGTCGCACGTCGCAAGCAGAATTTTCCCGGGTATTTGTGGCATGGCATTCGTCGGTTCGTCGCCCAACCGCACCTCGGAAGGTGCGGCTAATAAACAAAATGGTGCGCCACTCATCTCAGCCGCGTCTTCCGGGGGCGACTTCACGCGAAAAACACCGCCGCGTCCACGCCGAAGTAATCGCCCAGCGTGCGCATCACCGCTTTGCTCATCTCGCGTTTGCCGGTAAGGATCAGCGAGGCGTTCGGCTGGCTGCCGATCACCCGGCCCAGGTCCGACACACTCATGTCACGCGCTTCCATCAGCGATTTGAGTACATCCAGCCCTGCCACACGCACCGGGTCGAACTGACGGTCGTAATCGGCCAGCAACACCGTCAGCGCATCGAGGTAATCCTCCTCACCGGGCGAAAGCGATCCTTCCCCGACGGGTGCGAGTTTCGAGACCAGTTTCATCGCCTGATCGTGATCGCGGCCCGAACGAATCGGACGCAACGGGAACCGGCGGATCAGTTTCAGATAATCGGGATGCAGTTGCGTTGTGGTATTCATAGTCGGCCTTTCCATCGGTCTTTTGAGTACTCGGCGTGCGTCAGGAACATCAATGTGTAAACGATGCCGGTGTTGTAGTGCATCGCGGTAATCAGGCGATACTTGTTTCCCGCGATGTTGAATACCGTCACCATATGTTCACTGACCACCTCCACCGCATCGGTGTGCGGATAGGTGCGGCGTACATCCGCAATGGTTTGCCAGTCCGATTTCTTCGCCACCGCGAGCCAGCCCAGCAACGAGGGGGCCGCATCGGCATACAACCGCGCCCAGCCGCGCACCGTCGTCTCTGTGATGATTCTCATGCCATATTACATTATGCAATATGCGGGCGAGCGTCAAATATGCACTGCCCACTTCCGACTTCCCACTTTCCGCTTCCGGGGGTTACAGCTTCACGCCGAGTTGTTCCGCCGCCGCTTGCACCGTATTCGCTATCAGCGTCGCTATCGTCATCGGCCCCACGCCGCCCGGCACCGGCGTGATGAGCGACGCCCGCGGCAGCGCCGCTTCAAAATCCACGTCCCCCACGTTGCCCGCGTTGTAACCAGCATCCATCACGACCGCGCCTTCCTTGATCCAATCCCCCTGCACGAACTTCGCCTTACCCACCGCTGCGACCACGATGTCAGCACGCTTCACCACCTCCGCCAGATTTTTTGTGCGCGAATGACAAATAGTGACGGTCGCGTTCGCCGCCAGCAGCATGGCCGCCATCGGCTTGCCGAGAATCGGGGAGCGTCCGATGACAACGGCTTCCTTGCCCGACAGTTCGACGTTGTAATCTTTGAACAGCGACATGATCCCTGCGGGCGTGCATGAGCCGAAGGTTGGAATGTCCAACCACATGCAGCCGAGTCCCGCCGCGGTGACGCCGTCCACATCTTTGTTGCGCGGGATGGCCTCGAAGGCCGCGCGTTCGTCGATCTGTTTGGGGACCGGGTGTTGGAGGAGGATGCCGTTGACATCGGCGTTTTCCGCCAGTTCGGTGATTTTCATCACCAGTTGTTCGGTGGTGGTGTGTGCGGACATTTCGATGCGGAGCGATTTCATGCCGACCGCTTCGCAGCGTTTGCCTTTCATTTTGACGTAGGTTTCCGAAGCCGGGTCTTCGCCGACCAATACGGTGGCCAGGCAGGGCGTGACGCCGGTGTTGGCGATGATGGTTTTCACGCCGGCCGCGGCGCGGTCGAGCAGTCGTTGGGAAGCGGCTTTTCCGTCGATGAGTTTGGTTTGTGTCATGGGCCTGTGCTGTTGGGGGTTACGGAATTCCATTGACTGATCCCGACAGTATAGTAAAATAATCGTTGAAATTGGAAGTTCCCCGTTTAGTCGGGAAAGAGATTCATTCAATAATATCAGCTCGCCGTTGAATGGATGGTTCCGTTCATATTCGAGCGACTTTTCTGGAGAGAGAACATGTCATCCGTGGTAATGATTCGTGCGGTTGCGGCATCGTTGGTGTTGGGTTGGACCGGCGCGGTTTTCGCCGCCCCGGTCAGCAGCTACTTCGATACCGACAAGGAAGATTGGACGACGGGCGGTGATTTCGCCGCTCCATCGACATGGACCAACGCCCTTGGAAATCCCGTCGGCGCGATCTACGCGACTGACGACACGCAGGGCGGAACATGGTCGTTCGTCGCGCCCGCCAAGTTCCTCGGCAATCAATCCGGCGCCTACGGCGGAACGTTCTCCTACGACCTGCGTATCACCGCGTCGGATTCAACCCCCTGGGCCTGGCCGATGGTCAGCATCACGGGTTCCGGCGTCACGCTGAACTGGAACGGCGCATGGCCCGACGCCAACGTCTGGAACCATTACGATGTGCCGCTGAACCCGGCCGGCGGCTGGATCAAGGCGTCCGACAGCACCACGCCCAATGCCGCGGAGTTCGCTTCGGTTCTGTCGAATCTGTCCTCGCTCCTCATTCGCGGCGAGTTCATGACCGGGTCCGACACCGGCTACCTCGACAACGCCGTCCTCACCCCCGAACCCGCATCCCTGATGCTGGCCTCCGTGGGCATCGGCCTGGGCCTGCTCCGCTCACGCCGAATCCGCCATGCCTGATTCCCGCCTCGCGGCAGGCGGCCGAATCATCCGACACCCACCCGACGGCGACCCATCCCGGTCGCCGTTTTTTCATTCATCTCTACGTCTCCGAATCTCCGCGGTTAAGCCCCATTGCGGGTTTTTCGGCGTTTGCCAAGTTTCCGGGGGCGCACTAGCATGAAGTCCTCAACCTTTTTTGAAACGGGAGCCGCCTCATGTCCAATGAACAATATCCGCTGTTGCACAAACAGGCCTACGCAGGCATCGTGGATACCTGCTTCAACACGCCGATGGTGCGATTGAAGCGTGTGATCGACCCGAAGCTGGCGACGGTGTTCGTCAAGTGCGAGTTTTTCAATCCGATGTCGAGCGTGAAGGATCGCATCGGCCGGGCGATGATCGAAGCCGGTGAACGCGACGGCAAAATCAAAAAAGACACCCTCATCGTCGAACCCACCAGCGGGAACACCGGCATCGCGCTGGCGTTCGTCGCGGCGGCGCGCGGGTACAAGCTCTGTCTGACGATGCCCGAAAGCATGTCGCTGGAACGGCGCGGCCTGCTGCGCGCGATGGGCGCGGAACTCGTCCTCACCCCCGCTGAAAAAGGCATGAAGGGCGCGATCGAAAAGGCCGATCAGATCGTCGCGGAAAACCCCAACGCCTGGATGCCGCAGCAATTTGAAAACCCCGCCAACCCCGCGATTCACGAAGCAACCACCGGCCCGGAAATCTGGGCCGACAGCGGCGGCAGGATCGACGCCATCGTCGCCGGCGTGGGCACCGGCGGCACCATCACTGGCATCACCCGCGCGATTCGCAAACACAACCCTGACTTCCACGCTTATGCCGTCGAACCCGAAAACTCGCCGGTCATCGGCGGCGGACAGCCCGGCCCGCACAAAATCCAAGGCATCGGCGCGGGGTTCATTCCGAGAAATCTCGACACTTCGCTGCTCAACGGCGTCCTCACCGTCAACAACGACGAGGCGTTCGAGATGGGCCGGCGTCTGGCGAAGGAAGAGGGCCTGTTCGCCGGCATCTCCACCGGCGGCAACGTCGTCGCCACGATCAAAGCCATCGAAAAGTTCCACCTCCAGGGCAAACGCATCGTGACCATCGCGTGCAGCTTCGGCGAACGCTACCTGTCCACGCCGCTGTTCGCGGGATTGGCGCAGTGAAGAAGAAGGGATAAAGGGACTGAGGGAAAGAAAAGGACGGCGCGGCTTACAGTCGCGCCCTTTTTGGCATGGCTGCGTTTGCCAGAGTGCAGTAGTTCTGGGTAAGGTAAATGTATGTTGACGAGGTTACACATCAGGGGCTTCAAGAATCTTCTCGACTTTGAGGTGCGATTCGGCCCATTCACTTGTATTGCCGGGCTTAACGCCGCGGGCAAATCGAATTTGTTTGACGCCATTCGTTTTCTCAATCTCTTAACACAGAAGCCGATCATGGAAGCGGTCGCCGAACTGCGCGACTCCCGAAGTCGAGCGGCTTCGGCGGAGGATTTGTTCACGCGGTTTGAAAAGTTCATTGCGCCCGAGATGCGTTTTACCGCAGACTTGATCGTCAACCGCAACGTCGAAGATGAATTTGGCGTAAAAGCACAAGCGGCCATTTCCACCCTGCGTTATGAAGTGGCATTCCGAATGGGGCCGAAAAATTCCGGCATGCTCGAACTTGCCTCGGAAAGTCTTGAACCCATATCGCAGCAAACGGCGCGAGGGTCCATTGGTTTCAAGCATTCTCGTGCTTTTCGCAATTCCGTGATTTCCGGGCGACGCACGGTAGATTTCATCTCGTCATCCAAAGTAGCTCCCACAACGATTACGGTTCATCAGGAAGGACACGGTGGTCGAAAAATTCCAGCTCCGAACTCAACACGAACCGTTTTAGGCGGTATGGCGAATGCAGACTTTCCGTCGATTCTCTCCGCACATCAGGAAATGCGGTCTTGGCAGACATTGATGCTCGAACCTTCAGCGATGCGGTCGCCATCGTTGTACCGTGACCCGGGCTTTATTGATTCGAGGGGTGCGAACCTTCCCAATACCATATACCGACTTATGCGTCAGGAAGATCCATCCGGTCGCGTTGCGTCCGAATTGGCCAATCGTTTGGCGAGACTGATTGATGATGTGACTTCCGCCAGGGTGATAGAAGACGAGCGTTTTGAAACTCGCACCCTCACGATTGCGGGTCGGGATGGCGTTGAACATGCCGCTCATTCGCTCTCGGATGGAACTCTCCGATTTTTGGTTCTTACCGTTCTTGATCTCGATCCAGAAATGGAGGGAGTCATTTGTCTGGAAGAACCTGAAAACGGTATCCATCCCGAACGAATCGAAACCATTATCCGTTTGTTGCAGGATATTGCGGTTGACGCTGATTTAGCAGTTGATTCTACGAATCCGCTGCGTCAAGTGATTGTCAATACCCATTCACCCAAGGTTGTCTCTCAAGTGACGACTGACGATTTAATTTACATCGAACGCGAACGCATTCGTCGCGAAAACTCCCAGGGTTATATCGCGTCGGCCTACGTTCCACCGAGAAGTTGGCGCGAGGGGGGGGCGAATCATCTGGTAACCGGTCAGATGACAGCGTATTTGGGACGCGGCGGTCCACCCGATCAAAACGAACAATTGTTGATTGACTGGTATAATGCGGAGATTGATAAGACTTGAAACCAATTCGTTACACGTTATTGGCGGATGGTCCCACAGATCGCGCATTGGTATCAGTGATCGACTGGAAATTGGCGAAGATCACTGGTATCGCAGAGCGAGGTTTCACGTCGCAGTTTATCGCTGGGCCTGCGGAACTTAGCGAACGCCTTCGGGTTGGGTTGGTTCAGTATCCTTGTGATTTGTTGTTTGTCCATCGTGATGCGGAAACAACGGATGGATATGCGGATCGATATCATCAAATTCAAGATGCGGTTAGGCAGCTTACCCGTCAACAACCAACTGTCATTGTTGTCCCTGTTCGCATGACTGAAGCATGGCTCCTTACTGGTTTGAGTGAAATTCGCAAAGCTGCAGGTAATCCAAACGGATCGGTTCACCTTCAACTCCCTTCGTTGGAGAATCTTGAAAACTTACCAGACCCCAAGGATGTTCTGGATGCGCTCTTGGTTAAAGCGTCCGAGTTGAATGGACGTCGCCGTAAGAAGTTTTCCAGACCGTCTGAATTGGGATGGCGGCGGATTCGCGTTGCCGAACTTACGCAAGATTTTTCGTCGCTACGGCAATTGTCAGCTTTTCGAGAATTCGAGCGTCAGATTGACGAAGTGGCCGCGTCTTTTGGCTGATACACGCTTTTGAATGATTTTAAACCGCACAGTGGCGGATTCACAGTAATTCGGCGGCAACCGTGTCGGCCAGCAGTAAACCCTTGCGCGTCAATCGCACGTGCGTCGGTGTGCGTTCCAAAAAGCCCAGTTCAATTTGCCGTTGCATCGCGGCGCGGCGCGGCTCGTTCAGGTTCGCGTCCAGCCAGGCGTGGTCGATGCCTTCGATCAGGCGAATGCGCAGCATGATTTGTTCGCCGATGCTCGCGTCGGCGCCCAATTGTTCGACATCCTGAATCGGGGTGCGTCCGCCTGAACTTCCGGGGGCGAGGTATCGTCCCAGATGCGGGACGTTTTTCCAACGCACGCCCGCCACGTGGCCCGACGCCGAGGGACCGAACGCCAGCCAGTCGTGATTCAGCCAGTAGGCGAGGTTGTGGAGACAGCGGTTGGAAGTGGAAAGTCGGAAGGCGGAAGGCGGAAGTGAAGCAAAAGTCGAAAGTGAAGGCCCCGCCTCCGAACTTCCGACTTCCCACTTCCGACTTCCGACTTTCCCCTCACTTCCGACTTCCGACTTCCCACTTTCCCGCCCGGCCCAATTGGAAATCTCGTAGTGCTCGAATCCTGCCGCGGCCAGTGTGTCGAGGGTGTATTCATACATCGCGGCTTCGAGGTTTTCATCGACGCGATGGAGTTGGCCGAGTTTCAGTTTTTTCGTCAGCGGGGTGTTCGGTTCGTACATCAGCGAATAACACGACAGGTGCGAGGGTTTGAGCGACAGCGCGATGTCGAGGTCAAGCCGCCATTCGTCCATCGTTTGTCCGGGTACGGCGAAAATCAGATCGAGGTTCACGTTGGTGATGCCCGCATCGCGGATCATTTGCAAAGACGTGGCAACGCTTTCGGGGTCATGCCAGCGTTCGAGTGTTTTCAGGTGCGTCGGGTTGAACGATTGCGCGCCCATCGACATGCGGTTCACTCCCCCGGAAATAAGTACGCGGAGCAGTTCCGGCGTGACGGTTTCGGGATTGGCCTCCACCGTGAACTCGGCCCATTCGGACAGATCGAACGTTTCATGCAGGGCCGCGAGCATTCGCCGCCAGTTTCCCGCCGGCAGCAGCGTGGGGGTTCCTCCGCCGACGAAAATGGTTCGGATGCGGTTGCCCCGAACTCGCGGGCCGATGCTGCGCATTTCGTCGATCAGCCGGTCGGCGAACGCGTTCATCCGTTTCCGCGAATCGACGATGGAATAGAAATCGCAGTAGTGGCATTTGTGAAAACAGAAGGGCAGATGCAGGTAAAGCGAGCGAACCGCCGAGCAATCGAGATGGGCCAACAGCGCCGTTGAATCCGCTGCTTCTTCCCTTCTTCCCTTAGTCCATTTGTCCCTCAGTCCCCCCTGAAATGAAGGGGCTTGAACCGGGTCCGGTAAACCGCTAGGATAACGTCTCTCACCTGAATGGTTCGTTGAAAGTAAGCCCATGCATGCTTCCCTCATTATGTTCAAGTCGGACGGCGAACGGCGGGAGTTTCCCCTGACCAAGGCCGTCACCGTCATCGGTCGGAAAAACACCTGCGACCTGCGAATTCCGCTGTCGTCGGTTTCCCGACAACATTTCAAGATCGAGCGGGACGGTGACAAGCTCACCCTCCGCGATCTTGGCTCCAGCAACGGCACATACTATAACAACGAACGGGTACTCGAAGCCCAACTCGAACCCGGCGATCAGTTGCGGGTCGGCCCGGTCACCTTCGTCGTCGTCATCGACGGCAGGCCCGCCGATATCCAGCCGATCCGCACCGTCCTGCCGCGGGACACCGGCGAAGTGGAAGTGCCCGCCGAGGTTCAGGCCGACGCCATCAAAAAAATCGACAAGGGCCACGAGATGCCCCACAAGGTCGATGAAGAGGCCTTCACCCCCACCGTCCAGATGGACGACGAGGACGAAGACCCCATCGCCGCGCTCGAAGCGCTCGCCGCCGCCGAAGACGATGACGAGTCCGATTCCATTCCGCTGATCGACGATCAGCCCAAAACCAAGAAGACTAAATAGCCGCCCCTCCGATCCGCACCTCAACGACCGGCCGGTCGCCATTCGCGGATCGGCCGGAGCTATCCGTATGTGCGATGTACCCAAGCCGAGGCAGAGCGAGTCTTCGAGCGCCGCCTCGGGTTCTTCGCACATGGAACATCGCACATGGAACCCCGAACCCACACCGATTCACCCCTAACTCTGAAACCCCATGCACACCTTCAACAATCCCCCCCATCTCGCCGTCGCCGGCGTCACCGGCGCGGTCGGCCAGGAATTCCTCGCCATTCTCGAACAGCGAAACTTCCCATTCGGCAAGCTCAAACTGCTCGCCTCCGCGCGATCCGCCGGTAAACAGATCACCTTCAAGAGCAAAACTTACACCGTCGAGGAACTCACCGAAGCATCCTTCAAAGACATCGACATCGCCCTGTTCAGCGCCGGCGGGTCGATCAGCAAAAAGTTCGCGCCCATCGCCGCTGCCGCCGGATGTGCGGTCGTCGATAACAGTTCCGCCTTCCGCATGGACCCCGCCGTGCCGCTGGTCGTGCCCGAAGTCAATCCGCAGGACATCGCGCTGCACAAGGGCATCATCGCCAATCCGAATTGCTCGACCATCATCATGAACGTGCCGGTTTGGCCGCTGCACAAGGTCAATCCCGTCAAGCGGGCGGTGGTCAGCACGTACCAGGCCGCGAGCGGCGCGGGGGCCGCGGCGATGGCGGAACTGGAACAACAGGCCCGCGACTGGTCCGCCGGCCGGCCGCTGAAGACCGACATTTTCAAGCGTCAATACATCTTCAATCTTTTCAGTCACAACTCGAAGATCGACCCGGCCACGGGTTACAACGAGGAAGAGACGAAGATGCTGAATGAGACCCGCAAGATTTTCCATTGCCCCGATTTCACCGTCACCACCACCTGCGTGCGCGTGCCGGTGCTGCGGGCGCATTGCGAAGCGGTGAACCTCCAGTTTGAAAAGCCGATGACCGAACAACTGGTGCGCGACATTCTCGCCGCCGCCCCCGGAATCAAAATCGTCGATGATCGTGAAATCAACCAGCACCCCGAACCGCTGGCCGCCAGCGGGCAGGACGATGTTCTGGTCGGTCGCATCCGCCAGGACTGGTCCCTGCCCAACAACACCGGCATCGACCTGTTCATCTCCGGCGATCAAATCCGCAAAGGCGCGGCCCTGAACGCCGTGCAGATCGCCGAATTGCTCCTGAAATAATCCATTTCGCCATTTCTGATTTTGAACAAAAAAAAGAACCCCCCACGGAGAACACGGAGGACACGGAGAGTGAATTGAAAACGGCTTGAAACATGCTTTTTCCTCTCTCTGTGATCTCCGTGTGCTCCGTGGTGAATATCCGGTTCTTTTGGG
>Ga0172380_10003887_pt1 | contig 19895 bp, 21 predicted proteins | sample Leawe162metaG_FD_119747 | JGI IMG/M metagenome (GOLD analysis project Ga0172380, IMG submission 119747) | Leachate microbial communities from a municipal landfill in Southern Ontario, Canada - Leachate well 162 metaG | ecosystem: Engineered > Solid waste > Landfill > Unclassified | place... | reverse complement strand
TCGCCAAAACCGCGCCAAACTGCATTTTCGGAGTTTTATTTCAACCGCCCGTAAAGCCTTTATCCATGCGGTTCCCCAGGTAAAATGGGGATAAAATAAAAAATCGGGGCGACAGGATTCGAACCTGCGACCTCCTGGTCCCAAACCAGGCGCTCTACCAAGCTAAGCTACACCCCGACGTGAATTTTGCTGAAAAGCGACTTGCAGCGATATTGGAGAGGGCTCCCTGCCGCCTCTGTTCCGAGAACAGGTTTGACTATGAGCGGGCAAATCGCGGTGGCAAACAAATAATATAGATCGGGACCGATTCAAATTCCCGGAAGAGATCAATCACGGCATCATCCTTCTGCTGTTTCAAGACATGCTGAATCTCAGCCAAAAGCTCCGCCTGATATCCCCGCTCGGTTTCAAACAGTCGGGGTTCGCAGATCCGCGTGAGCGCGCTGCGAAGAATTTCAACCAGGTCCGCCGGGTTCATCATTGATAATCCTGACCTTGAGCAAAGCGGAAGCGACTGCTCGAACAAAATTTACTGGAGGATCGCCAATTCATCTTTCAGAACCGAGGAACCTCCGGCAAAGCCTCTCCAGCCAACCCGCGACTGACCAGTTTGTCCAAGAACTGCGAGAAAGGAACAATGTTTCCGTTCAAACTCGCCTGTTCGAGCGCTCCCATGTATTCGTTCCGGCTTTCGAGTGGGATAACCGTCCATGGGTATCCTCCCGCCACCAGCATCAGGTTCATCAGAAAGCGGCCGATTCTCCCGTTTCCGTCCATATAGGGATGGATATACACAAAAATGAAATGCCCCAGCACGACCCGGATAGCGGGATCGGTCTCCTCGGTTAGCAGATTGAAGAAGGCAGGCATGGTGTCGCGCACTGCCTGATAGTTCATCGGGACATGCATGGAGCGCCGGATATACACGGGGTTATTGCGGTAGCCGGCGAGATCGGCAGGCCGGAGCAAGCCTGCCGTAACGCTTGGGGAAAACATCTGGCGGTACCATTCACCGTGATCGTCATCGGCGATCATTCCGGGATTTCCCCCTTTGAGCGCTTGTTCCACGCTGGCACGAACGGCCTGAAATGCCTCCCAATACCCGCGTGCCGCCAACGCGTTTCGATGGGAATTGTCTTCATCCTCCAAATCAGGGTTCCATCTTCCACTGCGCACCCTTTCGATCAGTTCCGGAGTCATGCGATAACCTTCGATTGACAGCGAGTGGTAGGCATCGGTGACATACACATCATCCACCTGCTGCATATACTTTTGAAAATTGCGGGAGAGTCCCGGTGCCGCGGGAAAATGTCCGATGACCTGCTGCCGCATTGATTGCCAAAGCAGGCGGATGCGGTTTGCGTAAGGGGAGATTTCTCGGTGGACCAGAATTGAAGGAGGTCTGTCCGCGAACGGATCATTCTCCCGCATGACGTATCCTGCGGCAGACATCGCTTTCCCAATGTCATCGGCAATCCGATCCCGGCCGATATTTCGGAAGGCTCCAGCCAGACGCCCGGCAATGGTGCTGTGACCTCCCTCCAGCAGCCGGGCAAGCAGGCTGGACGCATCCTTGATGACAGACAAGGCGGCACGGACATCCATGGCGTTCTGCGCAAAGTGGCCTGGGGCACAGGCGATGAGCGCCGTGTCCGCGGAGAAAATGCGCATGCCCGCTTCCTCACTGATATCTCCCGATGGCGGTATGTGTGCGCGCACATCCAGCAAAGACGTGTTGTGCGGAAGATTTGTCACCTTGTTGCCAGCTTTCGGTGAGCGGATCAGAAGCTGCTTGGGAATCGACCAGTTGCCTGCGTGTAGGGAGAGAGACTGCTCTGGCGAAAGGCACCACTCCTTGCCGAAGCGTTCATTGAGGTAAGCCGCGCAAAAACGCCAAAAAGAAGCATACCACGCGGTGCTTTCTCCTCTGACCTCATCAGGCCGGGCAGGAATATACCAACCTTTCATGACCTCCTGGAGAAATCCATTTGCCACCAAACGCTCTCTGTCAACGCGCGGCATATCGCTTGAGCGAATGGCGGCGGCACCGTCTTCACTTTGAAGGCGGTTTAACAGTTCCAGAGAACTGGCCAGTTTTTCAGAGGGGGTTGCCATGATTTTAGGTTTTCATGCCGTGCGGCTGCTCGGTTATTTGGTTGTATTATTTTTAGGCTTTCGTGTCGAGCGAGTTTTAGGCTTTTGCCAATTTATCCGGCTGCTTTGGCAGTGCATTCGGTTGGCTCTTTGGCCGGTTCGTTGTGGACAGCCGCCGCCCGATCGTTCTAGATTGCGCCCATTATGCATATCCCATCTGGAATGATGAACGGGGCAGTGTGTCCGGTGACCGCCGCCGTGGCCGCCACAGGAATTGCAGGGGCCGCATGGGCGGCAGCCAGGAGCGAAGACAGACCTGACGCGACGAAATTTGCCTCGGTCAGCGCCCTGATCTTTGCCGGGCAGATGATGAATTTTCCCATCGGCGGCGGAACATCCGGGCATTTGCTGGGCGGGGTTCTTGCGTCCGCGCTGCTCGGGACTCCGTTCGGCGTGCTGGCGGTCGCGCTGGTCCTCGGTGTGCAATGCCTGCTGTTCTCCGACGGAGGGGTGGCGGTTTTGGGGGCGAATGCCGTGAACATGTCGCTCGTCGGAGCCGGGATCGGAGGGCTGGTTGCCGGCCACGTGCGAGGGCGTTCGCCGCTCTCTCTGGCGCGAGTGGGGTTCGCAGCGTGGGTCTCGGTCGTTCTTGCGGCTCTGGCCTGTTCGGTGGAACTGGCGGTTTCCGGGGCGGTGCCATTTGCAAATTCCGCCCCGGCGATGCTGGGCACGCATGCGGTCATTGGGGCCGTCGAGGCACTGATCACTGTTTTTGCGTTTTGCCTGCTGCAGTCGCCCGCCACAACTTCGCGCGGGGGAGCCCTGGCACCCGCCGCGGCTGCGGCGCTGGTCGCCCTGCTGCTGAGCCCGTTCGCCTGCCAATCGCCGGACGGACTGGAATGGGTCTCCGCCAAACTCGGCTTCCCGCATGCGTCGGCCCCGGCATTTGTGGCACCGCTGGCGGGGTATTCCCTGCCCGTGCCGGTGCCCGCCGCCATTTCGACCGGCCTCGCCGGGTTGGTCGGCGTGCTCATGGTTTTTGCGCTGGCCCGCGCGGTCTCCCCGGCGTGGAGCCCGATGCGCCGCGCCCGCATTTCTTGACATTTCCCCAGGATCAAAAACAGTGCCGCAATGAGCCCTGTCTCCGATTTCATAGACCACCACTTCCGCCACTTCAACGCCGCCGCGTTGAAGGATGCTGCAAACGCCTATTCCAGGCACCTCGACGGCGGAGGCATCATGCTGGTGACCCTGGCGGGGGCGATGAGCACTGCGGAACTCGGCCTCTCGCTGGCGGAGATGATCCGGCAGGGCAAAGTCCACGGCATCGTCTGCACCGGGGCCAATCTCGAAGAGGACGTTTTCAACCTCGTCGCCCACGACTTTTACGAGCGCCTCCCGAACTACCGCGACCTCACCCCCGCAGACGAGCAGGCCCTGCTCGACCGCCACATGAACCGGGTGACTGACACGTGCATCCCGGAAATGGAGGCGATGCGACGGATCGAAAACGTGATCCTCAAGGAATGGATGGATGCCGATCAGCGCGGCGAGCGGCTGTTCCCGCACGAATTCTTCTGGCGGATTCTCGGCTCGAAGGAACTCCAGGGAAGCTGCCAGATCGACCCGAAGAACAGCTGGCTCCTGGCCGCGAAGGAAAAAAATCTCCCGATGTTCGTCCCCGGCTGGGAGGACTCGACGCTGGGAAACATGTATTCCGCGCACTGCATCGAGGGCGACGTGAAAAACGTCCACACCGTGCGCACCGGCATCGAATACATGATCTCGCTCGCCAGCTGGTATGCCCCGGCCAGCAAAAAATCCCCGGTCGGTTTTTTCCAGATCGGCGGCGGCATCGCGGGGGATTTCCCGATCTGCGTCGTCCCCATGCTGCACCAGGATCTCCGCCAGGAGGACGTCCCGCTCTGGGGGTATTTCTGCCAGATCAGCGACTCGACGACCAGCTACGGGAGCTATTCCGGAGCCGTCCCGAACGAAAAGATCACGTGGGGGAAACTCGGCGAGCACACGCCGAAATTCGTGATCGAGTCCGACGCCACGATCGTCGCCCCGCTCATCTTCGCAAAAGTTCTCGGCTGGTAGGTCCCGCGACTCCGGCTTCCCGGCGGGACTCCGACGCGGGCGCGGGAAAAACAGGAAACCCACAATGCATATCAACGACATTCTGAAACCGGGAACCCCCTCGTTCTCGTTCGAGTTTTTCCCGCCGAAAACCCCGCAGGCCCTGGACCAGCTTTTCGAAAACATCCGCCAGCTCGAACCGCTCAAGCCGTCGTTCGTGAGCGTGACCTACGGCGCGGGGGGCACGACGCGCGAGATGACCCACGATCTCGTGGTCCGGATCAAGACCACCACCTCGCTGGACCCGATCCCCCACCTCACGTGCGTCGGCCACACGGAGGGCGACATCGCAAAAATCCTCGGGCGCTACTCCGCCGTCGGCGTCAGCAACATCCTCGCCCTGCGGGGCGATCCGCCCCGCGACCAGCCGGACTACAACCACTCGAAGGATGTTTTCCCGCAGGCCGCCGATCTCGTGAAATTCATAAAAAGTTTCCCCGGGCACCACGACCCGCGCGGTTTCGGGACCGGGGTGGCCGGATTTCCCGAGGGGCATCCCGCGACGCCCAACCGGCTGGTCGAAATGGATCACCTCAAGGCGAAGATCGACGCCGGGGCCGACTATATCTGCACTCAGCTTTTTTTCGACAACCGGGATTTTTTTGATTTCCGGGACCGGTGCGCCATCGCCGGGATCCACGCCCCCGTCATCGCGGGCATCATGCCGGTGACGAGCCTGTCCTCGATGAAGCGGATGGCCGAGCTGGCGGGCGGGGCCCGGTTTCCGGCCCGGTTGCTGAAGGCCCTCCAGCGGGGTGGCGACTCGCCCGAGGCGGTCCGGCAGGTCGGCCTGCATTACGCCACCGAACAATGCGCGGACCTGCTCGACCAGGGGGTGGCCGGAATCCATTTCTACACGCTCAACCAATCCACGGTCACGCGCGAGATCTGCCAGCGGCTCGGGCGGATGGATCGGGTCTGAACGATGCCCTTCCACCTCCCTGGAGAACCCGGTGCCTTCCATCCCGACTTTGTCAAGGGACGACACGGCGGTCATCCCTCCATTTCCCTGTTCGTGCGATGAGCGGCGATAAAGCCACTCTTCGCCTGAAAATGCGCGAGATGGCGGAAACCCGCAGGAACGTCCGGCCCCTTTCCTCCCAACTCGTCGGGCAACTCCTCCACTGGCCGACCTGGCAGTCGTCCGGGGTGATCGCCGCATTTTCCGCCCTGGCCGGAGAACCCGATCCGCTCGATCCCTGGCCACATGGCAAGCGGATCGCCCTGCCCCGTGTTTGCGGCGATGAACTGGCCTTCCACCTGGCGGACTGCAAGGCGGGCCTGCTGGCGGGACGCTTCGGGATTCCCGAGCCCCCGGCAGAAGCGCCGGATGCCGGCAAGCAATTCGATCTGATCCTTGTGCCCGGTCTCGCCTTCGACCTCCGGGGCGGAAGACTGGGCCGGGGAAAAGGGTTTTATGACCGCTTCCTGGCGACGGCGCGAGGGATCCGCGCGGGCGTTTGTTTCGAGGATCAGATCGTGACGGGCATCCCTGTGGAGGAACATGATCTTCGGATGGATTTCGTGATCACCCCTGCCGCGATTTATCGCTGCGGATCCTGAAATAACTCTCCAGGGTGGCTGTCCTCAGCACGTCCGCCTCGGCATCAGCCAGCCCGCAGACCGCGACCAAATGCCGGAGGAGAACAAGCGATGCGACGGCATCGCATCGCGCGTCGTGCCACCGGAACCCGTCCGCCCGGATTTCCGGTTCCCCGTCCAATCCGACCGCCCGGATCACATCGCCCAGCGCGTGCGAGGAAAGCCTGGGATAGACGGCCCGCGCAAGGACGAGCGTGTCCACCCAGGGACCAAACGGATGGAACGGGAAAACCCGCAGAAACCGCTTCTCCGTGGCCGCCCCGTGCGCGACGATCCAGCATCCCTCCATGTCCGACTTGATCCGTGGCCAAAGGTCCACGAAATGCGGCGCATCCCCGATCATCGCGTCCGTGATGCCATGAACTTTCCGGGCCGCCCACGTCACGGGGTTTTCGGTTTTGACATAGGAACAGAGCGACTCCGTGATGGCGGTCCCGACCAGGTGCGCAACCGCGATCTGGACCGGTTCCTCGGCCCTGCCGGGCGCGGATCCCGCGCTCTCGAAATCAATCGCCGCAAACCGTGTTTCCGCGATCCTCAAGCGCGCAGAAGGTTTTCCGTGGACTCCCAGTCGAGGCAGGCATCGGTGATGGAGACGCCGTATCGGAGCCCGGCTCCCGATGGTGCCAGAGGCTGGTTTCCGGCGTGGATGTGGCTCTCGATCATGGCCCCGATAATTTCGCGCCTCCCCCCCTGCCGCTGGGCGAGGATGCTCTCCCAGACCTCCCTCTGCCGGAACGGGTCCTTCCCGGAATTCGCGTGGCTGCAATCCACCATCAGGGCCGGCTTGAGCCCGGATTTTGAAAGGGTCTCGCAGGCGGCGGCCACCTGGTGCGGATGGTGGTTCGCCCCGTTCCGTCCGCCCCGGAGCACGACATGGCTGTCCGGGTTGCCGGCGGTTTTCACGATGCTCGTGGCCCCGTCCTGGTCGATGCCGAGGAAACTGTGCGGGGCCCGCGCGGACTTCATCGCGTCGAGCGCCGTCTGGATGCTTCCGTCGGTCCCGTTCTTGAAGCCGACCGGCATCGAGAGGCCGCTCGCCATTTCCCGGTGGGTCTGGGACTCGGTCGTCCTCGCCCCGATCGCCGCCCAACTGATCAGTTCGGCGGTATACTGCGGGATGATCGGGTCCAGAAATTCCGTGCCCGCAGGCAGTCCGAGATCCAAAATATCGAGCACGAGCTTCCGAGCGAGTGCGATCCCGTGTGCGACATCGCAGGAATCGTCCAGATGCGGGTCGTTGATCATCCCCTTCCAGCCGATCGTGGTGCGGGGTTTTTCAAAATAGACGCGCATCACGATGAAGAGGCGGCCCGAAACTTCCCGGCTCACGGACGCGAGACGGCGCGCGTAATCCAAGGCGGACTCGGGGTCGTGGATCGAGCAGGGGCCGACGACCACCAGCATCCGGTCATCCTCGCCGTTGAGGATCGCCCTGGCGGCCGACCTGGCCTCGCTCACAAGCTGCAAGTGGCGGGTTTTGGCCGGAAGCTGCTCCTTGATTTGGGAGGGAGTGATCAGCCGACTGACCCCCACCACGTGCAGGTCGTCAACCGGAACCCCTCCGCCCTTCCGCTCTTTTTTCGAAATCGTCATTGGCATGGACGGGCGACTATCCCGCAATTCTCCGAGGCGCGCAACTGCTATGGCTCAGGCTCCCCTTCATTTTGTCACCAACAACGGGCGGGAATCCTGTCGCATTGCCGGGCTGCCGGCTGTCGGTTGCCAGCAACCCGGTCCGGCGTGGCATGAGACTTGCTGATTTTTTTTTAAAAAGCCCTTTCTGCCTCCGGGAATTGTGCTTTCTTCTGTACCTTGAAAATCATGGAGCCACAACAGATCATCATTCCCCGCAGGCGGTTGATGGGCGTCATCCTGTGTGCCGGGGCCGGGATGCTCATGGGCGCGGGCAAAGCGGATGCCATGTGGAGCGTCCTGGACGTCCTCAATGGCGAGTTTGGGGCGACGCGCGGCAGGCCGGACGTCCCGCCCTCGTTGCGCGGGGTGCTGGGATACAACGGCGAGGCTTACAGGAAGTTTCTCAACCGGATGGGCCTGCGCAGGATCTCCGTCCAGCAGATCATGGACACCCACGCGAAGGCGCATGGACGAATCCACAACACGCTCCCCCCCCGCCAGCTCTGGGGAAACATCCGCACCACGCTCCTCGCCCTGGACAAAGTGGCCTCCCGCCTGGGCGAGCCGGTCCACGAGGTGGTCTCCGTTTATCGTTCCCCCGCCTACAATGCGACCTGCCCGGGGGCGAAAAGCCACTCCTACCACCTCCGCAACAACGCCGTCGACATGCGCTTCAACGCCTCGCCGCGCAAGGTGGCAAAAACCGCCCGCGACATGCGCAAAGCCGGCCTCTTCAAAGGCGGCGTGGGACAGTATCCCGGCTTCACCCACGTCGATACCCGCGGCTCGAACGCCGACTGGTAAAGAAAGCCGTCCGCCGCCACGCGGTGGACCGGGCTGCGGCCCTCCGGCTCGGAGGGCCGTCGTTTTCGGCTTTCGCGGGCTGCCTCCGGGAACTAGCCTGAATCGCGACCCGCCCTTTTGTCCCGTGCAGAACAACGATTTTCCGTCTATTGCCCTCGATCCCGTTTTTCCCTTTGACCGCATCAGGGAACTCTACCTTTACGAGGAGCCGGCGCTTCTTGCCTCGATCCGGAGGGGCGACCGGAAGGGGGCGACCAAGATCATCAACCTCCTGCTCGTGCATATCTACAGCGCGGGCGCGCAGAGGAGCGAACTCCTCAAAGGCCTGCTGCTCGAGCTGATCGTCATGATGTCGCGCGCGGCCGTGGAAGCCGGCGCCTCCCAGACGGAAGTCCTCGGGCTGCGCTTCCAGCATCTCACCGAACTCGCGGGGATCGACGAGGACGAACATCTCGCCCGCTGGCTCAGGGACTGTGTCGTCCGGATTTTTGAAACCGTCGAGCTCCACCAAAAAGCGGCCCTGCCATCCATCGTCGCACGGGCCTTGAAAATCATCCGTGAAGAATCCTCCGGGACGCTGACACGGGCGGAAGTGGCGCGCAAAGCCGGGGCCTCCCCGTCGCATCTCGCCGAGCTGCTGCAGGAACGCACCGGACGCTCGTTCACGGAACTGGTGCGCGAGGCGCGCACCGACAGGGCATGCGAGCTTCTCCGGACCACCGAACTCTCGATGGCCGCGATCGCTGCCGAGTGCGGGTTTTGCGACCAGAGCTACTTCACCCACGTTTTCCTGAAACTCAAAAAAATCACCCCGAAACAATACCGGGACAGCATTCCGCAGACTCCGAAAACACAAAAGAATCCGCCCGGAACACAAGACTGGAGATCGCGGAACGGGTAGGGTGCAGGCTCACATTATGAGCAACTTCACCACACTCTCCCTCGCGGTAGAAAAAGGAAAACGCAACGACGCCAAAGCCCTGACCCAGGCGCTTCTCGACGAAGGCCTGCAGCCCCTCGACATCGTCGAAAAGGGGCTCGTCCCCGGCATGAGCGCCATTGGCGAAAAATTCAAAAACAACGAAGTCTTCGTCCCCGAGATGCTGATCGCCGCACGGGCGATGAAAGAGGCGATGGCGTTGCTCGAGCCCCTGCTGGCCAAGGCCGGCATCAAGCCCAAGAACACCGTCGTCATCGGCACCGTCCAGGGCGACCTCCACGACATCGGCAAAAACCTGGTCGCCATGATGCTCAAAGGCGCGAATTTCGGCGTCGTCGACATCGGGACGAACGTCCCGCCGGAAAAATTCATCACCGCCGCAAAGGAACACAACGCCTCGCTGATCGCCCTCTCCGCCCTGCTCACGACGACCATGCCCGCCATGAAGGCGACCGTGGAAGCCGTGCGCGCCGCCGGCCTCAAGGACGTGAAGATCATGATCGGCGGCGCTCCCGTCACCCAGGAATACTCCAACGAGATCGGCGCGGACGGCTATAGCGCCGATGCCGCCAGCGCGGTGGACCTCGCCCTCGGCCTCGTGGGCGAAACCAAGTGAACCGCCCGCTGTTTCTCGATCTCGCCGCGTCCGGGCACCGGGCACCGATCGGCACGCATCTGGTTTTGCACACCAAACCGGATGCGGACGCCATTCTGCTCGACGGCCCGAGACTCGGTGGCGTCGCCGCCGAGACGTCCGAGCGGTTTCGGACTCCGCTGGCGATCCCAATCATGGATCTGACGCTGGAAAAGGCGGCTCTCCTCGGGGCGATGGGGGTGCCTGCGGCGGAAGCGGACTCCTTTCATTTCGACCGGCTGCCCGGAGATCCCGGAACCTTTCAGATGACCCCGCGGATGCTCGCGACCTGCGAGGCCATCGCCCATGTGGCCACGAAAACATCGCTCGTTCCCGTCGGGATGGGAATCGGGCCGTTCTCCCTGATGACCAAGCTGGTGAAGGATCCGATCACGCCCGTGTTCCTTGCGGGAAGCGGGATGACGGGCGAAGACGAACCCGAAGTGGCCGTGGTCGAAAAGTGCCTGGAGGCAGGCGCGGAGATCATTCTTTCCTACCTCGCCGCCCAGGCCGACGCCGGGGCAAAGGCCATTATCGTCTGCGAACCGGCCGCGAACCTCGTGTATTTTTCCCCGAACCAGCTCGAGGAAAGCTTCGAGATTTTCGACCGTTACGTGATGGCCCCGATGCGCCGTATCAAGAAGCTCCTCGATGGCAGGGGCGTGGATTTGATCTTCCACGATTGCGGCGAGCTCACCGGAGGGATGGTTTCGAGGTTCTCCACCCTCGACCCCGCCATGATGAGCCTGGGGTGCTCGCGGCAACTCTGGGAGGACACCGCACTCGTGCCGAAAACCACCGTCCTCTACGGCAACCTCCCAACCAAAAAATTCTACTCCCCGCAGCTCACCGTGGCCGACGTCGAACGCCTCGCCCTCGAACTCCTCGAAAAGATGCGCGCCACCGGGCACCCGTTCATCCTCGGCAGCGAGTGCGACGTGCTCAGCGTCCCCGGCAGCGAAAAGGAAATCCTCTCCAAAGTCGATGCCTTCATGAATCTCCCCGTCCCATGAACCCCCCGCTGCGACTCGGCCTGATCGCCTGCCGGGTCTTTGAGGACGAGATCGCGCTGCACGGCGGGACGGACCCGCAGATCCTGGAGACGCGGTTCTTGGAAGTCGGCCTCCACGACCACCCGGACAATCTCCGGAAGTCGGTGCAGGCCGAGATCGACGCCTTCGACGCGCGCGACGACATCGATGCGGTCATCCTCGCCTACGCGCTCTGCGGACGCGGCACGTCCGGGCTCCGCGCCGGACGCCACCGCCTCGTGATCCCCCGCGGCCACGACTGCATGACCGTCTTCATGGGCACCAAGGAAAAATTCGCCTGCCAGCAGGCGTCCGCCCCGGACTCGTATTACTACACCCCCGGCTGGATGAAGGCCGGACGCTGCCCCGGCCCCGAAAGGCTGGAATCCCTGCGGGCCGAATTTTCGGAAAAGTTCGAGCCCGACGACGTGGAGTTCCTGATCGAGTCCGAGAAAGCGAACTGGGCACAACATGGCCGCGCCGTCTATCTCGACCTCGGCACGCCGGGAGCCGATCAAAAGGCCGCCGAGGCCGAGGCCGCCGCCAACGCCCTCGGGTGGAAGTTCGAACGCATGCCGGGAAATCCCGCCCTCCTCAAAGACCTGCTCGCCGGTCGATGGGATCCCGGGCGCTTCCAGATCATCGAACCCGGCCAAACCCTCGACCACTCTCCAGACGAAAAAATCTTCCGCGCGCGGCCCTGAGGAGGGCGACAAACCGGAATCCGAAGAGCGAAGAATTGCAACCGGCTCACCCGACCCAGTCGAAACGCACGACCTGCTCGATGTCGGGATGCAGGCTGTGGTGGACCGGGCAGGCCAGAGCCGCATTCTCGAGGGTTTTGCGTTTCGGGAAATCCGGCGGGAGGGGGATGGTGAAAGCCACTTCGAGCTTCACGATCCGGCGCGGGGAATCGGCGGACATCACCTTGTCAACGCCGACCTTCACTTTCCCCAGCGTGACCCCGTGTTGCTCTGCGGCGATTCCCATGATCGTCGCCATGCAGGTCCCGAGCGAAGCTGCGGCAAGATCGGTCGGCGAGAACGCCTCGCCTTTGCCGTGGTTGTCAACCGGGGCGTCAGTCAAAACCTTCGCCCCCGAAGGACCATGCACCGCCTCGCACCGGAGCGAACCCAAATATGTGATGTCAATGTGAACCATGCCGGGTATTCCACGCAGAAACCCCGGAAAACATCAACACGGATCCCGCTGATGCCTCCGGAGATGGCGCAAAACTTTGGCGCGGGCGCATCAAAGTTTTGTCGGCTGGGGACGCCTGGATCTGCGGGTTTTGGCGGGGGGAGCGGATTTGCGCGTGCTGGCAGAAGTCGCCGGGCGGGTGTTTCGCGGTTTGCGATTACCCGGTTCCGGGCTTTTTTCCGCCCGCAGGAACTGGAGTTCGCTGGGCATGAGAAAGCGAAAATGCCCCGTGGGAATTCCTTCGTCACCGATCCTGCCGATCCTGGTCCGCTTGAGGCGCTCGACCTCGTAGCCCATATCGTAGAACATGAGGCGGATCTGTCGCTTGATGCCTTGGCGGAGCACGACGCGGACGCGCCCCGGACCGAGGATGCTGATGCGCTCGAAGCGCCCGCGTCCACCCTCGATGAAGATGCCGCGGGTCATTTTGGCTGCGTGGGCGGGATCGAAGGATTTGTCGAGGGTGACCTCGTATTCCTTCTCGATCCCATGGGACGGGTGGGTGAGCTTCTGGGCGAGGTCTCCATCGTTGGTGAGCAGGAGCAGACCTTCGCTGTCTTTGTCGAGACGTCCGACGTGGAAGAGCGCGGAGAACTCCGGAGGCAAAAGATCGTAAATGGTCCGCCGCCCGCGCTCGTCCGACTTGGTCACCACGAACCCGCGGGGCTTGTGGAAGAGCACGTAAACCGGCCTGGCAACCCGGATGATGCGCCCGTGGACGCGGACATCGTCGCCGTCGGCGACCACTGTCGCCAGCTTTTCCACGCGGCTGCCGTTGATCGCGACCGCGCCGGAGGCGATGAGATCCTCGCAGGACCTTCTGGACCCGAGGCCCGCAGCGGCAAGAAAGCGGTTCAGCCGCATGGGCAGGGGAAGGATTAGTCCTCCGGTTTTGTCTTGGGCAGGCCGATCACGCGCTGGCCTTCCTTGAATTGACCTCGCTTCTTCAGGAGTTCGACGCGCTCGAACCTTTTCAAAACACTGCGTTTGGCCTGGATGGCCCCTTTGCCTTTCAAACTGGGATGCTGGCTCATAAAATGGATGGAGGTGGAGAGTGGACCCGGCGGCGGGGAATTGCAAACGCTTTCTGGCACAAGAAGGTCCGTATTCCTTGACACTATTTTTCCGTGATTTCAGATTTCGCGGCGCACTTTTCCTACCGCTGGACTCATTCCGCCGCCGCGTGTTTCGTAAAAACATAACGGCTCCCGATCATAGTCACAAAAACCGCTTTGTGAAGAGGGTGAGTCTTCACTACAACCACTTTTCCCACCCTACCCCCTGTGTTTATGCGCCCTCGCAGGCTTCCGAACCCTGAAAATAGTCGGTTTTTGCCGCCAGTTGAGAAAGACGGAATAAGGCTCATCCGCACGATCCAAGGCGACTTCGAAGCCACGCTGCGACTCGAAGGCGGCCACGTCCACTCACTCTCTGAACTCAACACCGCGTTCCCGCGTTGGATCGCGGGCACCTAGCCGATCTGGACCGCGCGGAGATCGACGTCTCCGATCTCCAGGCCGAGCGCCTTTTCGGCCGTCCGCAAAAAGCCTTCCGTCGAATCGGTCAGCGCCACATGGAGGCGGCCCAGTCTTTCCTGCGGGGCCGAGATGCCCTGGGAGGAGAGAAGCTCCCGGACTGCGATCGCGCAATTCCTTGCCGAATCCACCAGCGCGACGCCGGGCCCGACCGCGCGCGCGATGGCTTCGCGGAGCAGGGGGTAGTGGGTGCATCCCAGCACCAGCGCGTCGATCCCCCGGTCGAGCAGCGGCGCGAGGTGGCGGCCGAGCATCTGGTCCGTCACCGGGTCGTCAAACATCCCCTCTTCGATCAGGGGGACCAGGAGAGGACAGGCTTCGCTGAAGACCAGGGCCTCCGGGTCCCGCGTGCAGATCGCATGCTCATACGCGCCGCTCGCGATGGTGGCGCGCGTCCCGATGACGCCGATGCGCTTGTTTTTGGTGGCCTTCACGGCCGCCGCCGCGCCGGGGGCGACGACGCCCTGCACGGGGACTTTGAAAACGTCCTGCATCCTGGGCACGGCCAGGGCGGAGGCGGTGTTGCAGGCGACCACGAGGATCTTGGCCTGTTCCGCCAGCAGGAGGCCGCCGATCTCGATGCTGTAGCGCTCGACGGTCTTCCGGCTCTTCCCCCCATACGGGACGCGCGCCGTGTCCCCTATGTAAAAAATCGTTTCGCTGGGCAGGAGGTCCCGGAGGGCGGCCACGACGGTGAGCCCGCCGATTCCGGAATCGAAGACCCCGATCGGGCCGAGGCTGGGGTTGTTTTCTTCTGGCATATTGGCGGGATCAGGGCGGTTGGGACAGCGCGCTTGCGGCCTGGTTGACGGCCTGCCCGATGTCGGTTTTCGAGCCGACCGGGGCGGGCGGCGGGGCGTCTTTCTTGAGCAGCGGGGCCGCCGTGGGATCCGTGGCGGCGACGACTGCGGAGGGCTTGAAATACTGCATTTGTCCGGCCACGGCGCTCTTGTAGCGGTTGACGCCCTCGAGGATCGCGCGGGCGAAGGCGTCGCGGTAGGCCGTGCCGGCGATCTGCCGGCCATCCAGCGGGTGGTTCATGAAACCACCCTCGAGCAACACGCCCGGAATTTCAATGTCCCGGATCACGACAAACCGCGCCCGCTTGATCCCGCGGTCGTAAAGCCGCAAATGCCGCAGCAGCGAGGAGTGCATGGCGGTGGCCAGCGCGATGTTCTCGGCGTCCCGCTGGTGGCCGGGGTAGGGTTTGTAGTCGCTGTAGCTGAGGTGTTCCTCATCCATTGAGGGCACCCCCCTCGGTGCCAGCGCATACGTCTCGATGCCGGAGGCCCCGCCCATGTTGCTCTTGTTGAAATGGACGCTGACAAAAATCGCGTTCGGGTATTTGTTCGCGAGGGCCGGGCGGTTTTCCAGCGGGATGAACACGTCGGTCATGCGGGTCAGACGCACGTTGCAGCCGTTTTCCTCGAGGAGTTTTTTTGCCCGCAAAACCACGTCCAGCGCGGCGTCCTTTTCGGATCCCAGCGGCCCCTTCGCCCCGCTGTCATGCCCGCCGTGACCGGCGTCGAGGATCACCGTGCGCACGGCGGTCGCATCCTTGATTTTTCCCGGACGCATCACGGGCTCGATGATTTTCGTCACGTCCATCGCCGAGATCAGGAACTTCCCGTCTTTGGACAACATGTCGAAGCAGAGCACGTATTTGACGCCGTTGATGTAGACCTCCCGTCCGCCCGCGTTTCCCCGGATCGTCCTTCCCTGGCCGGTAAGAGTGAACGAGTTCCCCTCGATCTGCGGGGGGGTGAGCTTGTAAAATGCGGTCACATCTTCGAGCGGGACATAGCGGCGCCCTTCGTGCAGCGTGATATTCCACTGCGCGGATGCCGCTTGGATGGCGGCGAGAAAAACCAGGATGATCGTGGCCGGGATTCGCACCGCCGCCGAACGTGCGGGCGGGCGGTCGCGGGCGCAAGGGATTTTTCGTGCGAAAGCCGATTGAATCCGCCCGCGATTCCGCCACAATAAGCGGTTCGATGTCCGAACTTTCCAAAGCATACGAACCCGGTTTGGTGGAAGACAGATGGTATTCCTGGTGGCTTGACCGGGGGCTCTTCCATGCCGACCCCGGCTCGCCGAAGCCCGGCTACTCGATGGTCATCCCCCCGCCGAACGTCACCGGTGTTCTCACGCTCGGGCACGTGCTGAACAACACGATCCAGGACATCCTCGCGCGGCACGCTCGGCAGACCGGCCACGAGGTCCTCTGGCTCCCGGGCACCGACCACGCCGGCATCGCCACCCAGACGGTCGTCGAGCGGAAACTCCGCAAGGAGGAAAAGAAAACCCGGCACGACCTCGGGCGCGAGGAGTTCCTCAAGCGCGTCTGGGAATGGAAGGAAAAGCACGGGGGCATCATCATCAACCAGCTCAAAAAGCTCGGCTGCTCGTGCGACTGGGAGCGCGAGCGGTTCACGATGGACGAGGCCTACGCCCGCAAGGTGCAGGAGGTCTTCCTGGACCTCCACAAAAAGGGCCTCATCTACCGCGGGAAGCGGATGGTGAACTGGTGCCCGGTCTCCCTCACCGCGCTCAGCGACGAGGAGGTCATCCCGAAACCTCAAAAAGGCTACCTCTACCATTTCAAGGTCGAAATCGTGGAGAAAGCGGGGACGTTTTTGGAAATTGCCACGACCCGCCCCGAAACGATCATGGGCGACACGGCGGTCGCGGTGAACCCCCAGGACCCGCGCTACAAGGATTTCATCGGGCTCCACGTCCGCAGGCCGCTCCCGGAGGACAACCCGGAGATCATCCCCATCATCGGCGACGGCGCGGTGGAATTTGAGTTCGGCACAGGTGTCCTCAAGGTCACCCCCGCTCACGACAAGACCGATTACGAAATCGGCCTCCGCCACAACCTTCCGGTCATCGACATCATGAATCCGGACGGCACGCTGAACGAACTCGCGGGCGGGGACTTCGCCGGGCTCGACCGCTTCGAGGCCCGTGTCGAAGCCGTGGACAAACTCCGCGAGCTCGGCATCCTCGTCAAAGAAGAGCCGCACGAAAATCATGTCGGGTTCAGCGAGCGCGCCGATGTCCCCGTCGAGCCGCGCCTTTCCGAACAGTGGTTCCTCAAATACCCGAAGACCGCCGAAGCCCGCGCCGCCGTGCGCGACGGCCTCATCCGCTTCTTCCCCGACCGCTGGGAAAAGGTCTACGACCACTGGCTGGAAAACATCCAGGACTGGTGCATCTCCCGCCAGCTCTGGTGGGGGCACCGGATCCCGGTGTGGACGAAGGAATGTGGCGCAGGCGTCCCGCCTGCGATTGAGGACTCGCAGGCGGGACGCCTGCGCCACCTAAAATGCCAGATCGAATCTCCGGGCGAGGGATGGGTGCAGGATTCCGACGTGCTCGACACGTGGTTCTCGTCGTGGCTGTGGGCGCACGAGACGATGGACGCCGCCGCACTGAAAAAGTTCTATCCCACGAATGCGCTCGTCACCGGGCCGGACATCATTTTCTTCTGGGTCGCGCGGATGATCATGGCCGGCCTCGAATTCACCGGCGAGATCCCGTTCCGCAGCGTGTATTTCACGGGCATCATCCGCGACCGGCAGGGGCGGAAAATGTCGAAGAGCCTGGGGAATTCGCCCGACCCGCTCGATCTCATCGCAAAATACGGGGCCGACGGGCTCCGGTTCGGGCTGCTCCGCATCGCGCCGCAGGGGCAGGACATCAAGTTCGACGAGCAGCAGATCGTCGAGGGCCGGAATTTTTGCAACAAGCTCTGGAACGCCTGCCGGTTCCGCCTCCTGCAGGGAGCGGTCGATCCCGCCGCCAACCCCTCGGAACACGACCTTTCGATCTTCGCCCGCGACCTTCTCGCGAAGCTCGACGCCACGATCACCCGCGTGACGGAAGGGTATGAAGCCTTCCGCTTCAGCGATATCGCCCAGGCACTCTACGATTTTGTTTGGGGCGATTTCTGCGACCGCTTCATTGAGGCAGCCAAGGCGGACTTCGATTCCCCGCGCCGCGCCGGGACGCTGGCGGTCATGGATTTCACGATCGGGCGCATCCTCAAGCTCCTGCATCCCTATACGCCCTTCATCACCGAGGAGCTCTGGAGCGGGCTCGGCTTCGGCTCGCAGAGCCTGATGGAAACCCCGTGGCCTGCCGCAGGACATTCCGCGCCGGAACCCCGCGCCGATGCCGCCTACTCTGCGGTTTCCCAGGCCCGCAACCTGCGCGCGACCTACAACATCCCCTCGAACAAGCGCCTCGCCTGGCTGCTGGCTCCCGCGGCGGATTGGGTGCCCGACGTGATCCCGGCACTCTCGCTCTTCCTGCACGCCGAGTCGCTCGCTCTCTGCGAAACAGCCCCCGCCGGATTTGCGGCCTGCCCGACCGACATCGGCATCCTTTACCTGCCGCTGGAAGGCGTGGTGGACGCATCGTCCGAACGTCGGCGCCTCCAGGGGGAAATCGGAAAAGTCGAAGCCGAAATCAACAAGGTTGCCGGGAAACTCTCCAGCGAAACCTTCGTCCAAAACGCTCCCGCCGCCGTCGTCGCCGAACACCGCCAGCGCCAGCAGGACTGGCAGGCACGCCTCGCCGAATTGCAGTCCGCTCTGAAAGCGCTGGGGTGAATGATCCGACATGATTTAAACATGAGGCTTCGCCTCGCTGGAAAACCAATCTCGAGACACTGGCAAGGGTGCCCAGGCTGTCCATGCCACAGAATGTTTTCAGCAGATCAAGCTGCGATCAGATCCCGATGGCGGGATCCGGGTCTTCCGGGTCCGGTTTTTTTGGTGCGCGAGGGGTGACGAGGACTTTGTCGATGCGCTGGCGGTCCATGTCGATGATCTCGAACTCGAATCCATCCCACATGAATTTTTCGCCTTCGCGGGGGATGTGGCCGATGCGGAAGAGGATAAACCCGCCGAGCGTCGAGAAACGGTTTTCATTTTCTCCGGGGAGATCCTCTTCGATCCCGAGGCTCGATTTGGTTTCGTCGATGTCGAGCATGGCGTCGATGACCCACGTCCCATCTTGGCGGAGTGATGCCTTGGGGTCGTGGCGTTGCTCGCGTTCCGGCAGGTTGCCAACGATGGCCATCATCACGTCGTTCAGCGTGACCAGGCCCTGGAGGCCGCCGAATTCATCCACGACAAGCGCGATGTGCTTGCCGGATTTTTTGAATGCCTCGATGAGTTTTCCCGCCGGCATCGCGGTGGGGACGTAGAGCGGAGGGGTGACGAGAGCGCGCAATTCGACGCGGCCTGCCAGCGAGAGGTTTGCCCAGAGGGATTTCACCGAGACCATCCCGATCACGTTGTCGCGGGTCTCCTGGTAAACCGGAAAATGCGAGTGTCCGCTGCCGGCGATCCGCCTCCAGTTTTCGTCATCCGTGTCGTCGAGCGAAAGCCAGATCATCCGGGCGCGCGGGGTCATGAGGTCGCCGGCGTGCTGCTCGTCGAGTTCGAACACCCCCTCGACCATGTCCTTCTCCGCCTTTTTAAACACTCCCGTGCTCAGTCCCTCGTCGATCAGGACCCGGACCTCTTCCTCCGAGACGGAGGTCTCCTTAGTTTTCCGGACTCCGAGGAGCGCCATGAGAAAATCGCTGGAGTGGCTGAGGAGATTGACGACCGGAGAGAAACTCGTCGCAAGTGCGTTCATCGGGCGGGCCAGCGCCGAAGCGATCTTCTCCGGGTTGGTCAAGGCCAGGCGCTTGGGCACAAGTTCGCCGATGATCACCGAGAAATAGGTGATGATCGCGACGACGAAGAAAAGCGAAATGTAGTGCGATGGTTCGGCACCCAGGCCGATGCCCGTTAAAGATGCCTCAAATCTATTCGCGATGCCCGCTCCGCCAAAAGCGCCGGCGAGCGTTCCCACCAGGGTGATTCCCACCTGCACGGTCGAAAGAAATTTTCCCGGGGCGAGGGCCAGGTCGTGGGCGAGTTTTGCCCCTTGGTGTCCCTCGTCTGCGAGCGTCTTGAGCTTCGCCTTGCGGGAGGCGACAAGGGAGATTTCCGCCATGGCGAATACCCCGTTCGCCAGGAGCAGGACAAAGATAAAAATGATTTCCAGCGTGATTCCAGACATACGATCAGGGCGACAACTCTATCGGATCATGCGGGTTACGGCAAACGGAACCTCAGCATCCCAGCGATTCCGAAAGAAGGGGCAGAGAGCAGGAGTCAGCAGATTCGCGCGGGGCTTGAGATCGGGATTTCCGGGCCTCCGCAGCGGCAAAAGCGATGGCTCTGGAATGGCGGCCGCTGCGGTTGCGCATCAAG
>Ga0172380_10003886_pt1 | contig 19896 bp, 17 predicted proteins | sample Leawe162metaG_FD_119747 | JGI IMG/M metagenome (GOLD analysis project Ga0172380, IMG submission 119747) | Leachate microbial communities from a municipal landfill in Southern Ontario, Canada - Leachate well 162 metaG | ecosystem: Engineered > Solid waste > Landfill > Unclassified | place... | reverse complement strand
GACTGCTTATCAACTCTTGTGAATGAGTATGACTCCAGCAGTTGGGGGATATCCTGGTCTATTCTCTTGGAACTTTGACGTATCCCTGGAGAACCACTTGATTTGTGTCGCACCGATGCGTGCCGCCTGTTTCCGTGCTTGCATCGGTTGCACCAGCAAAAAGACCCGCCGGGCATCATGTCGGCGGGTCTTTTTGTCAGCAGAAAAAATCAGCGCGCAATGTTTAGGCAAGACGCCCGGCATACAGCGGGAAACGCTTCATCATGGCATTGACCTGTACCTTAACCGCAGCCAGTTTTTCCTCATTACCGATATTGGCCACAACCTCGGCAATGAAACCGGCAACCTGGTCCATCTCGGTTTCCTTCAGGCCGTGGGTTGTTGCTGCCGGCGTTCCGATGCGGATACCGGAGGTGACGAACGGCGAGCGGGTTTCAAAGGGAACGGTGTTCTTGTTGACCGTGATGCCGGCCTTGTCAAGGGCCTCCTCGGCCGCCTTGCCGGTTATCTCGGTCCCGGAGAAATCGATCAGCATCAGGTGGTTGTCAGTGCCTCCGCTGGTCAGCTTGAAGCCGCGTGTCATCAGGGACTCGGAAAGGGTCTTGGCATTTTTGACGATCTGTTGCTGATAGGTTTTGAACTCCGGCTGCAACGCCTCCTTGAAGGCCACTGCCTTGGCTGCTATGGCATGCATCAAAGGTCCACCCTGGATACCTGGGAATATCTGGGAGTTGAGTGCCTTGGCAAATTCTTCCCGGCAGATGATCATGCCGCCGCGTGGGCCACGCAGGGTTTTGTGGGTGGTGGTGGTAACGAACTCAGCATGGGGAACCGGGCTGGGATGCACTCCGGCTGCCACCAGACCGGCAATGTGGGCCATGTCCACCATGATCACCGCACCCACCTTGTCGGCAATAGCACGGAATGCCGCAAAGTCTATGACGCGCGGATAGGCGCTGGCGCCAACCACGATCATCCTCGGCTTGTTTTCCAGTGCAAGTCTCTCAACCTCCTCGTAATCGATAGTTTGACTCTCCGGGGAGACCCCATAGGGGACGATGTTGAAGAAACGCCCGGAAAAGTTGACCGGACTGCCGTGTGTCAGATGGCCACCATGGGAGAGGTTCATGCCCAGAATGGTATCGCCCGGTTTGCAGGCGGCAAAATAAACCGCCATATTGGCCTGTGAGCCGGAATGGGGCTGAACATTGACATGTTCAGCGCCGAACAGTTGTTTGGCCCGCTCAATGGCCATGATCTCCACCTGATCGACATGGTGGCAGCCACCATAGTAGCGCTTGCCGGGATAGCCCTCGGCGTATTTGTTGGTCAGCACGCTTCCCTGAGCCTCCAGAACTGCCTCGGAAACAAAGTTCTCGGACGCGATCAACTCAAGGTTGTACTCCTGCCGCTCGGTTTCGTGACGGATGGCGTCGGCAATCTCAGGGTCGAACTGTGAAAGTATGGACATTGTTCATTGCTCCTTTATCTCGTATACATTCGTTATAAAAATACGAAACGGGACTTTATTCAAGCCCCGCTTAAAGATAAACCGCATAACCTGCTTATTTATTACAATACTTTCTTTCAATTTCAGAAATCTTGTCCAGCCTGTTTTGGTGACGCCCACCCTCAAAAATTGCATCCAACCAGGCACCCACCAGGTCACAGGCCTTCTGTTCGTCCAGAACACGGCCACCAAGGACAAGGATATTGGCATTGTTATGTTCTTTAGCCATGCGCGCCATAAAGACATCCGTCACCAGTGCGGCACGGATGCCAGACACTTTGTTGGCCGCTATGGACATACCAATGCCGGTCCCGCAGATCAGAATACCTTTGTCAGCCGCCCCGGAACTCACTGTTTCAGCTACTTTCAAGCCAAAATCAGGGTAATCCACGGAATCGCTGTTGTTGGTACCGGCATCACTGATCTCGAAACCTCTGCGGGTAAGATAACTCGTGATGGCCGACTTGAGATTCAAACCGCCGTGATCACTGCCTATGACTATCATAGATTAAACTCTCTTTATCGGATCTTCTTGAACAGCAGGCTGGCGTTAGTACCGCCGAAACCGAAGGAGTTACTCATGGTGTACTCAAGCTTGGCATCGCGGGCCGTGTTGGGCACATAATCCAGGTCGCACTCCGGGTCCGGTTCCACGTAGTTGATGGTCGGAGGAACAACGCCCTTCTCCATGGCTTGGCAACAGTAGACCGCTTCAACGCCACCGGCTGCACCCAACAGGTGACCAGTCATGGACTTGGTGGAAGAAACCATCAGTTTTTTTGCATGATTGCCAAAGACCGTCTTGATCGCCATGGTTTCGTAAAGGTCGTTGAAAGGTGTCGATGTGCCGTGGGCATTGATATAGTTCACTTGCTCAGGGTTAACCCCACCCCCTCTGAGCGCCATCCGCATGCAGCGGGCCGCGCCCTCTCCGCCTGGAGCAGGCGTGGTCAGGTGATAAGCATCGCCGGTCAGGCCATATCCTGCTACCTCGGCGTAGATTTTAGCGCCGCGTTTTTTGGCGGCTTCATATTCTTCGAGCACGACAATGCCGGCCCCTTCGCCCAGAATAAAACCGTCACGATTCTTTTCAAAGGGGCGCGAAGCGGTTTCCGGGCTTTCATTGCGATCGGAAAGGGCCTTCATCACGGCAAAACCGCCGATCCCCAACGGTGTAACAGTGGATTCGTTACCACCGGCGATCATGGCGTCGGCATCGCCTCTTTTGATAATGTGGTAAGCGTCACCAATGGAATGTGTTCCCGTTGCACAGGCAGAGACCGAGGATATGTTGGGCCCCTTGGCGCCATACTTGATGGAGATGTGGCCGGGTGCAAGATTTATGATCAGCATGGGGATAAAGAAGGGCGATATCTTCTTGACCCCCCCCTCCTGCAATACCGTATGATATTTTTCGATGGCCGGCAACCCACCCAGACCGGCTCCTACCAGTACCCCTACCCGCTCTGCGTTCTCTTCGGTGATGATCAGGCCTGAGTCTGCCATGGCAAAATGCGCGGCTCCCAGGGCATACTGGATGAAGAGATCCATTTTTTTGATATCTTTTTTGTCGATAAAATCTTCAGGATTGAAGCCCTTGACCTCTCCGGCAATCTTGACAGGCATTCCGGATGCATCAAAACGGGTTATCAGGCCAATGCCTGATTTACCACTAATAAGCGCATCCCAGTTGGCGGTGTTGCCGGTACCGAGTGGGGAAACAGCACCAACTCCCGTAATTACGACTCTTCTCATGATTTGTAACTCCCAGCGTTTAACTGACGTATTGATAAGAAGGTGAAATGGAAAGAGGGGAAAAACTCCCCTCCCTCATTATTAGCTGTGTTCAGTGATATACTCGATGGCGTCGTTCACCGATTGAATCTTTTCAGCATCCTCATCAGGGATCTCGATATCGAATTCTTCTTCGAGAGCCATGACCAGTTCAACAGTGTCCAGAGAATCGGCACCCAGGTCATCCATGAATGAAGCTTCGGGAACTACCTGGGCCTCATCCACGCCCAGCTGCTCTGCTACGATTTCTTTTACCCGTTTTGCAATGTCAGACATCTTTCACCTCCGTGTGTTGTAAACCTGTATTAGGTTTAGTTTTATTGTGTTGATTGGCACAGACTACTTAACAATGAATTTGTTAAATGTCAAAACATAATTTTAGTGTCACATGTACATGCCGCCGTTGACCGCCACAACCTGTCCGGTAATATAGGCAGAATTGTCGGAAGCAAGGAAAAATACCGCATTGGCTATGTCCTCGGCACTGCCCAGACGTTCCATTGGAATCTGTGCCGCCAGCTCCTGGCGCACCTTTTCCGGAAGGGCCTCGGTCATGTCGGTAGCAATGAAACCGGGGGCAACGGCATTGACAGTAATATTGCGTTTAGCCAATTCGCGGGCATTGGATTTAGTGAGACCAATAAGACCGGCTTTGCTGGCACAATAGTTGGCTTGGCCGGCATTACCCATTTGACCGACAATGGAGGCAATATTGATGATGCGGCCGTAACGCTGCTTGGTCATCACCTTTGAGACAGCCCGTGTGCAAACAAAGGCGCCCTTCAAGTTGACGCTGAGCACGGCATCCCATTCCTCGTCTTTCATGCGCACCAGCAGGCCGTCACGGGTAATGCCGGCATTGTTAACGAGAATATCGACCTTTCCAAATTTCTCCATGGCAGCATTGACGAGACGCTCGGCATCTTCGGCAACGGCAACATTGCACTGGACGGCAAGGGCCTCGGAACCGGTTTTTGCAAGTTCTTCTACCAGATCCTGGCACCCTTCCAGGCTGATATCCGCAGCTACGATCTTGGCCCCTCCGGCTGCAAGCGCAAGTGCAATGCTACGCCCGATACCACGCGATGCTCCAGTAACGACAGCTACCCTATCTTTCACCATTATCGTGCTCCTTTCGCTTGAGCATAAATTTATAATGCCTTCAATCCCGTCAGATCCTCGACATTAGCGGTTGCAACTTCCTTTGTGATCCGTTTGACAAGACCCGAAAGAACCTTTCCAGGGCCAATCTCAACAAATTTTTCCACTCCCAGGGAGGCCATTTTCTGAATCGACTGTTCCCACAAAACCGGCCGGCAGACCTGGGCCACAAGAAATCCGTTCACCCTTGCGCTCTCCTGGTTGGGCTCTGCATCCACGTTGGAAACCACCGGCGCGGTCATGGGACTGTACGCCAGAGCGGCAACGACCGCGGCAAGCTTATCAGCGGCGGGCTTCATGAGTTCACAATGGAATGGAGCACTTACCGGGAGAAGCATGGCCTTTCTGAACCCCTTTCCCTTTGCTATCTCAATGGCACGGTTTACCGCCGTGCTGTGGCCGGCAATAACGATTTGTCCCGGTGAATTGAAATTGGCAGGAGAAACCACCTCACCCTGGGCCGCTTCGTTGCATATCGCCTCCAGCACCTCTTTATCAATGCTGAGCATGGCTGCCATGGCGCCGACGCCGACCGGAACCGCCTCTTGCATGAAGGTGCCACGCGCCCGTACCGTTCGGACCGCATCGGCGAAATCCAGGGCGCCTGAACAAACCAGGGCAGAGTATTCACCCAGAGAGTGTCCGGCCAGGTAGGCTGCTTTCAGACCCGTTTCCTGTTCGATTACCCGCAGTATTGCGATACTGGTGGTCAGGATGGCCGGCTGGGTATTGGCGGTCAGCTTCAACTCATCCTCGCTGCCTCCAAAACAGATGGCTGATAGTTTCGTAGCAATGGCATCATCGGCCTCTTCAAAGGTCCGGCGGGCAACCGGAAAGGAATCGGCCAGCTCCTTACCCATGCCGGGGTACTGCGAACCCTGACCGGGAAAAATGAAAGCGGTTTTATTCATGTATGTGACCTTTAATATGTAATTTAGTATATTATATCAGCTTGTTGCCTGGCAATTGAACCAGGCGGGAACGCGCCTACCAGCGCATCAAGGCCGAACCATAGGTGAAGCCGCCGCCAAAGGCATCCAGCAGGATGATGTCCCCTGTCTTCATGCGCCCAGAACGATTGGCTTCGTCAAGAGCGATGGGGATCGAGGCAGCCGAAGTGTTGCCATAGTTGTGCAGATTAACAAAGACCTTGTCTTTGCTCAGGCCGAGACGTTTGCTGGTGGCATCGATGATTCTACGGTTGGCTTGATGGGGGATGAACAGAGATATATTGTCCGGCGAAATGCCATTAGCAGTCAATGCCGCACAAGCAGCCTCTTCCATGGCCCGTACGGCATGTTTGAAGACATCGTTTCCTTCCATTTTGAGAAAGAAAAGCCGTTCGTCGATCGTATGTTGCATAGAAGCCGGATTTCTGCTGCCGCAACCGGGTTGGTAAAGCGTCTCCCAGAAAGAACCGTTACTGAAAATATGGGTGGACAGGATGCCGTTATCGCCTTCGTATGCCTCAACAACAGCTGCTCCTGCTCCGTCGCCGAACAGAATGCAGGTATTGCGGTCAGTCCAGTCGACAATACGGGACAGCACCTCTGCACCAATGACAAGTGCTTTTTTGGCTTTCCCACTGCAGATGTACTTGTCGGCTATGGAAAGCCCGTAAACAAAACCCGAACAGGCGGCAGAAAGATCAAAAGCAGCGGCATTGTGAGCGCCGATTTCGTGCTGAATGATGCAGGCAGTGGAGGGAAAGGGAAAATCAGGTGTAACTGTGCCGAGAATAATCAGATCTATTTCGTCGGCATTGGCACCCGACATTTCAAGGGCTCGTTGCGCGGCTGCTACTGCAAAGGTCGAGGTATATTCGCCTTCAACTGCTATCCGGCGCTGCCTGATGCCGGTTCTGGTGGTGATCCATTCATCGTTGGTTTCAACCATTCGTTCCAGGTCGGCATTGGTGAGGATTTTATCCGGCAGTGCAGAGCCGGTTCCGGTGATCCTGGCTCTCAGCATAACATCTCCATTTATGCAGCATCTTGGTTTTTTTGGGTTTCGCGCTGCATATTGACTGCATAGTTTTCCAACAGTTTTTCGGCAACATGTTCCGTAACGCCTCGTTCGGCATACTCATGGGCAAAGCGGATGGCATTCTTGATGGCCTTGACGTTGGAGCCGCCGTGGCAGATCATGCCGACGCCATTGATCCCCAATAAAGGAGCGCCGCCGTACTCGGCGTAGTCCACAATCTTTTTGAAACGTTTGAAGGCACCACGGACAAAAAGGCCGCCAAGTTTGGAAACCCAACTCTTCATGATTTCTTTTTTCAGCATCTGGCCGGCGGCATCAGCCAGTCCTTCAGAAAGCTTGAGCACCACGTTTCCTACAAAACCGTCGCAGACAACCACTTCCACGGTTCCCTTGAAAATGTCGCGACCTTCAACGTAACCAGCATAATTGAGGGAAGTTTTCCGCAAAATTGCATTGGTTTCCCGGGTGAGTTCGTTCCCCTTTGAATCCTCCTCGCCGTTGGAAAGCAATCCCACGGAAGGGTTGGCGATCCCCATTGCATAACGGGCATAAACCTCACCCATAATGGCGAACTGTGCCAGATGCACCGGCTTGCAGTCCACGTTGCCGCCGACATCCAGCACAAGCGTTTTGCCTTTAAGGGTTGGGAAAACCTGGGCAATGGCAGGGCGTTCTATGCCACTAATGCGCTTGAGTACAAACATCCCGGCAGCCATGGTGGCGCCGGAATTACCAGCGCTGAGCGCAGCGCAGGCCTTACCCTCCTTGACCAACTCGAAGGCAAGGCGCACGGATGAATTGCGTTTCTTCCGCACCGCATCCGAGGCTGAGTCGTGCATGCCAACGACTTCACTGGCATGGAAGATGTCTATATCGAGTCCGCTGCAATCATGGTTGGCCAGTTCGGCCTCCAAGCGGGTACGATCACCTACCAGGGTCACGGCAATACCGAACTCTCGGCAGGCGGCTACGGCGCCACCGACTTCGACGGCCGGGGCGTTGTCACCACCCATTGCATCAACTGCTACTCTCATCGTTCCTTTTAATGACACGAATGAGAACTGGGCTAGTTGGCTTTGTTAAGATCGATGACTTCTTTACCCTTGTAAGTGCCGCAGGTCGGACAGACGCGATGAGGCAATTTGGGGGATTTGCACTGTGGGCAGACAGAAACGGAGCGGGTCGTGAGGAAGTCGTGCGCCCGTCTCATATTTTTGCGGGATTTGGAAGTCTTTTTCTTAGGTACTGCCATGTCGAATCTCCTTTTTGCGGTGAGCCGGCGAATGCCGCCACCATGTGGTTATCTGGACACCTTGAAGTCTTTTAGTGCGCTGAATTTGAGACTGAAGCCGCCCCGCGAACAATCGCAGGACGCCTTATTCAAATCTATGCCGCAGACCGGGCAAAGACCTTTGCAAGTTTCGCTGCAGAGAGGCTTGAGCGGGATCTCCATGGTCACCTGCTCTTCGAGTTCATGGGTAAAGTCGATTTCATTGCCACTGTAGCTCGATGAGATAAGGTCTTGTTCGTTCAACTCGATTTCGTCCTCTTCGACCGCATCAAGGGCAGTTCCCTTGCGAAAGATGATCGTAAACGAGGAATCGATCACCGCTTCATAGCGAGCAAGGCAACGCGAGCACGCCATGGATACCGTGACAGCCACCCTGCCGACGGCGCGCAGATGGTCGTATTCACGCTCGATGGTTATGTCGCTCCGGATCGGCCCGGTAAAAGTGATGTCTCCGGTGTGCTGCATTCCGGAGAGCACCGGAAAGGATTCGATCTTTTCCTCGACATGCAGCGAGAACGGTTTTTTGTCCTGAATTTGATCGACGATTATCTTCATGCGACCGGTCCACTGAAAACTGAGTTACATTAAAATCCAAAGCAAGCAAGTATATTGAATGCATTGTGTTTGTCAAGACATAAGTTCCTATTCAGAAATGCGGCCTGGAAACTGCCGCTTTCTTATCGAAAAGAAAATATTTACTTGGAGGGTGTCAAGCGATGTCTGCCATAGGGTTCCAGCAACTCGGACAATGATGCGCTTAGGTGCCGTGGGACTGATTCCCAGGAAAAACGCCATTCCCAGTTACCATAAGCTGTTCCGGGGATATTCATGCGCGCCGTTGACGGCAGACCGAGAATATCCTGAAACGGGATGATCACTGTATCGGCCACTGACATGAGCGCCACCCTGACCAAGTCGGTAACAATATCCAGTCCGTCGCTGCCGAGATAATCCAGCACGGCTTTTTTTTTCGCCGGTGCCAGGCAATGAAACCATCCCAGGGTAGTGTCATTATCGTGGGTACCGGTGTAAACCACGCAATTATTCGTATGGTTATGGGGCAGGTAGGGATTCGCCGGGCCGGAATCGAAGGCAAACTGCAGGATCTTCATGCCGGGACAGCCACAATGGTCACGCAATGCTTCCACCTCGGGGGTGATAACACCCAGATCCTCGGCAATAATGGGTATCTTACCGAGGGCGGCGTCGATTGCGTCGAATAGTTGCGCGCCGGCACCTTTGATCCATTGCCCCTTGACTGCGGTCCGCTCACCGGCCGGGACATGCCAAGCTGCTTCGAAGCCGCGGAAATGATCGATGCGCACAGAGTCGAACAGGCTGTACATCTGACGGATGCGCTCAATCCACCAGACATACCCCTGTTTTTCCAGCGCAGCCCAATCATAAAGCGGATTGCCCCATAGTTGACCGGTTTTACAGAAATAATCTGGTGGTACCCCGGCCACAAAGGTTGGTCTCCCCTTTGCATCCAGGAGGAAAATATCACGATTAGCCCAGACATCGGCTGAATCATAGGCCACGAAGATGGGCAGGTCTCCCATAACGGCGATGCCCTGGGCTGCCGCATAGTTACGAGTGGCTTGCCACTGGCGGTGAAACTGCCATTGCTGATATTTCTGGGCGCCTATCTCTGGGCCGAGTTCGACAGAAGCCTTTTCACAAATTTCCGGAGCCCTCCGGGCGGCATCCGCTGGCCACCGGTGCCAGCTTTTTCCTTTGTAGTGCTGTTTCAAAGCCATAAATAACGCATAATCGTGCAACCAGGGGGTTGTGTCGCAGAAGTGCCAGAACTCTTCCATCCGTGTTGTCCTGCTGTTGGAGAAGAAGGTAGTGGCAGCCTGGTGCAGCGTAATCTGTTTGGCTTCGAGCACCTGGGTAAAATCTACCCGTTCCCTGGGAAGTTGTCCCAAGCTGATGTTGTGCGGAAGATCTCCCTCGCTTGCCAGTTGCTCAAGGTCGATCAGCAAGGGGTTGCCGGCAAAGGCAGAAAAGGCCGAGTAGGGAGAATTGCCACAAGCCGGTGGTGTCAGAGGCAGGACTTGCCAGAGCGACATCCCCATGCCTGCCAGCAGATCGATAAATTGCCTGGCCTCCGCCCCAAGCGTGCCGATACCCTCGGCACCGGGCAGTGATGTAGGGTGCAAAAGGATGCCGCATTTGCGTTCGTTGTGCATAACTACCTCCAAACCAGATCAAACAATTAGTAAATAGTCCGTAATGATATTATCAGCTTTATGATGCCTAACAAATTTATTTTAAACGCGTTCCATATATACAAGTAGTTGCGAATGCCTAGATTTAAGTTGTTACTTTTGCCATCCGATTGTAATTATACTGCTTGAGCTGAGGACTTGCTAAAAAACAACTTTCCCATCTCCAGCACAGCAAAAACAAACACCCCCGGAACAAGGGCAAAAATCAGACCATCGCCCAAAAGCGGCGCAGTGTGGAACCAGGGTTGAAGGGCGGGGAGATAGACCGCCGCCGCCTGTAACAACACTACACAGGCGGCCATGGCCAAAAGTAATGGATTGGTAAAAAGACCCATGCTGAGGAAAGAGTGTCTGAAAGAACGCAGGGCCATGGCCTGGCCGACCTGGGCGCACGCCAACGAGGTAAAGAGGACCGATTGCCAATGTTCCGAGGGGTGCAGATTTTGATGGCACCAGAAATACCACGCCACGGTCATGGTAGAAAAACCGATGGTCAAACCGGTCAGCAGCACACGCACAATGGTTGCCCGGTCAAAGATGCCGGAACTTGGCGAGACCGGCGGGCGCCCCATGACATCCGGTTCAGGGCGCTCCATGCCCATTCCCAAGCCAAGGAGGCCATCGGTCAACAAATTAAGCCAAAGCAACTGGAGAGGAGTCAATGGGTTTGGCAGCCCCAAAAAAGGGAGCACCAGCACGGCCAGGATCTTGCCCAAGTTGCCGGAGACCGAAAAGACAATGAACTTGCGGATATTGTCGTAGATGGTACGCCCTTCCTCCACGGCAGCCACGATAGTAGCAAAATTGTCATCCAGCAGCACCATGTCGGCTGCCTCGCGGGCCACATCGGTACCTACGGCGCCCATTGCCACGCCGATGTCTGCCTTTTTCAGTGCCGGTGCATCGTTGACCCCGTCGCCGGTCATGGCTACCACCGCCCCCTGCCGCTGCAAGGCCCCGACGATCAGGAGTTTATGCTCAGGAGAGACCCGCGCGAATACTGATACATCACCAACCCGGGCCGCCAACCCATCGACCCCCATCTGATCCAGCTCCACGCCGGTCAGTACCTCGCCCTCTGTGCCGATACCCACTTCTTTTGCAATGGCACGTGCGGTCAGGGGGTGGTCACCGGTGATCATCACCGCTCGGATACCGGCTCTTCTACAGGATGCAACGGCAGCCCGCGCCTCGGCTCGCGGCGGATCCATCAGGGCTACCAGGCCGACCAGACCCAACCCGTGACAATCTTCCGATGTCGTTTGTTTCAGGCCACAGGCCACGGCCAGAACCCGGCGCCCCTGGGCTGCCAGGCGGTTTGCCGTATTTTCCACGGTCCGGCGCGATTCGTCATTAATTGGCTGCCTTTCAGCCGAGACCCGGAAATGGTCACACAGCTCCAGGACGGCATCCAGAGCCCCTTTTGCCACCACCAGCTGTTGGCCGGCAATTTGCGGAATCGTAAGGCCGAGGGAAGCACAAAATTCCGAATCTGTGGGGGCGTGGATGGTCACCATGCGTTTTACCCTGGAATCAAAAGGTATTTCGGCAATACGCGGCAGGCGGGTTTCCAGCTCATGACGAAGAAAACCTTCCCCTGCTGCGGCAAGCAACAGGGCCGTCTCGGTCGGATCGCCGATCGCCTCCTCCCCTACCCCTTTCAACACGGCATCATTACACAGGCAGACAGCGGCAAGCAGCAGATTCCGTTCCCCCCCGGTCGCAATACCGGATGAAAGTATCTCTGTTTGCGTAAGCAGTTCGGTGACGGCCATGCGGTTTTGGGTCAGTGTACCGGTCTTGTCGCTGCAGATCACGGTCACCGAACCAAGGGTCTCGACAGCCGGCAATTTTCTTATCAGGGCGCTCTTCTTGAGCATGCGCTGGGCGCCGATGGCCAAGGTGATGGTCACCACCGCAGGCAGCCCCTCCGGGATGGCGGCCACGGCCACGCTGACAGCGGTCATCAGCATCTCGCGCAGATCTTCGCCCCTCAATATGCCCAACACGAAAATCAGGGCGGCAATTGCCACGGAAAGAACCGCCAGGATCTTGCCGAGTTGAGCCAATCGGCGCTGGAGAGGTGTCAATTCGGTGGTAACCTGCTGCAGGAGTTCGGCAATATGTCCCAGTTCGGTGTTCATGCCGGTGGCAATCACCAGGGCAATTCCCCGGCCATAGGAAACCATGGTCCCCATGTAGAGCATGTTGCCACGGTCGCCAATGGCAAGGTTTTTGCGATCGAGGGTTGCTGCGGACTTATCCACCTCTGCGGCTTCTCCGGTCAGAAGCGCTTCCTGGGTACGGAGGGCAAACGATTCCGTAATGCGGCAATCTGCGGGCACCAGATTGCCGGCCTCCAGCAGAACGATGTCACCCGGCACCAGTTCGATGGCCGGGATTTCCACTATCTGGCCTTCCCGCCGTACCCTGACCGCGGGAACGGCCATCTTCTTCAAGGCGCGCATGGCCCGTTCGGCCCGGAATTCCTGGAAGAAGCCCAGCAGTGCAAAGAGGACCACAATGGCCAGTATGGTAACGGTATCCTTGAAGGAGCCGACAACAGCGGAGAGAACGGCAGCTGCGATCAGGATCAGCGCCATGGTGGAGGTGAACTGTTCCCAGAGGATACGCCAGGGCGAAGTGCCTCCCCGGTCCTGCAGTTCATTGCGACCATGAGTGGCCAGACGGCGGCTGGCATCGGCCAGGGAGAGGCCCGTAGCGGAATTGACACCCAGATCGGCCAGGCAGTCGGTGCTATTGCGAAGATGCCAGTCCATCAGTACACGATCGGATCTGGATTTTCCAGCATCGGGTTGAGTCGCACCGCAAGGGAGAAGAGATAGGGATAATCCAGTTTGAGGTGTTTCATGTATAGCACCCATTCCCGGGACAGGTAGCCATAAGCGCGTTTTATATCGCCATTGATGTGGTCGATATCGGTTTTGTGCATGTCATCCAAGGATTCGCGGGCCGCCAGCTCCTCCACCAGGTGGAACACGGCCCAGAGCAGGTCCGTAAACTCCTCATGCTCCAGCAAACTCTGGTTCTCCAGCAACCCGACCAGAAAACCACGCTTGGAGAGCAAAAACTCCTTGAGATCCTGCCTGTTACGGCCGGAACAGTCTATGCCCGGATCATGATTCTGCAGGTAGGCCAGAGCACGCCGGAAATCATCATCCCTCCATTGACCGGTGACATGCAGCTCGCGGCACAGATCAGCGCCCTTGACAACATAACTGGAAAGTTCGTGAAGCAGGCGATTGCCGACCTCGCTAAAGAAGACACCGATGACCATGTTCAGCTTCCGCATGATGGTCTGGCGTTCCCGTTCCCGCATGATTTGTTCAATCATCAATGTTACAAAGATGACATAAACAGGTAAAAATGCTAGATTACCCAAAAAGCTTGAGGCGATATCCCTGGCATTGTTGATAATAAGATAATCCGCCAGATAGAGAACAATAGATGCTATAGCCAACACTACCAACATGATATGTTTTTTCAGAAACAGAAGAGTCATTTAACAGCTCCAGGTAAAAGATCAGGTTTCCCGCAGGGCATCGACAATCTTGAGCCGACTGGCGCGGAAAGCCGGTATGACGCCACCGACAAACCCCATCAGCAAAGAAAAAACTATTGATTTGGCAGCAATCTCAAGCGTCAGGGTAAATGAAAAAGCCAGTTCGGAAAAGGTCTGCCAGTTCATGGTCGAGATGGTGATAAGCTGCATGAAAGAGGCAAAGAAAAGTCCGGCTATACCGCCGATCAACCCCAACAGCAACGCCTCCATCATAAATGCGGCCAGGATGCTGGCGCTCCGAAATCCCAGAGCCCGGAGGGTGCCGATCTCCTTGACGCGGTTGGCGACAGCAGCATACATGGTGATCATGGCGCCAATGACGGCACCCAACGAGAAGATCACGGTCAGAGAAAGCCCCAAAATGCGCAGGAATTTGGCCATTGCTTCAGATTGGTCACGGTAGTATTGGGTCTCCCGGCGCACGTCCAGGGTCAGGCGGGGATCGCTGTCCAGCTCTTCCTTGACGGCTGCAAAGTCGTTAACGCTGCGCATCTTGAAGGTGACCGAGGAGTAGACCGGTCGCCGGAACGCCTGCATCAACTGGATGGCATCTCCCCATATTTCCGAACTGAAGCCGGTTGCACCGGCATCAAAGACCCCAACCACCGTCCAGTTGCGCATGCCAAAGTGCAAAGTCTCGCCAATTCCACCCCCATTGAAACGCTTTGCAATACTGCCACCGGCCATGATCTCGGACGACCCGGGAAGCGGCATGCGCCCCTTGACAAGACGTACTTGCGGCCGCAGGGCAAGCGATGCCGCTCCAATGCCGCGGATGACCACATTGGCCGGCTTGTCGCTGCCACGTTTGGTGAGGCTGATCAGAACGACCAGTTCCTTTGCCACTAGTGGCAGGCCACTGCTCCCGGTGGCAATGAAAGGTATGCTCTCCACGATTGCTGCCTGGGAACGATCCACCCCGCTTTGCACCTCTGAATTTGCCGCCTTACGGGTAACGATGACGTTATCGTCGGACCCGGTTTCCTCCAATGTTTTTTCCAGCCCCGCAGACAGCATCAGGATCGAGGCAAACACAAACACTACCAGAGCCATCCCGGATGCAGTCAGGAAAGTGGTAAGTCGACGGGTAAACAGGTTTCTGAAACTGTAGGATATCGGGATTCGCATGCATCAAGTCGGTAGTATTATGGTAAATCGGCAACCACCACCAGGTGGTGATTCGGCCGTAATGGTGCCGCCATGAGCCTCGACAATGCGGTAGGTAATGGCCAAACCCAATCCCGTGCCATCCGGTTTCGTGGTCCAGAAAGGCTCAAACAGGTGCGTAGCCGTATTGGCGCTGATTCCGGTACCATTGTCGGTCACAGTGATGACCGCGACCGGTGCCTTGTGGAACCCTTCGGCCCCACTCAACAAAAAGTGGGCCTCCAACTCGACCCTGCCGCCGTTGGGCATGGCATCGGCAGCGTTTTGCAGCAGATTCAACAGGATCTGTTTGAGTTGATTGGCATCTGCTTGTACGATCATATGAGCCGGCACGAGGTTGTTGATCGAAATTTTGTTGAAGCGCCGGTCAGCTGAGAGGAACAGCGATATTTCATCAAAAAAAGGGCGCAACTCGATGCGAGTTTTTACAGGAGAGGCAGGTCTGGCATACGCCAGAAATTCGGTAATGAGGGTGTTTAGCCTGTCGGCCTCGCGCAGTACTATCGTCAGCAAGCGCCGGTCGCTCTCGGCGATTGAGCCCTGTTCAGCCAACAATTGAACGGAGCCGCTCATTGCTGCCAGGGGATTACGTATTTCGTGAGCCATCCTGGCGGATATCTCCCCCAGTGCAGCCAGCCTGTCTGCCCTTTTCAGGGCCGCTTCCATCAGTTTCATCGATGTCAGGTCCTTGAAATTGAGGATGACACCATCCGGTTTACCATTCATGTCGATAAATGGCACAGCATTGTAGCCAAGGGTCATCTTTTCGCCATGTTGGGCCATATATTCAAATTCCCCAGCCTCGAACAAGCCGGCGTTCAAATCAACGGTAGCCAATGCCGGAAACACCTTATCAAGTGGCGTATCGTAGACGTCGGCCTGAGACCTTCCGATCAATTCTTCAGCATAGCGGTTGCAGACCCGGATCTGCCCCTGGGGTGTTATGGTCAGGAGACCGCTTTCCAGGTTGGAGACAATGGTTGCATTCAGCCGATGCAACTCTTCATAGTCAATGGTCTTATCCCTGAGTGCATCTTCGCTTTCCTGGGCACGCTCATACAGATAGCCGGTAAGGAAGGCAGTGAAGTAAAAACCGATCAGATTGAGAAAAATTGTGTAGAAGACGTGCGAGGCCCCCATCTGCAGGGCATCGGCCTGGCTCAGCCCGATGGAGGACAGCATCCCGAAATACTGGAAATCAAGGATCGTTCCATAGAGAATGCCGCACAGCGAGGCGGTGTAGAGCGCGTCCTTGCGCCCCAGCAGAACCCCGGCATTCATGATGGACAATAAATAAAGGAATGAATAAGGGCTGAGTATGCCGCCGGTAAAGAGAAGTAGGATTGTTACGAAAAGGAGATCCCAGATGGTTTGCAGGTAGGTAATAAAATACTGGAATCTTTGTATCTTAAGGGCAAAATGGGAGCCGATCGAGAAGATGAACGAGAACGCCATCAGTCTGACCAACCCACTCTCCAGATGGTCGGCCGCGGCAGTTGGGTTCTGGAAACTCATCAGAACCGTGGAGGCAAGGAATAGAAAAGATACAACTATCCTGGCATAAATAAAGATCCTGAGTCTTCGTTCAGGACCCATGCCTACCCGCCAACGGCCCCCGCCAGTTTGAAGATCGGCAGGTACATGGCAACAACAAGGCCACCGACGGTAGTCCCCAGGAATACCATCAACAAAGGTTCCATCATGGAGGTCATGGCGCTGACCGCATCATCAACCTCATCGTCATAAAAATCCGCGATCTTGTTCAACATAGCGTCCATGGCACCGGTTGCCTCACCTACCGAGATCATCTGAACAACCATGGGCGGAAAGACACCGCAAGCGGCCAGCGGCTCTGCCATGGTCTTGCCTTCGGAAATGGCCTGGCGCACCCCGTAGATTGCCTCCTCGACGATTTTGTTGCCGGCGGTTTTGGCAACAATCTCCAGACCATCCATGATGGGAACCCCGGAGCTGACCATGGTGCCAAGCGTGCGGGTGAACTTGGCTACCGCCACCTTGCGGATCAGCGGCCCGGCTATAGGTGCTTTGAGCGCCCAGCGATCGATGTTTTTTTGTCCGCCCGCCGTGGCGTAATACTTTTTGGTGGCCGTAATCATGCCGAAGATCAGCGCAATAATGACGATCAGGTATTTCACCAGAAAGTTGCTGAGGGCAATGACGAATTTGGTCGGCGCCGGCAGTTCGCCGCCGAAATCGGCAAACATCTTGGCAAAGGTCGGGATGACGAAGATAAGAATAACACCCACTACGACAATAGCGATGGACATAATGGTGATCGGATAGACCATGGCCCCCTTGATCTGTTTCTTCAGTTTCTGGGCCTTTTCTATATAGGCCGCCAGGCGCTGCAGGATCGTGTCCAGGATACCTCCGACCTCGCCGGCCGCCACCAGGTTGACATAAAGCTGATCAAACGCCTTGGGGTGTTTGCCCAGGGCATCGGCAAAGGTGGAACCGCTTTCCACGCTCTCCTTGACCTTGAACAGGATCGCCTGGAAAGCCTTGTTTTCCTGCTGTGCCGCAAGGATTTCGAGGCATTGGACCAAGGGCAGACCGGAGTCGATCATGGTGGCAAACTGGCGGGTAAAAATGACCAGGTCCTTGCTTTCTATCTTGCCACCGCCTCCGAACTTGGGCAATTTTATCGAGATTCCCTTGGCAGGCTCCTTTATGGATATATTGGTAAAACCGTATCTTTTCAGCTGCGCTTCAACCGTATCCGCAGTAGCGGCCTCGATAACGCCTTTCTGAACGCCACCGGTTTTGGTCCTGGCTTCCCAGTTATATTTCGGCATTGCTGTTCTCCTTGATTATGGTCAGCGGACCGGTGGCCTGCGCTGCATGCCCATCGTCGGGTTGCTGATCATCTGTTTAAGCTCTTCCGGGTCTTGCGATCTGCCCAGCGCCTCTTCGAGCGATATCAAACGCTTCTGAAAAAGGGACAAAAGCGACTGGTTCATGGTCTGCATGCCGAATTTATCCTGGCCGACCTGCATCTGGGAATAAATCTGATGGACCTTGTCCTCGCGGATCAGGTTGCGGATGGCGGCGTTCGGCACCATGATCTCAAGAGACAGGGCCCTTCCCTTGGAATTCATCCTGGGAATCAGGTTTTGCGACATGACCCCTTCCAGGACAAAAGAGAGTTGAGCCCTGATCTGGGTCTGCTGGTACGGTGGGAAAACGTCCACAATACGGTTGATGGTCTGGACGCAGGAATTGGTGTGCAGCGTAGCAAGACAGAGGTGGCCGGTTTCGGAAAGCGTCAGCGCCGCCTCGATGGTTTCAAGGTCACGCAATTCGCCTACCAGTACCACGTCCGGATCCTGGCGCAACACATATTTCAGGGCATTCTTGAACCCCTTGGTATCTGCACCCACCTCGCGTTGATTGACCAGGCATCCTTTGTGGGGATGGAGATACTCAATCGGATCTTCAATGGTGACGATGTGTTCGCGGCGGTTGATATTGATGTAGTCGATCATTGAGGCAAGGGTCGTGGACTTGCCGCTGCCGGTGGGTCCGGTAACCAGGATCAGGCCGCGTGGTTTGGCGCACAATTCCACCACCACCGGCGGAAGACCGAGTTCCTCAAAGGTGAGGATCTTGTAGGGAATAACCCTGAAGACGCCGGCCACAGCGCCGCGCTGGATAAAAACATTGCCCCTGAAACGGGAGAGCCCCTTGACTCCAAAGGAGAGATCGAGCTCGTTCTCTTCCTCGAATTTGTGCTTTTGAGCTTCGGTCAGCACGCTGTAGCAGAGCTGTTTGGTTTCAACCTGGTTCAAGGGAGGAAAATCCAGGGGCATCAACTTGCCATCCACGCGGATTTGCGGGGGGGTATTGGTGGTGATGTGAAGGTCGGAGCCGTTGGATTCAACTAATATCTTGAGCAGTTGGTGGAGATTTACCATGGTGTGATTCCTCTTAGTCGTCCGCGACCGTAACTCTTAAGACCTCTTCAAAGGAGGTGACCCCCTCTTTAAGCTTGGTAAGCCCTGACTGGCGCATCGATTTGACGCCCAGGCGCATGGATTCGCGTTTTATCTCGGCTGTGTTGGCCCCATTCAGTATTAATTCGCGGATTTCCTCCAGCATCGGCATAACCTGATAGAAGCCGACCCGCCCCTTGTAGCCGGTGCCGTTGCAGGTGGGGCACCCTTTGCCGCGATAGCAGACATAGGACGGGGCCTCGTCAGGCGGAACACCGGCATCGATCAAGGCCTGTATGGGGATATCCTCCGTTTCCTTGCATTCGGAGCAAGTGCGCCTTGCAAGTCGCTGGGCAGTGATCAGGTTGACTGCCGATGCCACCAGGAAAGGTTCGATCCCCATGTTCAGCAGGCGGTTGATGGTGGCCGGCGCATCATTGGTATGAAGGGTGGAAAGGACCATGTGGCCGGTCAAGGCAGCCTTGATGGCTATTTCAGCGGTTTCGAAATCGCGAATTTCGCCAATCATTATGATGTCCGGATCCTGGCGCAGGAAGGAGCGCAAGGCCGCCGCAAAGTTGAGGCCGATGTCTTCGTGCATCTGCACCTGGTTGATGCCGGCAAAGTTGAACTCGACCGGGTCCTCGGCAGTGGAGATGTTCTCGGAAACCTTGTTGAGCTCCGAGAGGGCTGAATAAAGCGAGACGGTCTTGCCGCTGCCGGTGGGACCAGTGACCAGAACCATGCCAAAGGGCTTGTGGATCTCTTTCTGAAAATTGGCAAGGGCTCCGGGCTCATAACCCAGCTTGGTCATGTCGAGCTGCAGATTGCTTTTGTCCAGGAGCCGCAAACAGATCTTTTCGCCAAAAAGGGTTGGCAGAACCGAGACCCGGAAATCCATGTCCTTGCCGCCACCCAGTTTTATCTTGATGCGCCCGTCCTGGGGCAGACGGCGCTCGGCAATATCGAGCTCGGCCATGATTTTGATGCGGGAGGTGATCGCGTTTTTCAGTTTGAGAGGGGGCCTCATCATTTCATACAAAACGCCGTCGATCCGGTAGCGTACGCGGAACAGCTTCTCATATGGTTCGATGTGGATGTCGCTGGCCTTTTTCTTGATGGCGTCCTGCATGATCGCGTTCACCATCTTGACAACCGGCGCGTCCTCGGTTGCCCGCTCCAAGGAACTGACATCAACATCCTCATCTTCGCCAACG
>Ga0172380_10003885_pt1 | contig 19899 bp, 23 predicted proteins | sample Leawe162metaG_FD_119747 | JGI IMG/M metagenome (GOLD analysis project Ga0172380, IMG submission 119747) | Leachate microbial communities from a municipal landfill in Southern Ontario, Canada - Leachate well 162 metaG | ecosystem: Engineered > Solid waste > Landfill > Unclassified | place... | reverse complement strand
TATTTAGATAACCAGATGCAACTGGTGAAGTTTGAGGGATCCAGTTGGCCCCGCCATCAATAGTATTAATAATAACAATATTACCACCAGCATAACCAACAGCCCATCCCGTATTTGCATCAATGAAATTTACTCCATACAATTGACCGGTTGGAACCGATAACGTTTGTTGAGTCCAGTTAGCGCCACCATCAATCGTATTAAGAATTATGATATTACTACCATCACCACCAACAGCCCAGCCATTGTTTGCATCAATGAAACTTACACCATTAAGAGATACGAATGAGACTGGTGAAGTTTGCTGGATCCAGTTGGCACCGCCGTCAATTGTATTTAAAATGAGAGTATTATATGATCCATCATAACCAACAGCCCAACCGGTATTTGCATCAATGAAATTTACTCCCTTTAATTGACCGGTTGGAACCGGTGATGTCTGTTGTATCCATGATGGCGGTATAATAAGAGGTTTTCTCTGAATATCATAAACCATTGTAACATCTTCAGGACTGGAATTATCGATCTCAATACTTAATTCGACTTCATTTACATTGAAGGCTGACGTTATCCCGACGAGACCAATTAGCCCGTCAAATTCTCTTAATGTAAAATATACAGGAGTTTCAAGATTAGTAGTGTCATGCATTACCTCAATAACCCCCATTGCAGTAGTTAAAGCTGTGATCGAAGCGGCGTAACTCAATATACTTGTCCCGGATGACCATCCGGCATTAACGCTGATCATGCTTACATCATATAAAACTCCTAAAGTGACCGGAGAAGTTTCTTGTACCCAATTGGCACCACCATCAATGGTATTTAAAATGACAATATTTGTACCATCACTACCAACAGCCCAGCCATTGTTTGCATCAACAAAATTGACACCATACAATATCCCAACCACAACCGGAGATGTCTGTTGAGTCCAATTTGCGCCGCCGTCAATAGTATTTAAAATGACAATATTCCCTGAACCATCATCGCCAACAGCCCAGCAATTATTTACATCAGTACAGTAAACACCATGTAATAAACCAGGCGTAACCGGCGAAGTTTGCTGAGTCCAGGTTGTTCCTCCATTAATTGTTTTGAATATTGCTATGTTTCCAGATACATCAGTGCCTACCGCCCAACCTACTGTGGTGTTAATAAATTTTATATCATATAACTTGCCGTCGGTTGAAGGTAATGTTTGCTGGGTCCATGTTGCACCTCCATTACTTGTAGTAAGTATAACATAATCATTTGTTGCACTATAACCTGCAGCCCATCCTTTTGTTGTACTAACAAAACTAACTCCTATCAAAATATTGTATGTAATTGGTGAAGTTTGCTGCGTCCAGTTGGCACCACCGTCAGTTGTATGTAAAATAGTAATATTTGGTCCTCTCCCGACTGCCCATCCGGTTGTTGCGCTCACAAAGTCAACACCCCACAATTCGCCGGCACCAATAGGAGAAGTTTGCTGAGTCCAATTAGCCCCTCCATCACTTGTAGTAAGTATCAACTGATCACCTGAGCCATCACTACCGACCGCCCAGCCATTATTTGCATCGATGAATTTTATATCATATAAAGCTCCTGCGACAGGTGATGTTTGCTCAGACCAAGCTTTGCTTATTGCTCGTCTCATCATCTGGTATCTTAATACAAAAGATGTATATTCTGTTTTATCACCCAGCTGAATGATGGTCGTATCATTTGCTGGTAATAGTTGTAAAATATTATCTTCCATGAATGGATACATAATATCTTGCCAATTTAGGTCATCAATCCATTCAGGATCCGTGGTATTTGGTCCCACAAACTTTCTCACAAGAATATCTCCGGTTTCAATCCATGAAACTACTGATCCAATCTTTCTTTTTGCTGAAGGAATAGCATTACGGGCAGGCTTATCCTCTACAACTTGATAACCTCCGGCCAACTGGCCGTCATCCATCAGCGGATTTGCCGGATTATTGTGCTCTAATATGTCGGGATAAAATAGTGCCATACTTTAGATTATGTAACCATATTTCATTATCAAAATATTAGACCCGCTTTTACCAACCGCCCAACCGGTATTTGCATCCAAAAAGCTCAATCCATACAAATTCCCAGATGCTATTGGAGAGGTTTGTTGTATCCAATTGGCACCACCATCAACGGTATTTAAAATGACAACAGTATTTGAGCTATCATAGCCAACTGCCCAACCAACATTCGCATTAATAAATTTAACACCCCAGAGAGTCCCATTAACAACCGGTGAAGTCTGCTGTACCCAATTGGCACCACCATCAATTGTATAGTATATTAATATCTCACCAGAAGATTTATGGCCTACAGCCCAACCATTATCAGTATCTACGAAATGTACACTTAGTAGATATCCTATTGTAACCAATGTCTGCTGAGTCCAGTTGGCACCACCATCTACCGTATTAAATATTACAATTTGCCCCCCAGAATTTACCCCAACGGACCACCCGGTATTTACGTCCATAAAGAAGACTGAATAGAGTCCGCCTGATGCTACAGGTATAGCCTGCGCTACCCAATTAACTCCACCATCAGTTGTATTGAGCAGTAAGAAATTACCAAGTCCATCCTCACCAGATATCCACCCGTTATTTGCATCAAGGAAGAATACTGAGTATAATCGTCCAGTTACGGGTGAAGTCTGTTGTGTCCAGTTTGCGCCACCGTCTGTAGTGACGAGTATAATATTATTGGGTACACCAACACTAGTCTGACCTACAGCCCATCCAATATTTACACTTACGAAATACACTGAATTTAATGAATATCCCGCTATTGGTGAAGTTTGTTGTGTCCAGTTGGCACCACCATCAACAGTATTGAGAATAAGCGTATGATTACTCACGTCTTGTCCCACAGCCCAGCCATTGTTTGCATCAAAGAAAATTACACCATTTAATGCTTTTGATAATACCGGTGATGTTTGCAATGACCATACTTTCTGGCCTTGGCTATAATAGAAAGGCTTGCGTATCAAATTGTAATTCATAGTGACATCAGTTACACTAGAATTGTCAATCCCTATGCTTACTTCAATGTTATTACCATTAATGGCTGTTGTTATATCCACCAATCCCAATAAGCCTCCGAATTCCCGAAATGTAAAATATGTAGGCGATTCAATGCTGGTACCATTTTGCATTATCTCAATCTGGCCTACTGCAATGACTGAATCTCTAACCATTTGATAATACAAAATATAGGTGGCATAATCATTCTTGTCACCTACAACAAAAGTTGTAATTGCATTGGCAAGTAAGATTTCAGTAAGATCATAATTAAAAAATGGATATGAAAGTGAAACCCAATTTATAGCAGAAATCCATTGTGGATCCGTAACATTTGGACCAATATATTTTTTAAGAATAGGCATAGAATTTACGTACCACACAACCACCATCCCTATTTTTCTTTTTGCAATAGGTAAGGCATCCCGGGCTGTAAGATCAGCTACAATTTGTAGACTACCCCACAGTTGCCCGTCATCCATAAGCGGATTCGCCGGATTATTATGCTCTAATATGTCGGGGTAAAATAGTGCCATTTATGGTTTATTTACAATGGGGTCAGTAACATCGGCAGCAAATACCCCGGAAATATTACCGTTGTTTACATTATTTTTTATGTCACAAGGGTTGGCGCCTGATGAACAATTTACTATATAACCATTATTGTGATTTTCAACAATTAAACCTACATTTGAATTGCCTGTTATTTCACCTATATTATAATTATAATAAATGTTAGTAACATTGATAGTGTTTAAAGAAATACCACCAGCATTGTAATTTTGACTAATATATCCATTGTTTAAATTTAATTCAATTGTGCCATCACATCCGTTAGCTTGAATTGTTCCATTATTATTATTATTGGATATATTTCCTTTGTTTATATTTCCATAGATAGAATTAATAAGGGGGCCATTGTTGTTAATAGTTCCTGTTTCATTACTGTTTAATGTTATTTCTACTGTACTAGAGTTGTTATAAATACCCCGGCAATGATTTGAGTACATGTTAAAGCCTACTCTGTTACAATTCCAATCAGAAATATTACAGTTATTATAAACGTCAAAATCAGCATTGTATGCAAATATATTATCAAAATTATCCCACTGCTTTACAGCATAATCATTGATCCAATCATACTGACAACCGAAAACAAGTTGTGTATATTCATAGTTTGTAAAGGCAGCTTTAGTTATCAACGTCCATTCAGCATCAAGCGTGATATCATCAACTGAAGCCCCGACATTTCCGGAAGCATTTTTCCAAACCTGTCCACCCCAAATCACTAACTCTCCTGAAGATGGAGATAAAGCATCATTCCAAACACCTAACCATACATTTCCATAAGCATCAGTTTCAGTAGCATAATCGGCGGGGCAAAGCATAATACGAGTACCATCAACGGATAATTGATTAGCAGAAACTGCCTGAAAAAATAAAGCAACATCTCCACGATCTGTAATTTTATATGTCGTGCCGGCAGAAAGTGTTCCTTCGGCAATAGCCGTCATGATATCAGCATAAGTAATTGATACAAGACCTCCACCAGAGGCACCAACCCAATTAGCATCATTTGTCCATTCGGTATTAGTTGTATCAGGTCCAGCAAATTGCTTAAAGGTAGCTACTGCACTTTCTATCCAAGCAACCATCGCTCCTACTTTCCGCTTTGATACAGGTATAGCGTTACGAGCCGTTTTATCGGCGACTACACGGTAACTTCCATCGAGTTGCCCATCATCCATGAGATAAGCATCAGGATCGAACGACTGTATAGGCTGTGAGATCTTCTGTCCTGCCATTTGATTTATTATTTATAATATTAAGATATAGCTAATGATACACCATTCGCGAATGCCGCATCGGAATTTGATTTATAGAATCTGTAAGACACTATCTGTCCGTATGTATTTGTCACATTCCAGGATCCGATATAGGTAAATGCGGTTAATACCGGTAAAGCTCCATTCTGAATGATATTTGATAAAGCACCAAAGCTGGCCGGATATGCAATCCAAGTATAATTTCCAGGTGTGTCATTATCCGCTGTACAGATGAATGTTGCAACTTTTGAAGCAAGTAATTGATACTGCTGCATATCCAAAACAAGTGCAGATGCGGTAGCGTCTCCAACGGGATCAGCATTATTAACTCCACCAAACGCGAATCTCCACCGCCATGATTTTGAATATGACGCGCTTGCAATTGGATTTAGGTTAATATCCTCACCCGATAAAGTAAATGTCTTGGCTCCTGGTGTATTTAGTACAGTAGTTGCACCACCTGATGCAGCTTGACTTGTCCCGGTTACAGGTACATTGAATCCATCACCAGCAAGGCTCATGTTTTGAGGCGGATTACCAAGACTATCAAGAGTAACTGACCAGGCTGCAGAAATTATATCAACCGTATGACCACATTCAAAGAATGAGTCATTTGGATTGAAAGTGATTCCTAATCCTGACATTGCAGGTACAACATAAGGGGCCAATAGGTCATCAAATATTTGTTCTAACGACGTACCAGCCGGATAATTTGTACCTAAAGGTATTCCAGGTAAATATGGAACCGTGGTCGTAATTGGGTTCACCAATGATCCTCCGCCAGAACCACTGCCTCCGCTATTAAAACCGAAGCCTTTACCAAATAATTTTCTATCCACGGTAATAAGTTTTAAATATTAATTTGGATTTCTCGTTTTGACACCAATAATCACAGCAACTCCTGCAGCGGCATCAATGGTTAAATTATCAACTGATGATATGCCTGTCCCAAAGGTACAATCCATTCCGACAGCATAATTCACAGTCTGACCAAGTTTACCGCCTATTGTTATTCCTGTGTCGCCTGTTACTGCAATTGTGCCTGATACGATATGCATACTTATTTGTGAGTATCCTTCTTCACCTTGTATTGTGATAGCATCACCACTCAGGGTGATATTTATAGTTTTGTCGAAGTATGGTTCTAATGGCATAGCTTTAGATTTATTCGGTTTGTAAAATGTAATCGAGTGAAATTTCTTCCGTTGGAATGTTATTCAGATATAAATAAGCTTGTAATCCTCCATTTTTTAATATCCGGATGAAATAAAAATGCCCTGAATGTTCAATATCACGATCTTCATTTGATTTTATAAGGAATTTCTTTACCCAAGTTACGCCTTCTTTATCAATAGGAAAACCCATTATAGATGACATCTTTATCAATTCAGCAAACGTGACCTCTTTAATGACATTTACACGATTGCAAATTTTAAAGCCAGGGTTGAAATCATGATCCTTTGGGTATATCATTAAATAAAGGTCCGTCTCAGGGATCCCATTCTCTTTTGCATGAGCCTGAATACCACTTTTAATCCTACTTAACGCCATATCTACTAGAAAAGACATTTTATGATTGGTATTGAATTGCTGGTTTATTTTTTATGATAACAAAGAGCCTGGTACGCTCATTCTTATTCAATTCAGAATTGATTTTATCAATAAGCGACTCACCATGCCTCGACTGATATCTGGTAGCTACCTGCGCCATCTTTTTTTGATTTTCAATATTACTATATATTGTGTAGAGCGCTTCTTCATCGGTACCTGATAATTTCAGAGGCCTATTTTTAAAAGCTTCATAAATAGCGTCAACTATCTGATCTACTTTTGCGGTAGTATAAAGAATAATCTTCTTACCTGATGTCGATTCCTTCTCATATCCAGGTTTAAATGCATTCAGATAACTTATATCGCCACCTGATTCAGCTTTACTTTCCTGAATTGTAAGCATCAATTCATTGAACTGATTCTGTCGTCTCGCATCTCTTAATAAGAGATAAATTAACCCACCTACTGCAGCAGTTCCCGAACTTGCTATTAATATCTGTGTCTTATTCATGATTTACAGTCTTTATAGTTCATTTTATTAACCCGGCACCACCACCAGAATACGCTCTTGCGGCTGTACCCACAACTTCGCCTGGCTTTTTAGCAACATTGAAAAGCAACATAAATACAGGCATAAGTATCAATGCAACGACGATCAATACAATATATTTTGATGTTCTGAAAATACCACCTATCTTATCAAAGACTCCCCCGATACTTTCCTGGACAGTAGTTACTATTCTGGCTGCATCTTGAACCAGATTAGTATCGAGATCGAGGCCGACAGTATTACCATAGTTCCTCAGATCATTTGTCTTTGCGCTTGAACTTGCCAGGTATGCAAATGCAACTGTAAAAGTCTGATTAGCTCTATCGCGGCCAAGACCCTTTACCAACATTTTATGCCACTGAATCCAGTCAACATCTTTACTGTCTTTTGTTGGTATGAATCTAATTATAGTATCATATTGGCTCATGGCGTTTCTTTTTTTATATTGTATTTACTTTCTTAAGCAATATCACATTTCACATTTGCATCAGGCTTTGCATTGACGATCTGTTGAATATTTGTCTTATAATCAAATTTTAATTTCTTGATCTTGATGAAATCCATTGCGATACTCAGATAACCGGTAATCGAAAGCACTATTTTGCTTTGATCAGCAAGTGCGTATGATATCAGGTTTACAAGATAAGTTTTATCGAATATTTTAGATGGGTCAAAATCAACCTGAAAAGATATTTCAGATATACCATTCGAATATATCTTGTATTGCTTATCTGATTTGACATTTGCAACCTTCCTGTCATTCACTAATACATCCAGATCATATCCATTTATTTGAAGGGTAAAATTTGACTTATTCTGAACTTTAATGAATATCTCAAATGAAAATGAATCTTTCCGGATATGGAACAGGTTTATTTTAGATATTTTATAGCAATACTGTAGAGCAAGCTTTACCTGTTGTTTGTAATACACGTAAAGGCCGGCTATTAAACTACTGACTGCAATAGTTATGCCACCGAAAATAATATATTTACGCAGCTGCGGTCCCATGATTTGATTTTTTAATTGCCCTTACTGTCAAATATGTTGTTCCGGCAACTCCGGCTACAATTGCTATCCATGCCCACATCGGCAGACCACCAGAAGTTAGATCTCTGAGGAATTCCGGTGTAGTATTATTAGCTTCTGCAGCTGCAGCGGCATCAAATTCAGCCTGTGCGGCGGCGGCATCAGAATCAATTATTGCTTCACTCTCAGCATCCATTCCCGCAGGTTTGCCTGCAATACTTTTAACAGCAGCTATAACGCTGGTTGCAATGCCTATCCAAGCAGCTAAAACAGCTGGGGCTATGCTATAGAATCCATCTCTATCTGGGGTCTTAAAAAATAATTCCTCAGTTATAGAACCGTCCACACCTGTTTTCTTCTTAGCTTTTGCTAGAAATGGTTTCTTTTTGGAGCCATTTTTGATAACCTTATCAAATTTCGTCCTGGATCCTCCAATTTTATACCAAAAATCACGAACCTTTTTCCACTTTTTGGCATTCTCAGCATTGCCTTTCTCTCCTGATTCTCTTATTGTCTGTAAATGAGAGGCAAAACCAAAAATATTGATTGCCATCATTGACATAAAAGCTGATCTGGGTAAAGCCAGGTTTATTGTTTTAAATATCTGGCCGGCCTTTTTAGCAAGTTCATCTGATTTCACATCAACCTTAGCGGCGGCAGCATCAACTTTTGAAGCAACTTTCTCAACCTTAGCGGCAACCTTTTTACCAGTCTTTGTTTCAGATAGCCCGCCTGTAGTGACAGCTGCAATAACTTTACGGCCACTTTTTTCGGATAGGCCTCCCGAAAGTACAGCCCTTCCTTGTTTTGTACCCAAGCCACCGGTCAGAACAGTTTTAACGACCGTTTTCAAAATATTCTTTTTGGGAACTTTGTAACCAGCTGCTAAATCGACAAAAGCTGAGAGTTCATCGTATAGTTCTTTATTACCGGCAGTATAAGCTTTTTCCTGTTCAGCTTGCAGGTATTTTGATAATGGGCTATTAGCGCCACCATCCCGGGAATAGGCTTTCATATCATATACATTGATCATTCCTGGAATAGGCGATTGAGGCCTGTATTTTATAGGTACGTTACGTGCCTTAACTATCTTATCCCAATAACTCAATAGTTTAGCTACATCAGGATGATCAAGCTTGCCTGAATTCGCATATTTTAATACTTGCTCATCCAAATAAGTAAGGGTGGCAAATACGCCATAATCATCTGCCTTTTTATTTACCTCTGTCCAATCAATTAGATTTAGAAACATAAAGTCCGACTCTGGATCTACAGTTTTGATAACTCTCATAACAGCACAACCATCTGCACCTTTATATGCAGATGTTCGATAGTTATAAACCTTTTTAGATCCATCTGCAGATAACACCCTTGTTTTAAGAGTTTTTCTGTTAACATTAGTAGAGTTCATGTCCGTTATACTTTAAATTTGTAAATTTTCTCACCTTTACCAGATATAAAGGTAATGAAAGACGCAGCAACTAATACGATTGCTAAACATATTCCATTACTTTTTTTAGAAGCCGGCGTATATTTTTCAGGCATTACCCCGTCTGCGGGAAAATCCCTTATTTCTTGTAATTCCCTGAAATCTTCTGTTGGTCTGCCATCCCATGTCTTTATCTCATCTGACTCACGAAATCCTATTTCTTTTATGACCTGGTTGAATATGCTACTTTTGTTAGCCTTATTTAAGATCTCAGTATAACTAAGGACTTTTCTTGCTTCTTTATTTATATTGAGAGTCAACTTAACATTAGTGTTACCCAGAATTGTGTAATTGATGGTAGTATCTTCGTCAATAGAAAACTTTTTAGTTTTTACATTTTTGATTGTATTATTGAGTTGATATGTATTAAGAATTGGACTCTTTACAAAGTTTTTCTCATTACCGTTTATACCATGTTTGATAAACTCAATAGTCTGCTCGATCTGTGATTTGTTTGTACTATAAATATCAACAGAATCGATAATTAGCTTTTCATTACCAACAGTAGCCAATAACTGATTAACCGTACCCACGCCATTATTCTCCTGTAAGGTGACATCTGTACCGCCAATATTATTAACACTAATTACTGTTGCTGAATAAATTGCCATTAGTCTATATATTTAACAATCACAATATTATTACTGCCATCATCACCAACAGCATAACCAAGCCCAGAATTAATGAAATATGAACCACGTAATGTCCCTGGTATTACTGGTGATGTTTGATGGATCCAAGTGGTACCACCATCTATTGTTTTATAAATATCTATGTTGCCGCTTCCATTTGAACCTACCACCCAACCGGTAGTTGAATTAATGAAGAATACTGACCATAGATAACCGCCTGCTGGCGATGTCTTTTGTACCCAATTGGCACCACCGTCATTAGTCGATATGACACTACCAACACCCCCACCAACAGCCCAGCCATTATTTCCGTCAACGAAATGAACTCCAAACATAATGAGTGATATCGGTGACGTTTGCTGAGTCCAAGTAACTCCGCCGTTGGTTGTGGCCAATATCAGATCAAGAGGTGCAAGTGTCCTGCGGCCTACCGCCCAACCGGTATTTGCATCAATGAAATATATACTCCATAAAAACTCATCCGCCACTGGTGATACCTGAGTGGTCCAGTTGGTACCCCCGTTGGCCGTAGTTAAAATTATAACATTCGATGTTTGATCACTACCTACAGCCCATCCGGTATTCGCATTAATAAAAAATACACTATATAATTGTCCGGTTATCGGTGATAATTGCTGAGTCCATGTAGCACCTCCGTTTGCCGTTACCAAAATAATAATGTTTGATAAGGCAAGATTAGAATTGTCATATCCAACCGCCCAGCCATTGTTCGCATCCACGAAATGTACTGATCTTAATGTGTATCCAGCGACCGGTGATATCTGCTGTACCCAAGTGGCCCCGCCGTCAACCGTTGACATGATTAGGATCTGATTACTTGCACCTTGGCCTACTACCCATCCGGTTAGCGCATCAATGAATAATACTGAATTTAGTACATTCTGAGTAACCGGCGAAGTCTGAGTAGCCCAGAATGCATCACCATTAATTTGGAATGTTTGAGTTACTGCTTCTGAAAAGACATAGAAAACATTCCCATTGATTGCATCAGAAAAGGCGACATTCCAAGTGCCTGCACCAAGATCTGTTAAGGCGGCGGCCAATTGTACCGGTGTGATAATTGCCGGATTTGTATAGGTTATTACACCTGAAGATAATGTAACAGTAAAAACACAGTTGGCCGGATAACTAGCTTGATATGGCGTTGCAAATTGATACTTAGTTGTCTTTTGTGCTGTTTGAGACAAGGGACTAAATAGCGTCAAGCTCTGCGCTTGCGGGCTATTATTTTGCAAGGCAATATCAAATTTAAAGTCGGCCATAACTTCTTAAGCGTATTTAACTGAGAATATTTTATTGTCGAAATCGTTAACATATTTAATAAATAAACTCATTCGTTTTCGATTAACATCCGTATCTGCCCGGTAGAATATATTTGCGAAAACATTAAGCAAATCTATTCTGGGATAACCAAGGCCAAGGTAAATGGTTGCAGCATGTTTATCAGCCTCTGTTTCAGATGAAATATCCTTATTAACAAAAATATGACAGAATTCATGAAGCAATACGGCCAATCGGCCAGGAACAGTGTACTTGTCAAATTTGCTTTTAGACACTTCAACAAGTCCACTGTTAGCCGATATGCGAGCCGGAGTATTAAGTACCTTGCTATTGGTATGCGAAACTATTTCGCTTAGATAAGTGATTTTGTATTCACCCGTCTCATTAAAATACTCGCCTGGTGAAAGATATCCGGCCCTTTCTGCAAAGAATTGAGCGAAGACAACAAATTTTGATATACCCGGTTTCCCAAAGTCGAAAGCTGACATCTGGGTTTTTATAGGAAGTACTTCCTTAGCAACCAGGTTAAATCCATCATCATCACCATCTTCATTTACAATAGTTATCAGAGAAAGCTCCGGACTCAGTGGCATACGGATAAGAAATTCTTCAATGCCCTGAATAGTATTATATCTGTTTGTGTATGTTGTATTTCGACGAGATGCATCATCACAACGGATAAACACTTTCACAGGATCAACGGCCCTTAATGTTAACTTAATAACTAAGGGCATCCGATTTGATCTATATTTCAAGATCATATTTACGCCTTTATCTTCATAAATTTGGCAAGTGCAAATGCGGACGCTATTCCCACGGCAGAACCTATAAGAAGTGTTTTCTTATCAGATCCAATCCTGGAATTGGTATATAACGATTCCGCAACAATATTAGCACTCACCGCAATAACGAAAACTCCGGCGGCTGCCAGCGCAAGTCTTAAGTTCGGATTCATACTAACCAGGAATTATCCGATCCACTTAACACTCTTAGGGTCGCCACCATCTTTTTTCAGTTTTGCCTTGTCTATGACTTTTTTGGCAACTACTACCACGCCGTAAACGGCAAACACAATGGTTCCGATTCTTAAAGCTTTTTTAAACATAGCCGTAATTTTTAAAGTTTAATTAATATTAATTTCCCGGAATAATTAACCCCCGGTGAGGTTTTTATTATAATTATTTTGTTACTGTACCAGTGTCACTTGAAATAAATGGAGTATCAATATAAACATTATCAAACGCCGGATTGGTTTTGAAAACATACCAAACAGCATAGGTCCCTTTATATACGGATCCATTCACCTTGGCTTTATCACCTGTTTTGAAAAGACCTTTTGGAGAAACCTGAATAATTGCCTTTCCCTTTGACCCATCTTTTATTACCTGTAATATTTTGGCTGTATTTGTCGCAATATTAGATGATGCAGTCGAAGTGGTATTAGGGGTAGGTGTATTTGTTGTTTGATCAAGTCCAAGCCCACCTGTAAAACCTGTATTTCCAGAAGGAGATAAATTTATATCACCTGAAGCTAACGATGGTGCCGATACTACTGGTGTAGTAACCTCTGATTCGCTCCCACTACCTGCAGATTCACTTGCAGCTTCTTCAAGTTCTAAGGCAAGCTTTTTCTTTTTGGAGAAATACCATAAAGCACCTCCACCAATAACGATTAATCCGGCTATGCCACCAAATAACAATTTCTTATTTATTTTCATTATGCTGATTTTTTAGTTCTTTGTACGAGATATATAGTGCCGGCAATTGCTCCCAAGAGAATAACACCACCTACAGCGTAGGCTACACCTGGTTTCATACCAAGAATACGCTTTTCAACTTCTAAATCTGATTTAGGTTCAAATGATGAGTTATCCGTTACTGTTCCTGCGGGGTCCGTAACTGTTTTTTTGATAACTCCCTTTGCAATATCCTTTATTGCCTGGCCGATATCACCTTTCAATATGGTTTTTTTGGCATCTGCATTCATAACAGCAATACTGGCCCATCTTTTGTTAAGCCACTCAGGAAAGGCCATTTTACCTGTGATCTTTCCATTATCAATTTTGGATTGATACAATGCCTTTTCATCACTCATCCAATTTTTAAAAGTAACACCCTGTTTTGAAACACCTGAGATGTTATACAGTTGATTAGCAGAAAGTGCGCTCATATTTTTATGTTTTATTGATTCATTGGTGTATATCCAGGAACATTAATAGGGCCAGATGTAACATCGGCTATATTGGATTTGCTTTTCTTTGAAAAGTGATATATAGCATAACCTATTCCGCCCACTCCAACTAATATGGCAATTATTTTCAAACCCACATACTTCTTTTTCTTATTTTGCGCCTGTAACATTTGATTTGCTTTTAACCTTTCTGAGAGTTGAGTTTCATTACTAGTCTTAGCAGCATTTTTACTTGAAAATGCTTTCTTAACACCGGATGAAATAAGATTGATAGCATTTTCCTGTACATCCTTATTAGTGACAATAGCAGATATTATTTTGCCTGCATCAGTTTTTTGCTTTGGTATTCCGGAAGTATCGATTATTCCAGTTCCAATAACATTTAATTTTCCGGCAATTTCTTTGAATTTGGTTTCGTCGAGTTGGGTTAATGCAATCTTGGTAGAAATGAAATTAATAACATTATCATTACCGCTTTCTATTTCTCTTACCAAGAAAGCTTTTATAATTTCAGGATTATCTTTGAATGATACATTGATCCCATTTTTACGGAGATTCTCAACAACGCTTTTTTTATCATCAACAATAAGCCTGGCAATCTCATCGATAATAATCATGTTTTCCATGGTCTCATCTTTGTAGCCTACTGCGCTGAAGAAATTATCTGTGAAATCGTGCTTTGCGAATATCATGACTTATATATTTGCATGTTTCTTACAGAAGTAATTATAATAGCCCCTAATACGGTCGCTAAAACCACTGACCCCCCAATAATGAGAGCATTAGTAAGTTTTTCTGACATGCCTTTATTTTCAGGTTGAGCAGCATCAGCTGACAGCTTAGCTTTCATCATTGGGCAACCAGCACAACTCAAAAAATCCCCATTTTCTTCTTTTATACCGGTAACGCTCTTATTCTTACACAGACTTTTGATAACCTCATAATCCGGATGTATTAATAAAATGTTCTTCAGCCCATCTTCCTTATTCTGAACATAATATTGAGCCAACAATCTTGAAACTTCTTCATAGTTTTTAGGAACATTATCAAACCCATTTGCAAGCAAAAGATTACGGGCAGCATCAGGATTACTGTATGTTACATACCGGAAAATATTCATTTCTTTTTTCATCTTCTTTGATGTTTTTAAACCTTAAAAAAGGGAAGCCGTTAGACTCCCCTTTTCTATAAGTTCAGTTCAGTTACTTAGTAAGACCCAGAGCACCTTTTCTTCCCAGAACACGGTTAGTGTTCGGGTTTCCGTAGTTGCTAACCGGAACAGCACCTTGCAGCTGTTTAAACTGATTTACCCTGGCGCTGGGGTACAGATAGATCTTCAGGGTTGTATTTGCATACAAAGTACTGATGATCATACTGGTCATGCCGTCCACGTCGAAATCATAGAACATGTCTATGATAGTCTGTGAATATTGGTATGAATCCAACGAGGGGATCAGAGGCTTACCAAGGGTGTTACCGTTCAAGTCATTCTGTGAGATCGATACAGTTTCCTGAACTTGCTGTATTGCTACAGAGTTGGAACTGTTCGAAGCAGACAACCTGACCTGGGAAACCTTGAATGATTTACCGGTAGCGATGGCAGCCAAGAACTGCGTGTAGGTAATTCCGGGGATCGAATAAGCGAAAGTGACACCAGCTGAGGTAGGATTGAACTGACGCAAAGCAGCATTTAAAACCTGAACATCGGTCACATTTATGGAACCAGCCGTCAATGTTAAGATGTAAGGTTGTGATGCTACCTGTACGGTAGGTTCTTCAGGCATACCAGTGGCATCAGCGGGAAGTTCCTGACCAAAAGCATTCTCCCAGTCACCATCAGCTCCCCAGCCGTCAGCACCCAGAAACTTTTGATTGGCATACTCCTTTGCCTGAGCGAAATAATTCGAGTTGTTTTTCATGGCAAAAATTGATTAAATTGGTTTAAAAATTATTTTTCTGCCTTTACAGAACTCTCGGATTCGCCAATTATTTTAGCTTTTTTCGACTTCGTTTTGTCGTATAACCATAATGCCACAAAGCATCCGGCTACTGTCATTACGAAGGGAACCCCAAAGCTCCAAATTTTCTCTTTCATAAGTAGAAAAATTTATTGAAACAAATTTACGAACAATATTAAGGTCAAATGCTTTCCTTTCCCATTGTATACCACATATCCGGTATGACAAACATTACAAAAGCCTTATCTGTACTGTGTTTTACAAGTTATCTACAATTTGTCATCAACATTTTCAAATTTTCGTAAATAATTGATCAATATCCGATGTAATCATTCATTCATAATAAAATATATTTCTTATATTTGCTTCTGCTCATAAATATTATTATCTAACTTTATTAAAAATACCCCCATGGAAGAAGCAACAACATTAATTACAGAATCACAAGGATTAGACGTAATGGAAGCTCAGGAGAGGGTTCAATATGATATACAAATTTCAACTGCAAAAAAATTCCCGAGAACCTTAAAAAAAGTTCAGCAAACATGTATTGATATTGTATGCATGGATGATACCGGTGAAGTGGCAGCGTCATGTAGTTATGCATTACCCAGAGCTGGTAAAACAATATCAGGACCATCCGTTCACCTTGCCAGGATAATAGCTCAGCAATTTGGTAATATACGTGTTGATGCAAAGATTAAACAGATCCTTTATAAAGAAATGCAGATTGTTTCAGAAGCAGTTTGCTTTGATCTTGAAACAAATTATGCTTGTAAAGTTGAGGTCAGAAAATCAATCCGGGATAAACAAGGACATATATATAATAATGATATGATTGCCGTTACAGGTAATGCTGCCAATTCAATTGCCTTTCGTAATGCTGTATTTAACGTAGTCCCACGATCAATTACTGATTCTGTAGTGAGAGCCGCTAAGGATAAAATCACTGCTGACATAAAGAATGAAGCAGAACTGACGAAAATCAGAAAAAAGATTATTGATTCATTCAAGGCGACATACAACGTCCCAGAAGACAAATTATTAAAGGCAATAGGACTCACAGAATCAAAACAAATAACAAAAGATCGTATCCCTGATTTAAGAGCAATGTTTCAATCATTAAAAGATGGTGATATGACTGTCGAGGAAATGTTTAATCCATCAAAGAAAGGACCAGGCCCTACGCAGGCTGAAAAAGTCGCCAAGACATTCGGTAAGAAGGATGGAGAAGATTACGGTTCTCAACCAGGTACGGTTAATGATGATACCAAATCTCAAAGAAATGATCCTGAGACTGGTGACCCTAAACCAGATGATAAAGACGCAGAGAAACCCACACAAAACCCGAAACAGCAAGGAAATAATACAGGAGGGAAATTATTCTGAAACGAAATCCCCAGCTGCAGAGCTGGGGATTTGTTTTTTGGTTCAAGCTAAAAATACGGTGAACGAGAAATCTGAAAGGTCAGACTTTCTTTACAAAAGTAAAGAAAAATTATTTGAATTTATTATTCAATAGAATATTTATCTATTACCGCTTGATCAAAAAGGCCTATTATTGTGGCAGTATCCTTATCAACCACTGTAAATTGATAAACCCTTGGATTATAAGACTGTCCTATGTTATCTGCAGTTAAAAGATGCCTAAATTCAGTCAGAATATCCAATAAATCACCTTCACGGATATCATCTCCTAAATGTTTTGGTTCAATAGTGAACCTGGCAGATCTAATATGACTGACAAATTTAGCCTCTATGAATTCTTCAGCTGTGATTATCATTATGAAAATTTTTAATATCTATATTTTTTCGTAATCTTTTGTATCGTACAGTGTCTCGCATTATCATTGAGATATTGCATATAATAGAGAATACGATGTAGAAAAATACACATGCTCCAAAGCAATATCCGGCAATAAGGCCCATGATTGATGTTATTTCATGGTGAAGATAGTATTTTCAATTCCTTCCGACAAACTTATTTTTGGCTCCCATCCTAATATTTCTTCAGCTTTGGTAATATTCAAACATCGTCTTGTAATCCTATCAATACTGCGTGTCCCTACATGGGTTACCAGATTAGGTGTTTTAATTATCTCACTGATTATATTCGATAATTCGTTTGACGTTGTTTCAATACCGGTCCCTATATTTATTTCAGTATTTTTCGGATCCTGATCAATTGCCATTATTATAGCATTCACAACATCGTCAATGTAGGTAAAGTCCCTTGTGGATAAACCATCTCCATATATCTGCATTGGATTACCTTTAATAGCTGAGTCAATAAACTTTCCGATTACTCCGCAATATGGGTTTTCTGGCCTTTGATTTTTACCATATACATTTGAAAGCCTCAATGTAGTGTAATTACCTCTCAATTTTAGGTATCTTTCAAAAATTAGTTTGCTTTGGTCGTATGCATTGCTAACGTTAAATTCTGAATCTTCACTGGTTGGTATCTGAGCCGCATTCCCATATACAGAAGATGTACTTGTATAAACTATCTGGCCAGCGAATTGCTCAATTAAATTAATGCTATCCAAAGCATTTGTTTTGAATGTTTCAATAGGATGGTCCATGCCATATATAATATTAGCACAAGCCATGTGGACAAGTACATCACAATTATTTAATATTCCATGATAGATATAAGATTCCTTACCAATTCCTAACTGGTGCCATCTTACATCTGAATCAAGATTTTCCTTAAATCCAAATTTAAGATTATCAACGCCAACCACATCATATCCAAGTTTAACAAGCTTATTCGCCACATTACTAGCTATAAAGCCACAAATACCAGTTATGAAAATAGATTTCTTCATTATTTCTAATATATTTATTTTTTAGCAAAGAATACCCCATCTGCTTTGCAGCGGGGATGAATTGCCTTTTGGTTTATAATTAAATTGCCCATGATAATGATCCAAATTTATAATGTTTTTCAATATGTTTAATTGAGATAGGGTTTTTAGTCCCTTTTATCAATAGATAACTTCCTTTGTTCTGTATTCCGGCTGTAACTTGTTTTTTCCCATTGATCCAGACAATATCGAAAGGCTGAATATTATATCGTTTCCGGCGAATAGCGGGTGTATATCCTTTCCTGTTCAGCTGTATGGCCCGGTTGTTTCTATGCTTTTGTTGAATTATCACCGGTTTACGCCTTTCCTGATTACTTCCACCTGCAATCACAAAAGCATCATTATTATGTGACTTTGGGATATTGAACTCCTGCCGTTTCAGAAATGTAATGTATCCGTATGTAACCCGCAACCCTGGCACATCCTGCCAGAATATCTTGTGAATAATCGACATGAAAGTATTCGGCTTATACTGCCTGGCTGGTTTCAGCTTCAGTCCTTTTTTGTGTAACCGGGTATGGCACTTCTCATGAAGCAATGCCAGGTTCTTTGCCCGGTCCGATCCGGCTTCGTTTCTTTGCTTACAATGATGCATGTGACTTGGGTTACCATGGGTGAACTTCTTACTGCAAAGCTGGCATAATCCCCGTTCCCGGGCCATAAGGTAGCTTCTCATATTCTGATAACCGTACAAATCCCCTTGCTGATATTCAATTCCTGCTATTTCAGGATTCTCAATTTTCTGAATATCGAAATTGGCAACTTCAATGATCACTTTCGACACCGGCAGGATTGCCTTTATCTGGTTTATCAAACTCAAATGCGTATCATACCTACGCTGAACCGAAGGAGGTAACCAACCTTCAGGTTTCGTTCGGTTATTAAACCTGGCAGGCCGGTACCAGTGGTGACGATTTCTACGGCCACGGCGATACATTGCCTTTTCAGTCAGCCGACTTGACGTTTTGCCATCCAGGATCATGGTACCAGATATCAGCTCTTTTTTACTTGTTACACAGGAAAATCCAATGTTCTTGAATCCTGAATCAATACCCAAGGTGACATCCTGCACTTGGTTCTCACATTCGAAAATCAGTTTAATGGTGAATGGGTAAAGCTTTACTACTTTGGCCTTTCCGCTTCTGATCAGCTTGCGGGCTTTCGCCGGGGAGCATGGCATCAGCGGACTGCCAGTAATTGATAATACATACACAACGCCTTTAAGGCCCCCTGTATGCCGGGGTTGATCCACTTCGAGGTTGTTACAACCCAGTACTATGCCACGGGCACTGAGAGTTTCCTCTCTGTTTAACCCGCCGCTTGTAGAGCTACAGACTTGTGGAGCATACGTAGGTACGTTCTTTAACTCTGATTGTAACTTCTGCATAATCTTTAAATTAAGCCCTCTAATCAACTCTTACGATGAACCTCACGATTCATGCCTCGTAGCTATGCTACGTGGT
>Ga0172380_10003884_pt1 | contig 19899 bp, 13 predicted proteins | sample Leawe162metaG_FD_119747 | JGI IMG/M metagenome (GOLD analysis project Ga0172380, IMG submission 119747) | Leachate microbial communities from a municipal landfill in Southern Ontario, Canada - Leachate well 162 metaG | ecosystem: Engineered > Solid waste > Landfill > Unclassified | place... | reverse complement strand
CTCCAGAGCATCGCGCAAAGCGCTCTCCAGGCTCAGGCGACGTGCGGCGTCAGCATCCATCGCTGGCGAGTAGAAGCGGAAGGTGTTTCGCCCGGCGCCCTTGGCTCGCACCAGGGCCGCGTCGGCCCCCTTGAACAGGTCTTCGCTGCAGTCTCCGTCCTTGGGAAAAACGCTGATACCGATGCTGGCAGTGATGGCCAGCGACTGCCCAGCCACCTGGAACGGCACGGCAATGGCATCGAGCATGCGCTGTGCCAGTGCGATGGCATCCGACTCCTGCCCGAGGTTGGCCATGACAAAACCGAATTCGTTGCCGGAGAGCCGACCGATCGTGTCGCCTTCGCGAACCTGCAGCAACAATCGCCGTGCTGCCTCTACCAGCACCTCATCACCCACCGGCGGACCCAGGGTGTCGTTGATGACGCGGAAGCGATCGAGATCAAGGAGGATCAGCGCCGCGCTGCGCTCGAAGCGCCGGGCAGTGACGATGGCCTGCTCCAGGTGATCGGAAAAGAGATTGCGGTTGGGCAACTCGGTCAGGGGGTCATGGCTCGACAGGTGCTTGATACGCTCGATCGTTTCCTTGCGCTCGGAAAGGTCGCTGAAGACGCCAACATAGTTCTGAATTTTGCCTGCTGCATCGGCTACCGCCGAAATGCTCAGCCATTCCGTGACCAGTGAGCCATCCTTGCGGCGATTGGTAATCTCGCCTTGCCAGCTGCCATGGCGATCGATTTGCTCCCACATCGCCTGGTAAAAGGCCGGCGGATGCACGCCGGACTTGAGCACCCGCGGATTCTGCCCCGTCGCATCGGCCGCAGTCAGGCCGGTGACGCGCGAGAAGGAGGCATTGACGAGGACGATCTGGCGGTTGGCATCGGTAACACAGATTCCGTCGCCAATCCCGGCAAACAGCGTCGCCGCGAGGCGCAATTCGGCCTCATCGGCCTTGCGCTGCGTGATGTCGGTGAGCGTGCCGACACAGAGCAGGGCCTCGCCCGATGCGTGGCGCTGCACCGTCCGACCGCGCGACTCGACCCAGAGCCAGTGCCCCGAGCGATGTTGCATGCGAAACTCCGGCAGCAGGAATGCCCCCTCGCCAGCCAGTGCCTTTTCCATTTCGCTGGCAAAGCGCGGCCGATCCTCGGGATTGACCAGTGCCGAAAACTGCTCCAGCGTTGCTGGGGCCTGGTCGCTGTCGGCGTAACCGAACATGCGGCAAAGCGAAGAGCTCCAGCGGACTGCGTTAGCCTGGTAGTCATGCTCCCAGATACCGATTCCGGAAGCGTCGAGGGTGACCTGCAAGCGCGCATCAAGCTGGGTGTTTTCCAGAATCCGGCGGCACACCTCGTCTTCCAGCCACTGCTTCTGGCGGGCCGCCCGGTCGCGCAACGCCTTCAATTCCAGCTGCGCACGCACACGGGCGAGGAGGATTCCGGGCTTGATCGGCTTGGTGATGTAATCGGCAGCACCGAGGGTAAAGCCTTGCTCCTCGTCAGTTTCGGCATCCAGTGCCGAAACGAAAATGACCGGAATATCGTGTGTAGCCTGCGATTTTCTGAGCTCGGCAAGGACTTCGTAACCATCCATCCCGGGCATCATGATATCGAGCAGGATCAGCGAGGGGCGCGGTTCGAGCCGGGCCAGACGCAAGGCGACGGCGCCGGAGTTGGCTACGCGGACGATGATATTGATCGACTGCAGAATCTCGGCGACAGCACTCAGGTTGTCGGGCACGTCATCGACAATCAATACGACGGGCACAACCGGCTCGGCGGACAGGATCGGCGCGGCCGAGGATTGATCGCTCATTGTTCACTGCTCCCAGCGCGCTGTTCGAGGCGCGCAAACGTCTCGTCTGACGATTTTTCCGGCACCACCGACTGCGGCACCTGTTTATGGCGAAAGTATCGCTCCTGCCTCATCAGCGGTGCAAGCCCAGTTTGTCGACGAGTGCCGCCAGATACACCGATGCCAGCGTGTAGTCATAGTGTTCCACTGCCTGCTGCAGGGGCCGCACACTATCGGGCGCAAGGTCCCTGAGTCGGGGGAACAGCCTGCGGAAAAGTAACGACGCCTCCTGGTTACCTGACTGCAGGAAAGCATCAAGCGTAGCCAGGTCGATGTATAGCTGATCTCGCTCCTGTGCGCTCAGCGGCGGCGGCAAGTTCTCGACGCCCACCTCGCCCGTGCGCGCCGGAGAATCCAGCGACGTTTCTGCGCCCCCCCGCGATAACCAGTACAGCACTTTTTCGTAAAGCACATCAGGATTGATCGGTTTGCTGATGAAATCGTTCATTCCCGCAGCCAGGCAGCGTGTCTGATCCTCATCGAAGGCATTGGCGGTCAGCGCAAGAATCGGCGTCTGGCGGTAGGCTTCAAGCGCCCGGAATGCGGCAGTTGCCTGCAACCCATCCATGACCGGCATTTGCACATCCATGAGGATCAGGTCGTAGTGGCGGGCAGCGGCTGCCGCCAGCGCCAGCGCCCCGTCGCCAGCGGTGTCGGCCGAGAGGCCAACACCGGCAAGCAGCTCCAGCGCCACTTCGCTATTGACCTCGTCATCCTCGACCAGCAGGATCGCCGCCGAGGCATGCTGCCGGCGCAGGTAATCCGCAACACTGGCGACCGCCGCTTGCGCGATGCCGGCATCCGCAGAAAGCTCGTCTAGTTCGTCAACTTCGGCAAAACAGCCGGTCAGCCAGAACGTACTACCCTTGCCAAGCTGGCTCTCTACGCCGACTTCTCCACCCATCAGCTCGGCCAGATAGCGGGAAATGGCCAGGCCGAGCCCCGTGCCCCCATGTTGCCGCGTGATCGAGGTATCCGCCTGCTCGAAAGGCTGGAAAAGCCTAGGTAGGGCATCGGCTGCAATGCCGATACCGGTGTCGATGACGCTGAATTTAAGCTGGCAAACACCTGCATCGCGACTGACGACCTCGCCGGTGATGAGGATTTTTCCCTGCGGAGTAAACTTGACGGCGTTGGCAGCAAAATTGAGCAACGCCTGACGCAGCCGGGTTTCGTCGCCCAGCACGCGCGTCGGCAGGGTGTCCGCAACGATGGTGACTTCAACACCGTGCAGTTGCGCCGCATCGCGGATCATCGTGCCGACGGTTGCGAGCACCTCGGCCGGGCTGAAGCGGCGCGATTCCAGCACCAGCTTGCCGGACTCTATCTTCGACAGGTCAAGGACATCGTTGATGATCCTGAGCAGGTGTCGGGATGCATGGTCAATCTTCGCCAGCTTTTCCCGCTGGCTTTCGTCGAGGAGACTCTTGGCCAGCAGATGAACGAAACCGGTGATGGCGTTCATCGGCGTACGTATCTCGTGGCTCATATTGGCGAGAAAGGTGCTTTTGGCACGGCTGGCCTGCTCGGCCACGTCCCTGGCTTCCGCCAGCTCGTAGGTGCGCTGGGTGACCACTTCCTCAAGATGCGTGCGATAGGCCTCCAGCTCGCGGGCAATGCGTTTCTGCTCGGTGATGTCTTCCTTGATCGCCAGATAGTGGGTGATCCGACCGTCTTCCTGGCTCACCGGCGATATCGTCGCCTTCTCGATGTATTCGGTACCGTCCTTACGCTTGTTGATCAGCTCGCCACGCCAGACGGCGCCGCGCGTCAAGGTAGCCCACATGTCGTCGTAGGTGGTCTTTGGCGTACGCCCCGATTGGAGGATGCGCGGATTCTGCCCCGCCGCCTCGGCCCCGGCATAACCGGAAACCCGGGTGAATGCCGGGTTGGCATAGATGATCCGGGCTTCGACATCAGTGATCACGATACTCGCGGGGCTTTGCTCGACAGCCAGCGAAAGCTTGCGCAGCTCGTCGTCCTTGGCTTTGATTTCGCTGAGATCCATGTTCGATCCAGATACCCGGATCGCGTTGCCATCAGCATCACGAAGAATGTAACCCCGTGACAGTATCGGCACGTAATGGCCGGCCTTATGGCGCATACGGAACTCCACTTCGTACACTTCCGACTGGCCCTGCAGCGAAGCCTCGAAATTCTGCCTGGCGCGCAAACGATCTTCCGGATGCAGCATTTCCAGCCAGAGCGCTTCGCCGTCGCCGACCTCGCCTGGCAGATAACCCAGCATGCTGTACCAGCGCGGCGAATAGAAGAAACGCTGGGCGGCCATGTCGAAGTCCCACCAGCCATCGTTGCTGCCGCGCAGGACCAGATCAAGCTGTTCCTGCGATGCCCGCAATTTTTCTTCTGCCGCGCGCTGCAATGCCTCGCGCTGGACAAGGGCGTCGGCCATGGCATTGAACCCGGCGACGACGCTATTGAGCTCTACACCGCCATCGGCAAGAGGCAGCCGTTCGCCAAAGTGGCCCTGGGCAATGCGCCGGGCGCCTTCAGCAAGGTGCTGGGCCCAGACATTAACCAGGCGCAGGAGCAGAACACGCGCCAATACGATGGAAAACAAGGCGACCAGGGCAAGCACAGCCAACTGACGGTAGATACCCTGCTCGACAGCAGCGTACGAGACCCCGATCGGTGCGCTGATGAGTACCTGCAGCGCACCGTGGGTCGAGGTGATCGGTGTCACGCCAACCATACGGTGCACGCCGCCAGCTGTCATCACTTCACCGATTCTGTCGCCGTCGTCACCGAAGGGCGACAGGTAGGAAATGCGCTCGATGTCGAAACCCAGACCGTGTTTTTGCTTGCTGTCGGGATAATGCGACACCACCGCACCCTCTTTGGTCAGCAGGGTGAGTTCCCAACCAGCGGGCAACTGGACGTTTTCGGCCATGCGGTCAAACCACGAGATTTTGCTGGCAATGAACAGCACGGCACTCAGCTTGCCGGTGGCACCGAGCATGGGATAGCCAAAGGCCACCCCCGGCACGCCGGAGACGCGCCCGACCAGAAACTCGCCCCCGGTCATTTCGCTGCGGGCCAGCACCTCCTTGAACCATTCCCGGTCACGGACGTCGACTGCTGCTTTCAGTGGTAGGGCGCTGCAGAACAGCCGACCATCCAGACCGGCAGCGCCGATGTTGGAAAAGTCATTATGAGTACCCAGCAGGCGCGCACTCAAACCGTTGCAGCTTACGGGTTCGAGGTCACGCAGATCGTCCGAGGCGGCCATGATGCGGAACACCTGCTGCACATGACGCCGTGCGGCCGCCTCTTCGGCTTTGGCTGCGTGCAGGTAGGCATGAACGCTCTGCTCCATGGCCAGAGCGGCCTTTCCCTTCTGCGCCTGGAAATCAAGCACGGAAAACAGAATCAGGGGAATGATCGACAGGATGACGATGAGCCATACCCTGACCTTCAGCGAACTGTTACGCAGCACCCTGCTCTCCCGGAATACGTCATATCAGCAGTCTAGCGCATTGGACACGCTTCTCAGCAGTGGAGGCGCGGCAGATCCGGGCGACAACGTATGAACAAGCATTCGTCATTTTGTAGGCAAGTTGTATGATGCTGGCTGGTACTGACGAATCATGGAGAATCTGGTGGCCTTTCCCGGTATCACCTCGATAGCTGCGCTCGGCGCCCGGATGCTGCAGGTGCTGCCGGTACTGCTGGCAACGCTGGTGATTGCGCTGGCCCTGCCGGCCCCGGCAACCGCCGCCGTGTTGCGCGTAGTCAGTGACGACAACTACCCGCCCTACCTCTTTCGCCAACCCGACGGCCGTATCGATGGCCACCTCGTCGATCTCTGGAAACTCTGGGAAGAAAAAACCGGCATCAAGGTTGAGCTGACCGCGACCAACTGGGCAGAAGCGCAGCGGCGGCTGTTGGCAGGTGAGGCAGACGTGATCGACATGATGTTCCGCACACCGGAACGGGAGGGGAAATACGATTTTTCACCCCCCTATACCAGGCTCCCGGTCGCTATATACAGTCACGCGTCGATCAGCGGTCTGCGCAACGCTGCCAGCCTCAAGGGGTTTGAAGTCGGGGTACAGGCAGGCGATGCCTGCATCGAGCATCTGGAGCTGGCCGGCATATCGACGCTGCGACGCTTTGGCAATTATTCCGAAATAATTGCTGCCGCAGTCGCAGAGGAGATCAAGATCTTCTGCCTTGACGAGTATCCAGCCAATTACTACCTCTATCGCCAGGGCCTGAACGCCAACTTCATCAAGGCCTTCAAGCTCTATGAAGGCGAGTTTCACCGGGCTGTGCGCAAAGGAAATACGGCTATCCTCGAAACCGTCACGCGTGGCATGTCATTGATCAGCGCTGACGAACAGGCGGCCTTGCAGAAAAAATGGCGTGGCGAGACCGTCACAGCCTCACCTTACGCCCGAATCCTTGGTATCGCGCTTGTTGTTGCGCTCACTGTAGCCATTGGTCTCGTGGCCTGGATACGGCTGCTACGCACCCTGGTCCGGCGAAAGACCCGCGATCTCGAACGTGAAAGCGCGCGTCTGCGTACGCTGATGAAGAGCATTCCCGACCTGATCTGGCTGAAAGATGCCGACGGCATCTATCTGGCATGCAACCTGATGTTTTCCCGCCTGTACGGCGCCCCGGAAGAAGCCATCGTGGGCAAGACGGACTACGACTTTGTCAGCCGAGAGATGGCTGATTTCTTTCGCGAAAATGATCGCCTGGCGATGCAGGCCGGCGCCCCGCGCAGCAACGAGGAGTGGCTGACCTTTGCCGATACCGGCGAAAAGCGCTTGTTCGAGACGGTGAAGACACCGATTGTCGATACGGATGGCCAGTTGATCGGGGTGCTGGGCGTAGCGCGCGACATCACCCGACGTGGCGCAGCCGAGCTGTCGGAGCGACGGGCGCATCGCACCTTGCGGCTGGTCAGCAACTGTAACGATGCGCTGGCACGCGCCGAGGATGAGAGCGAACTGCTCAATAGTGTCTGCCGGCTGGTCGTTCAGTCCGGGGGCTACGTCATGGCCTGGGTAGGATTTGCCGAGGACAATGCCGAAAAATCGGTTCGCCCCGTGGGTGAATGGGGCTACGAGAAGGGATACCTCAACGGTATTCGCGTGTCCTGGGACGCCAATTCTGAATTTGGCCGTGGGCCGACCGGCGAGGCGATACGCACTGCGGCGGTGCAATTGAACCAGGATTGCCTGACCAATCCCGCGATGGCGCCATGGCGTGCTGCTGCCGTCAAGCGCGGCTACCAATCGAGCATCGCCCTGCCCCTGCTCAATGCTCATGGGAAAGCCTATGGGGCATTGATGATTTACGCCCCGGAGCCGGATGCCTTCAATGCGGAAGAAGTGGCCTTGCTAAAAGAGTTGGCAAGCAACCTGTCGTTCGGCATTGAAAACATCCGCGACCGCGAGCGGCGCATCGCAGCGGAAGCCGCTACACAGGCGAAGACGGTTTTCCTGGCCAATATGAGCCACGAAATCCGGACCCCGATGAATGCCATCATCGGCTTTACGCACATCCTCAAAAGCTCGCCGCTGACGGTCAAGCAGCTCGATTACCTGGAAAAGATCAATCAATCGGCCGATCACTTGCTGCGGGTGATCAATGACATTCTCGACATTTCAAAGATCGAGGCCAACAAATTGACGCTCGAGTCGATTGCGTTCGCTCTGCCGACATTGCTGGAGCGCGTCGCGACGCAGGTCCGCCACCGGGCACTGTCCAAGGGGCTGGAATTCGTTATCGAAACACCGGCCGAGCTGCATTGCCATTTGCGCGGTGACCCAACCCGCCTGATGCAGGCCCTGCTCAACTATCTGGGGAATGCGGTGAAGTTTACCGAGCGGGGTTCAATCACACTGCGCACCCGACTGCTTGATGCCTCAACGGAAGCACTGACGCTACGCTTCGAGGTTGCCGATACCGGCATCGGCATTGCGCCAACGGCTATCGAGCGCCTTTTCTCGGCATTCGAACAGGCCGATAACTCGACGACGCGCAACTATGGCGGGTCCGGGCTGGGCCTGGCGATCACTCGCCGTCTGGCGCAGATGATGGGCGGGGACGTCGGTGTCGAGAGTACGCCGGGAAAAGGCAGCCTGTTCTGGTTCACCGCCCGCCTGCAGCGAATGCCGGATTCGCCGGTGATAGCTGCGGCACCAGTTAACGCACAAGCGCACCCTGCAGAGGATGCGGAAACCGTGTTGCAACGGGACTTCTCTGGCAAGCGGGTTTTGCTGTGCGAGGACAACGAGGTCAATCAGGAGGTTGCCCTGATCATGCTGAGTGCAGCGGGGCTGGATGCGGAAGTGGCGGAAAATGGCGCACTGGCACTGGAAAAACTGCATCACGCTCATTTCGATCTGATCCTGATGGACATGCAGATGCCGGTAATGGATGGGCTGGAAGCGACACAGCGCATCCGCGCACTGCCGGAGCATGCACGAACCCCCATCGTGGCTATGACCGCCAATGCCTTTGCCGAAGACCGCAGCACCTGCCTGGCCGCCGGGATGAACGATTTCATCGCAAAGCCGATCGACCCCGAGGCTTTCTATGCCACCTTGCTCAAGTGGTTACCCAGCAGCCGCATGCCCTCTTCGCCACCGGCCACTGCCGACAACGCCCCCCTTACGCTGGCCTTGCACAACATTCCCGGCTTCGATGCGGAGGCGAGCCTGACCATCACGCGCGGCAATCCGGAGCGATTGCTTCACCTTCTGCAATTGTTTGTCGACAGCCACACTTCCGATATCACACAACTGCGATTGTTCATCGCTGCCGGTGAGTACGAACAAGCTTCCCGTCTGTCACATTCGCTCAAGGGCGCATCGGGAACCCTCCATCTCGGCGATCTCTATCGCTTGAGCAGCGAACTCCACGAGGAATTGAAGACGGGGGCTACCGCGACCGCGCTGTCTGCCCTGATCGACGTGCTGGATAACTGTTTGCAGGATTTACGCACCCATCTCGCGGCACTCGCAGATACCACTGCCAAGACCAGCTGATCGCGCCGGATTTTCGGCAGACGGCCAGCTTGCCTTATAATCCGCCGTCACTGTAGTAGCGCACTACGGCACGGCACCCAATTCACAATGAGCCGACTTCTCGCGAAATCGGCTTTTTGCTTTTCAGGTACGACACAGAATGCCCACAGGAATCATCGAATCGCTGGACCACGAAGCGCGCGGCATTGCCCGCCACGAAGGTAAAACCATTTTCGTCGAGGGCGCCCTGCCCGGCGAAGAAGTCGAGTACGCCAGCTTCCGCAAGAAACCGACCTACGAAATCGCACAAACCACGCGCATCCTGCGCGCTTCCAGCAGCCGCGTTACGCCGGCGTGTCCGAACTTTGGCGTGTGCGGTGGCTGCAGCATGCAGCATGCACACCATTCGGCGCAGGTCGCCGCCAAGCAGCGCGTGCTTGAAGACAGCCTCTGGCATATCGGGCGTGTCACCGCCGAACAGCTTTATGCGCCGATCTACGGTGAACCCTGGGGCTATCGTCAGCGAGCCCGCATTGGTGCACGTCTGGTGGCAAAAAAGGGGGGAGTGCTGATCGGTTTCCATGAGCGCAAGAGCAGCTTCATTGCCGACATGAAGGAATGCCTGAATCTGCCGCCGCATGTTTCGGCACTCCTGGTGCCGCTGCGGGCGCTGGTTGGATCGCTCTCGATCTGCGAACGCATGCCGCAGATCGAAATTGCCTGCGGCGCGCGCTGCACGGTGCTCGTCTTCCGTATCCTCGAGCCGCTGACCAGCGCAGACGAGGCTGTGATGCGCGCTTTCGCCGACCGTCATTCGGTCGATATTTTCCTGCAGCCCAAGGGCCCTGAGACGGTGTGTCGTTTCCACCCCGCCGTAGGAGAGCCTCTGACCTACACGCTGCCCGATTTCGATCTTGAACTGACTTTTTCGCCGACCGAGTTCACGCAGGTAAACCATGCGATCAACCGCGTTCTGGTGCGGCGAGCCATGTCGCTGCTGGCGCCGACCCCGGGCGAACGCATTGCCGACATGTTCTGCGGCCTCGGTAATTTCACGTTGCCGATCGCTCGCCTGGGTGCCGATGTGGTGGGTATCGAGGGCAGCGACGCGCTGGTCCGGCGAGCCGCCGAGAACGCCGCTGCCAATGGCCTCTCGGAAAGGACCAGCTTCGCTGTTGCCAATCTATTTGAGGCCACGGAAGAAAGCGTTGCCGCACTCGGCCAATTCGACAAGATGCTGATCGACCCACCCAGGGAGGGGGCGCTCGAACTGGTCAAATCCCTGGGGACGAAAGGTCCACGACGGATCGTCTATGTTTCCTGCAGCCCGGCCACCCTGGCACGCGACGCAGCCATCCTGACGGTACAGAATGGCTATCGATTCCGTGGCGCCGGTGTGGTGAACATGTTCCCCAATACATCCCACGTTGAATCGATCGCACTTTTCGAGCGCGATTGACGGCGCGGCGGCAGCCGGATCTTGCTTACCTGACAATCCGGCTGCTATCTTTAAACGATGAGTGATACGCCTCTGCTCACTTCCTGGAGCGACTATTCGGCTGCCGTCGAACGGCTGCTGGCTCACGCCAGCCGGTCGGTCGCAATTTTCGACTACGACCTTTCTTCTCTGCGCCTTGAGCATCCGGCGACCATCGCCGCACTGACCCGCCTCTTGCGCTCTTCACCTGCGGCCTCGCTACGCATCGCTGTCCAGGCAAGCAGCCCCTTGCGCACCCATCACCCTCGCTTGATGGACTTGCTCCGCCTGTTTGCCCACAATTTTCACGTTGTCGAGACACCGCCGCATCTGGCCAACCTTGCCGACTCGATGCTGCTGGTCGATGACGCTTCGGCCGTAATCCGCTTCCACCGCGATCATGCGCGCAGCAAGGAGATCATCGCTGACCCGGAAGCCTGCAAACCCTACTGCCGGCGCTTCGACGATATCTGGAACGAAGGCGGCACCCCGATCAGCGCCATGACGGCAGGCCTCTAGACGCCTTCCTGCAACGTCTCAAGCAGTCGGCATAATCAGCGGTTTCGCTGTTCTGAGAAAATTATCCGTGCTATCATTTTCAGTTAGTTAGCACCGTAACTGGCTGACTAAGCGGCATATTGCCACTAGTTTCCGTTCCATATCGATAAGGAAAATCACCATGAAGCACTCTCTCCTCGTTGCTGCCCTCCTCGCCGTTGCCCTTTCCGCTTGCGGCAAAAAAGAAGAAGCCAAGCCGGTTGCTGCTCCGGCTCCGGCCGTTGCTCCTGCCGCTGCTCCGGCTGCTGCACCTGCTGCACCTGCTGCACCTGCTGCTCCGGCTGCTGACGCCGCCAAGCCTGCTGATGCTGCCGCCCCGGCTGCTGCACCTGCCGCTGCCCCGGCTGCTGACGCTGCCAAGCCTGCCGATGCTGCTGCACCTGCTGCACCTGCTGCCGCTCCGGCTGCTGCACCTGCTGCCGCTCCTGCCAAGTAAGCTTATTACAGGCAACAAAAAGCCGGCCTTCGTGGCCGGCTTTTTTTCGTCTACGAACGCCAGTGCGCTTAGGTAATCGTTCGCCAATCGAGCCCGGCGTCCTGTTCGGCGACGCCTATCCAGCCAGTTGCACAGCCCAGCACCTCGGCAAGTGCGCTCACCGCCAGCTGCGGCAGATTGTTCTGTTCCGACAGGTGGGCTGCGACAAGGTGCTGCAGACGGCTGACATTGATCCGGGTCAGTAACGACGCCGCCATGGCATTGTCCAGGTGCCCAAGACGCCCCGATATCCGTCGCTGAACTGATGCCGGATAGTTGGAGCGGGCCAGCATTTCCAGGTCGTGATTGCATTCCAGAACCAGCGCATCGCAAGCGTCGAGCATGCCGACAAGGTGCTGCGTCAAGCTTCCCGCGTCAGTCAGTACGCCCAGGCGCTTGCTACCATCCGAAAAAACGTATTGAACAGGTTCGCGCGCATCGTGCGGAACCGGATAGGGCTGAATATCGAAATCACCCAGTTGATAGCGCGTATGGCCGTCAATCAGCTCAACTTTCTGGCCATCAACAGGCCCGTTGCGCCCTTCAGGCAAGGCTGCCAACGTCCCGTGGGTAAGCCAGACCGGCAGACCATAGCGGTGGGCAAATTTGAAAGCCCCACCGATATGGTCGCTGTGTTCGTGGGTGATAAGAATGGCGGCGAGGGATTCGGGAGCGACAGATAGCCGTGCTAACCGTCGCTCCGTCTCGCGGATGCTGAAACCACAGTCGAGGAGGAGACGCGTAGCCCCCGACTCGACAACCAATGCATTTCCCCGGCTGCCGCTGCCGAGCGATGCAAAGCGCATCACTTCAGCTGTTCATGCAGCAAGCTGAGGATTCTTCTGGAAGTTTCAGAGTTGTCGGCGCCGCCTTCACGGGAGAGGACCTGAATCGTCGATACCCCGCCACCGTCGGCAACATAGATACGGTATTGCATCTTCGAGAGCGCCGAGGCGTCGCTACCCTTGAACGGATTCAGCTTGGCCAGCCAGCCTTCGCTGTCCTTCTTCGACGTTGAATCGGCTTCCGGATCAACATAGCGAACGAAATAGAGACCTTTCGAGCGGTCACGATCTTCAACCGTGAAGCCGACACGATCCAGCGCCAGGCCGACACGCCGCCAGGCACGGTCAAAGCGTTCCTGAACTTCAAGCGTGCCAGCGCCATCGGAAGCGCGGACAATCTTCGCGCGTTCCTCAACCGGGCGCTCCTTGGCGGTTGCCAGCGCAGCGGTTGCCCGCTTTTCCTCGGAGCCGAAACGAATCATCAGGCGACGCAGCATTTCAGCTTCGAGATCAGGGTCAGCCGGACGTGGCTGCCACTTGGTCTGGTCCTTGCCTTCGGAAACGAAGATTTCGTACATGCCGCGGTGGCTGACATAAATCTCGGTGGTTCCAGGCTCCGCACCGGGCTCCAGACGCGTTCTGAATTTGTCGCGCTCGGCGGTGGAGTAAAGCGAGTCGATGACCTTGCCGAGGAAGTTGCGAATGAAATCCTGCGGAATCTTGGCGCGGTTTTCAGCCCAGTCGGTTTCCATGACTCCGGCTTCAGGCTGCTCAACCGTGATCAACAGGCCGTTTTCCTGCCAGAAATCCTTGACTGTCCCCCAAACCTTGTCGGGCGTGCCAGCAACAACAAGCCAGCGCTGGTTCCCGGAACGTTCAATGCGTGCCTTGTCGACATCGGGCAGCACATCGCTGCCCTTGGCAGCCTTACCCTCAGGCGTGCGTTCGTTGGCATACGCGGAGAAGGTCGCCGTCCCCTTGCCGCCGATATCCGGCACGGCGAAGCGATCATCCCGCGCCGGTGCAACGAGATCGGGAGGGGTTTCCAGCGTCGGCGCCTTGCCCGCCGACTTGTATTCGATTTTCTTGGTCTCGAGGCCTAGCGAACTGCAAGCGGTCACAAAGACCAGCAACGACAGGGCAACAATACGGGAAACACCAGACACCATGAAAGACAGCTCCCGATCAGGCCAGAACGCCAGCCTGCCGCATGGCAGCGCGAACACGCTCATGGCAATCCGGAGAAAGAACGGTCAGCGGTAGCCGAATGCCGCCGCGAATCAGTCCCTGTTGCTGGCAGGCCCACTTCACTGGAATCGGATTGGCTTCACAGAAAAGATGGCGATGCAGGCCAAGCAGGCGGGCATTGATTTCGCGAGCAGTCCTGGCATCAGCTGCGAGCGCGGCAACACACATTTCGTGCATCAGACGCGGTGCAACGTTGGCAGTGACCGAAATCGTGCCGTGGGCGCCAAGCAGGATAAGCGCACAGGCAGAAGCGTCGTCGCCGCTGTAGATCGCGAAATCCTTCGGGGCACGGATGATCAGATCGGTACCGCGCTCGATATTGCCGGTCGCATCCTTGATGCCGACAATATTGGGAATCTGGGCCAGGCGCAGGGCTGTGTCGTTGCTCATATCGGCAACAGTGCGGCCGGGCACGTTGTACAGGATGACCGGCGTATCCACCGCTTCGGCGATGGCGCGGAAGTGCTGGTACAGCCCTTCCTGGGTCGGCTTGTTGTAGTACGGCACGACAGACAGGCTGGCAGTAGCGCCAACCTTGGCCGCGTAGCGGGTCAGTTCGATCGCCTCGGAAGTCGAATTGGCGCCAGTGCCGGCGATGACCGGGATACGCCCGGCAACGCAGTCGACGGTAAAACGGATCAGCTCACCATGCTCATCAACATTGACTGTCGGCGATTCGCCGGTGGTTCCGACGACCACAATGCCGTCGGAGCCTTCCTTGACGTGGTGCTCGATCAACTTGCGGAAGCTGTCGTAGTCGAGGCTGCCGTCTTCGTGCATCGGCGTGACAATGGCGGGAATCGAACCGGTAATCATGTTCATGGCTGAATGGAATAAGAAAACCTTCGGATTCTAACCGAAGGCTGGGTTACTGGATATGGCTGTCAAGGCGCGGGAACAGCCCGTTATCGACCTCAAAGGTCGGCAAGCACCCGTAGATGGGCCCCCACGCTGCGCGCCAGCGCCGAGAGGACATAACCGCCTTCAAGCATGGAAACGATGCGTTTTTCCGAGTATTTGGCCGCAATCCCCTTCATTTGCTCGGTAGCCCAAGCGTAATCCTTCTCGAAGAGCTTCATGCTACCCATGTCATCTTCATAGTGGGCATCGAACCCGGCCGAGATGAAGATCATCTGCGGCTTGAATTCGTTGAGGCGAGGCAGCCAGACGTCGGCCACCGCACCATAGAACTCCTCACTGCCGGACCCTGCTGGCAAGGGAATATTGACCATATTTTCAGCAGGATTTTCAGCCCCGCTGTACGGGTAGAAAGGATGCTGGAAAATACTGCACATCAGGACTTTTTCGTTTCCCTTGAAAATGTCTTCCGTGCCATTGCCGTGATGGACATCGAAATCGATGATTGCCACGCGCTCAAGGCCATGCACCGCCAGTGCATGCGCGGCCGCCACCGCAATATTGTTGAAGAAGCAAAACCCCATGGCATTGGCGCGCTCGGCGTGATGGCCGGGGGGACGGACTGCGCAGAAGGCATTCTGAACCTCATGCCCCATGACCAGGTCGACTGCCATACAGCCAGCCCCTGCAGAGCGGAGGGCTGCCGACCAGGTATGCGGACACATGGCAGTATCGGGATCGAGGTGGGCGATCCCCTGCTCGGGTGAGGTGCGTTTTACACGCTCAAGATGCGAGGCCGGATGCACCCGCAGCAATTGTTCAAAACTGGCCAGTGGCGCATCGTAGTAAGAAAAATAGGCATCGATACCCTGCGCGATCAGGTGGTCATTGATGGCGGTGAGGCGGGCGGGCGACTCCGGATGGTAGGAGCCCATGTCGTGCAGTTGGCAGTCCCTGTGGGTAATGAAGGCGGTAGCGGTCACGTATGCTTTTCCCTGCGTTTATGGTTATCCCGGAATGTCCTGCCCGACTATAATCGGCTGGGAACATTAACGGTTTCTGTTACTTCTCCATCATCTTCATTATCAACCTATTTCAAGCGCCACTACAAGCCATGAGCGACTCTCGCACACCGCTGATCGAAGCCATTGCAGCCGCCGGAAAAATCATTCTCGGCAAGGAGCGGCAGATTCGCCTCGCCATCGCCTGCCTCCTTGCACGCGGACATCTGCTCATCGAGGATCTACCGGGGGTCGGCAAGACAACGCTGGCACATGCACTGGCGCAACTGCTCGGTCTGCAGTTTTCCCGCATCCAGTTCACCAGTGACCTGCTACCGGCGGACATCGTCGGCGCGTCGATCTACGATCGCGAGCACAGCACTTTTCGTTTTCTTCCCGGACCGATATTTTCGCAGCTCGTTCTCGCCGACGAGATCAACCGCGCAACGCCGAAAACACAGAGCGCGCTGCTGGAAGCGATGGAGGAGCGGCAAGTGACGGCGGAGGGCGAAACGCGCACCCTGCCCTATCCGTTCTTTGTCATCGCAACACAGAATCCTTCGCACCAGATCGGCACCTTTGCACTCCCCGAGTCGCAGCTGGATCGTTTTCTCATGCGCATCGATCTTGGCTACCCTGACCGCGACGCCGAGCGTGCACTGCTGGCCGGCGGCAACACGCGCGACCGGCTGACCACACTGGAAGCAGCACTCAGCCCCGCCGATCTGCAACCGCTCCAGGCGGCAGCCAGTGTCGTGCATGCAGCGCCGCCACTGATCGACTATGTGCAGTTGCTGGTGGAGGAAACCCGGCGCGATCCGCGCTTTGTTCACGGTCTGTCGCCGCGCGCAGCGCTTGCGCTCCTCGCAGCTGCACGCGCCTGGGCTTTCATCGACGGTCGCGACATGGTCTTGCCGGAGGACGTTCAGGCGGTCTTTGGCAGCGTGGCGGCACATCGTCTGCGCCTGGCACAGGGGAGCGGACACGCGGGTACTGAAGACCTCGCCATGGTGATCCGACGCATCCCCCTTCCCTGATGACCCTGCTTGCCTCCCTGCAACGCTGGCTTTTCCGGCTTGGCCGCGACAAAACGCTGCCGATCGTACTCACCCAGCGACGCATCTTCATTCTGCCGACACGCGCCGGTCTGCTGTTCGGCGCCGCCCTCGCGGTAATGCTGATCGGTGCCATCAACTACACCCTCAGCCTCGGCCACGCCCTCGTCTTTCTGCTTGTGGGGCTGGGATTGGCCGGCATGGTGCACACTTTCCGCAACCTTGCCGGCCTGTCGCTGACGCCCGGCCGGGTAAAACCGGTACACGCCGGCGAGATCGCCCATTTTTCACTGCACCTTGCCAACGACCGTCGTGAAGGAAGGCGTGCGCTGAGCTTCTGTTTTGACAGGGGAAGTGAGGCAACGGTCAACGTTCCGGCGACAGGCAGCGCCCATGTCGACATACCCTGCGCGACAAGTCGCCGCGGCTGGCTTGATCCCGGCCGCATCACCCTGTCAACGTCCTATCCGCTCGGCCTCTTTCGCGCCTGGAGCTACCCGCACCCGCCCTTCGTTTGCCTCGTTTACCCGCAGCCGATCGAGCGACCACTGCCACCACCAACGGCAATTGCCGACCCCGGCCTGACGCGTGGCGACGGAGGGCAGGAGGACTTTGCCGGATTGCGTTTGCGCAATCCGGGAGACCCGCCGCGTCATATCGCCTGGAAAGCCGTGGCGCGCAGCGTCGATGCCTATCCACTGCTGGTCAAGCACTTTGCCGGCGGTGCTGGCGAAGAACTCTGGCTCGACTGGTCACTCCTCGCCGACGAAGCCGACGACGAGACACGGCTTTCCATTCTCACCGCCTGGGTACTCGCTGCCGAAGATGCACACCTGAGCTACGGACTGGCGATTCCCGGTCACTACCTGGCACCAGCTTTGGGTGCCGCCCACTGCAGCGCCTGCCTCGAAGCCCTGGCTCTGTTCGGACATGAAGACCGCACTCGTCCCTGACCGCCTCGAACGGGCGACCATTCCGTGGCTATTGGCCTGTGCCGTGGCGACAGTGGCACCGCATACTGAACATCTCCCGCTCTGGCTAAGCACGGTTGTCGGAGTCGCACTGCTGCTGCGTTCCTGGCTGTGGCTAAAGAATCGGCCGCTCCCCGCACGCTGGCTGCTGGCATTGGTCGTCGTCGCTACTACAGCCGGCGTCTATGGCGAGTACCGCACGCTTTTCGGCCGTGATGCCGGCGTCGCGCTGCTGACGCTGTTCATGGCCCTGAAACCGATGGAAATGAGCCGGCGGCGCGATGCAATCGTCGTTGTCATGCTCGGCTTCTTCCTGTTGCTGACGCACTATTTTTACTCACAGGGAATTCCCACTGGCCTCTGGCTGATCGGCGCCGTCACGCTGCAGATTGCCACGCTCATCCGCATCTACGGCGGCGCCCAGCCCCCGGTGCTGATTGCCCGACACGCCGCACAACTGCTGTTGCAGGCAGTACCGTTCATGCTTGTGCTGTTTCTGCTTTTCCCGCGCGTTTCCGGCCCCCTCTGGGGATTGCCACAAGACGCTCACGGCAACCGTTCCGGACTCCCGGAAACCATTTCACCCGGCTCCATCTCGGAGTTGATCCTGAATGGGGCGATTGCCTTTCGCGCCCGTTTCTCCGGCACGCCGCCAGCCAACACAGCACTCTATTGGCGCGGGCCGGTCATGGACGAGTTCGATGGCCGCACCTGGAAGCCGGCCTTCCTTGGCCGTCAGGCACCGCCGCAGATCGAAGCACGCGGAGAGTCAGTCGCCTACGAGCTGACACTGGAGCCGCACAACCAGCGCTGGTTACTGGCGCTTGATGCCCCCATCGACCTACCACCGAATGCAACGCTGAGCACACGCATGCAGGTGCTCGCCCGAGAACCCGTCAGAATGCGCAGCCGCTTCTTTCTCCGAGCCAGCACCGACTATCGGGCGGGACAGACTGAAGCGCAAACAGTTCTCGCTACGGCCTTGCAGCTGCCGGGAAAAGGCAATCCACGGGCGCGCATGCTGGCCGCCGCCTGGCGCCAGAAACACAGCAATCCCCAGGCGATTGCTGCTGAAGCGCAACAGCTGTTCCGCCAGGAAAATTTTGTCTACACATTGAACCCGCCGCTACTGGGCGATGAGTCGATCGATCAGTTTCTGTTCGAAACGAAAAGCGGCTTCTGCGAACACTACGCCTCCGCATTCACCTTCCTCATGCGCGCTGCCGGCATCCCCGCACGCATCGTTGCCGGCTATCAAGGTGGTGAGTTCAATCCGATCGACGGTTACGTCGTCGTTCGCCAGTCTGACGCGCACGCCTGGGCGGAAATCTGGATCGATGGGCGCGGCTGGACACGTGTCGACCCGACAGCGGCTATCGCCCCGTCACGCGTCGAACAAGGCATTGCCGCCGCACTGCCTGAGGGGGAGACGCTACCTGTAATGGCGCGCATCGATCTCGATTGGTTGCGGCAGTTGCGCTTTCGCTGGGAAGCCATCAACAACAGCTGGAATCAATGGGTGCTCGGGTACAATCCCGACCGCCAGCGCGAGCTGCTCTCCCGTTTCGGCCTTGGCAACATCGACTGGCGCGGCATGACAGCGCTACTTTCAGCCTTGTGCGGCCTGGCCTTGCTCGGCATTACCGCGTGGACACTCTGGCAGCGGCCACGAACAGACGCAGCACAGCGGATCTGGTTGCGCTTCTGCGCGCAGCTGGCCAAATGCGGCGCGCCACGCAGAGAATCGTGGGAAGGGCCGTTGGCCTATGCCCAACGCGTAGCCGGCGTACGGCCGGAATTCGGCGACATTGCCCATCGAGCAGCAATGCTGTACGCCGACTCACGCTACGGAAATGGCGGCACCGCCTGCATGCAGGCGCTCAAGGATGAAATGCGGCGCTTACCTACCCGATGGAGTTTTGTTTGAAAAAATTACTCGCCCTGCTCGCCGCTGTGCTGGCGCCAACTCTGACACCGACCCAGGCACTTGCCACAAGTTTTGCCGAAGATCCGGAAGTCGCCGCCTTCATCACCGAGATGCACGAGAAACACGGATTCGAGACCGCATGGCTGAGTGCGTCCTTTGCCCGTCTGCGCCCGAATGAAGCCGTCCTGCGGGCGATCAAGCCAGCGGTGGTGCCTGAACTGCAGCGCTCGTGGGAACGCTATCGCGCGCGGTTTCTCAACGAACGACGCATCACCGCCGGCGTCCGCTTCTGGCAGGCGCATGAAGCGACGCTGAAGCGTGCCTCGGCCATCTTCGGCGTCCCCGAGGAAATCATCGTCGCCATCATCGGTGTCGAAACCGAGTACGGAAAGAACACAGGGCGCTTCAGCGTCATGCAGGCACTCTCCACTCTGGCCTTCAACTATCCACCGCGCGCACCGTTCTTCCGTTCCGAACTGGAGCAATTCCTGCTGCTCGCGCGCGACAACAGTTTTGACCCGCTGTCGGTGAAAGGCTCCTACGCCGGCGCCATCGGCATCCCCCAATTCATGCCCAGCAGCCAGCAGCGCTACGCTGTCGACTTCGATGGCAATGGCCGCGTCGAACTGACCAGCAGCACGACCGATGCCATTGGCAGCGTTGCCAGTTTTCTTGCCCAGCATGGCTGG
>Ga0172380_10003883_pt1 | contig 19900 bp, 20 predicted proteins | sample Leawe162metaG_FD_119747 | JGI IMG/M metagenome (GOLD analysis project Ga0172380, IMG submission 119747) | Leachate microbial communities from a municipal landfill in Southern Ontario, Canada - Leachate well 162 metaG | ecosystem: Engineered > Solid waste > Landfill > Unclassified | place... | reverse complement strand
TCTCGGCCGGCGGCGCGCGGGGCAATCGCATAAACGTCTCGTTCCTGTCGCTCAACCGCAACAAGCGCTCGCTCGCTGTCGACCTGAAGTCTCCTGCAGGCAGGGAAGTGCTGTACGAGCTGGTAAAGACGGCGGACGTGTTCCTGCAGAACTACCGACCGGGGGTCGCCGCGCGGCTGGGGGTCGACTATGCACGCCTCAGCAAGATCAATCCCAAGCTCGTCTACGTCTCGATCTCCGGCTACGGCGAGGACGGCCCCTACCTCGATTGGCCAGGCCAAGATCTCATCCTTCAGGGGATGTCCGGCGCCATGCTGTCGGCCGGCCGCGAGGGTGAGCCGCCGACGCCCGCTGGCCAGTACCTCGTAGACGCTGTGACGGCCTACACCGCCTTCGAAGGGGCATTGGCCGCTCTCCTCCACCGTGAGCGTACGGGCGAGGGCCAGCACGTCGCGGTCAATATGCTCGATGCAATCACCACCCTGCAAATGCAGGAGCTTTCGGTCTTCACGGTCGCCGGCAAGCCTCAGCAGCGCTCTGCCGAGCCGCATGCCCACGTCTATATCCGAGCGCCCTATGGCGCCTTTGCCACCAGCGACGGCTACATGATCGTATCCTTCCCCTCGCTCAAGACGCTGGGCGAGGTCATCAGTGAGCCGAGTTTCCTCAGCATGGACGACGAGAGCGACGCCTGGAGCCGCAGGGACGAAATCTATGCCAAGACCCGCAAGCGGCTGGTGACAAAGTCCACGGCTGAGTGGCTGCAGCTCATGCGGGCAGCCGGCATTTGGTGCGGCCCGGTTTATGGCTATGGCGATCTCGTCGACGATCCGCAGATCAAGCACAATGGCACGTTTGTCGAATACAACCACCCCACGGAGGGGCACGTGAAGACGCCAGGTTTCCCGATTCGCTTCTCGAAGAGCCCTTCGCGGGTTGAGCGGGGTGCACCTCTGGCGGGCGAGCACACTCGCGAGGTGCTGCGGGAAGCGGGACTGGCCGAGGACAGGATCGAGGATTTGCTTGGTGCCGGGGTTGTCGCCACAATACAGCCATGACCCCGCCGAGCTATACGGGCCTCACCTGGGACCATCCACGCGGATACAACGCCCTTGCTCAGGCAGCTCGGACCATCGCCCCGTTGCACGGGCTCTCGATCGAGTGGGACCGGCAACTGCTCGATGGCTTCGAATCCCATCCCATCGCCGAGCTCTGTGCCCGCTACGACCTCGTCGTTCTCGACCATCCCCACGTCGGCGAGGCCGTGGAGGCGGCGTGTCTGACCTCGCTCGAGGAGGTGTTCGAGCCACGCGTGCTTGCAGCCATCGCCACAGCAGCCATTGGCCCCTGCTTATCGAGCTACTGCTACGGGGGGCGGCACTGGGCCCTGCCACTCGATGCCGCGGCGCAGGTCGTCGCCTGGCGGCCCGACCTCATCGACACCCCCCCCGATACGTGGGGCGAAGTGGAGCGCGCAGCCGGCGCGAGCAGCTTTGCGCTCTCACTCGCCGGCCCGCACGCCATCCTGAACCTTCTGTCTATCGTAGCGGCGTTCGGTAGGCCGCCAGCCGAGCAGGAGCCAGACGTGTTACTGGACGAGGAGATGGGCACTCGCGCACTGGAGCTTTTAGCGCGACTGTACGCGAAGGCGAACCGGCCACTGCTGCAGGCCAATCCTATCGATATTCTTGAGCATATGGGGCGCCATGACGATGCCGCCTTTTGCCCGCTCATCTACGGTTATGTGAACTACGCAAGTCGAAGGCCAGCGCGGCACCAACTTGCATTCGCGGACGCTCCCGCTGCCGTCCCAGGGGGGCGTCGTGGCTCAACCCTGGGGGGTACGGGCATTGGGATATCACGCCGCACCAAGGTAACGCCTGAACTGGTCATGCACCTCTCCTGGTTGCTGGGCGAGGCGGCCCAGCTTTCATTTATTCCCGATCATGACGGGCAGCCAAGTTTCCGACGGGCCTGGACTGATGACCGCATCAACCGACGCTGGGGCAACTTCTATCGGGCCACGGTGGCAACGCTCGAAACGGCTTATGTTAGACCGCGCTACCGCGGATGGATCGCGTTCCAAACCGAAGCGTCCGACCGCATCCGCGCGGCGCTCGCCGAACACCGGTCGCCCCGCGGGACTGTCCGTGAACTCAATCACCTGCATCGCAACTCTATTGGAGACAGGCAACTATGAGCGAGAACATCATCGTCAAGCGCGACGGTTTGGTTGGGATAATTACGATCAATCGCCCAGAAAAGCTCAATGCGATGACCCCCCCTATGGCCTCTGCACTTGTCGAGGCGGTCAATCACTTCAACGACGACGACCGCATACGCTGCGTCGTGCTGACTGGTGCCGGGGATCGCGCGTTTTGTGCCGGCTCCGACATCAAGACGCTGGACGAGTACGACACCGCCTGGAACTTCCGGAACCGGCCAGACTATTGCGATGCGATTCGGGCGCTCCTCAAACCGTCGATCGCGGCTGTGAACGGGTATGCTTTCGGCGGCGGTCTTGAGACTGCCATGGCATGCGACATCCGGATTGCGTCCGATAATGCCACCTTCGCCGCCCCAGAAATCAAATTGGGTTGGATCGGCGGAGGAGGTATGGCGGCGGGGCTCGCACATGCGGTCGGTCCCTCAAACGCCGCGCTGATGATCATGACCGGCGATCCGATCGACGCGGCTACGGCGGAACGTTGGGGGCTGGTTTCGCGGGTCGTACCGCCGGCCTCGCTGCTTGATGCAGCTAGGGCCATTGCCGACACTATTGCCTCGCGCGCGCCCATCGCGGCGGAAACCGCGAAACTCAATCTCAACGCTGCATGGGACTTGTCGCTGCGCAATGCCATCACGTACGAACGGGATCTGCAAACTATCTGCTTTGCCACAGCGGATGCGAGCGAGGGACGCGCTGCATTCAAGGAGAAGCGCTCCCCGATTTTCCAGAGGCGGTAAGCGACAGCGAGGTGGGTCAGTGGGTCCGGCCGACGACCATTGTCTGCCTCCTACCGCAGCGGCATATGGCCGCCAGGACCGAACGAAGTCGACACTGGTTGCCGAGCTAGACGTTCCAAACGCACTCTGCTACCCTTTGAAATGGTGGTTACGCCGCATGACGGAGTAGTCGGGTCGCCGACCGTGTTCCACCGCCGAGCGAAGGGGCGATCCTGACCGCATCGGCTGCCGTGTTTGCTTTGGCCGAGGGTCCTGCTTGGCCCTGCTGCGCGGTCGCAAAAGGGAGATCGAAGTGGGTGCGGTTCACATCAACGACGTGCGTAAGAGCTATGGCAATATGGAGGTCCTGCATGGCGTCTCTGTGGACGTTGCCGCTGGCGAGTTCGTCATTCTCGTCGGTCCGTCGGGTTGCGGAAAGTCGACGTTGTTGCGCATGATCGCGGGACTCGAGGAGATCAGCTCGGGCGAGATTTCGATCGGTGGGCGGGTGGTCAACAACCTGGCGCCGAAGGATCGCGACATTGCGATGGTGTTCCAGTCTTACGCGCTCTATCCCCACATGACGGTCGAGCAGAACATGGGCTTTTCGCTCAAGCTCGGGCGGGTCGGAAGAGAGGAAACGCTGAAGCGTGTCGCCAATGCGGCGTCGATCCTTGGACTTGAGCCCTATCTGAAGCGCTATCCGCGCCACCTCTCGGGCGGGCAGCGGCAGCGCGTCGCGATGGGGCGCGCGATTGTGCGCAATCCCGCGGTGTTCCTGTTCGACGAGCCCTTGTCGAACCTCGATGCCAAGTTGCGCGTGCAGATGCGGTCTGAGATCAAGCAGAACCATCAACGGCTCAAAACCACGACGGTGTACGTCACCCACGACCAAATCGAAGCTATGACCATGGCCGACCGTATTGTCGTGATGCATGACGGGGTGATCGAGCAGATCGGCACGCCGCTCGATCTGTACGACCGACCGGCCAATCTGTTCGTCGGGGGCTTCATCGGCTCGCCGGCGATGAACATGATCGGCGGCAAGATTGACGCTGCCGATTTCGTGGCCCACGACGGCACCCGGATCACCCTTCCAAACGCTCCTGGCAATTCGACGGGACGCGCGGTGACGCTGGGTGTGCGACCGGAGCATTTCCACCTCGATCCGAACGGCGTGCCGGCAGAGATCCTGACAGTCGAGCCGACCGGGTCGGAGACGCAGGTGGTGGCGCGGTTCGCAGGCCAGGAGATCATGGGGGCATTCCGCGAACGGGTGACCACCCGGCCAGGCGAGACGTTAAAGATCCGGCCAGAGCCGGGTGCGGTGCATCTGTTCGATGGCGAGAGCGGGCAGCGCCTCGTCGCATAAGCAAAGGGCCGCGGGGGGGTGTACGACAGACGCGCGATTGCGCTCACATCGAGAGGAGTGCAGATCGAGAGCGCGCGAATCCGGCTCTCACTTTGCGGGTATTCCACTACGCGGAGGGTGTGGCAAAAGTCTTCGTTGACAAGTCCACAGCCAGCTTCCGTGGAACATGCAATCAGCGGGGCTCGCGGCGGTCCGGGCCATCGGGCGGGCGTCGGGTTCCTTGACGACGTCGCGCCGCCCGGCGGGCTCACCGAGCCCCGCCGCATAGCCGCGCTGTGCGACACTTTCGGCGTGTCGATGGCCCCGCACAATCCGCTCGGCCCGGTAGCGACCATGGTCGGCGTCGAGATCAATTTCGAGGTGGCGGCGAAATATCCTTCCGCCGACGTGCGCCCCATCCAGTGGTATCACGAGGATGGCAGCGTCGCCGACTGGTAGCGGCGGCCCGCGCCGCTCAGGCCGACGTCGCCTTGCGGCCCGGTTTACTGCCGGCCGGCGGGGCCTTCGGCACCTCGTCGTAGAGGCGGTTCGCGGCGCCCAGGATATGGTTGCGCAGCGCCAGGCGCGCGTCATCGATCGAGCGCCGCCTGAGGGCGGCAATGATCAGCTTGTGCTCGTTGACGATCTTGCCGAGGTCCGGGACACCGCGCCCATGCAGCGCCTGGGTGATGCGCTGGTGATAGCCGAGCCGGCGGTGCGCATCGATGATGAACTTGTTGCCCGAGAGGTTGACGATGGCATCGTGGAAGCGCGCGTTCAGCGCCACGAACTCGGCGTAGCCCTCGAAGGTGGTGCCGCTCACGGATTTGGGGATCTGCCTGTTGATCTCCTCCAGCTCCGTGATCAGCTCGGGCGTCAATGACGCGATGCCGGACTCCAGGGAACCGATCTCCAGCATCAGCCGCGCGTCGAACATCTGGCGCAATTCCAGCTGGTCGGGGGCCGGCGCGACCCGGTACCCCTTGTTGGCCTCGAAGGTGACGAGGCGCTCGGCATTGAGCCGCGCCAGCGCCTCGCGCACGGGGATCAGGCTGGTGCCGAATTCCTCGGCCAGCTGGTCGATAACCAGGCGCTGGCCAACGGCAAGCTCGCCATCAGTTATGCGCTTGTGCAGTTCCTCATGGGCGAGATCGACGAGGCTCCGCCGGCGCGCCGCCAGGGGCGGCTTGCGCCCGATATCCTTCGAAGGTGCCACACTCACCGTTTGCCCGCCATATTCGCAAGAATTAAAATCTATCTAGCGACGAAAGGCAGGGGCGGCAATCGCCGACTCAGCCCTTGACGCTGCCTGCGGTCATACCGGCGACCACGAAACGCTGCACGAACAGATAGAACAGGATCGCCGGCGTGGTGTAGATCACTGACACGGCCATCACCGAATGGATGGGCGTCGACAGCTCGCCGACGAAGCCGGCCAACCCGACCGAGGCGGTGCGCAGGCTCTCGCTGCTGACCAGCGTCTGCGCGAACACATATTCGTTCCAGCCGTGGAAGAAGGCGATCACCGACGCCGCCGCGAGGGTCGGCGCCACGAGCGGCAGCACTATACGCAGCACGATGCCGGGTGGCGAGCAGCCGTCGACACGCGCCGCCTCCTCGATCTCGACGGGGACGCTGTCGATGGCGCCCTTGAGAATCCAGATGATAACCGGCACCGAGAAGGCGGCGTTGACGAAGATGAGTCCGGTCAGCGAGTTGAGCAGCTTAAACTGGCCGAAAATGGCGTAGAGCGGCACCACCAGCATGGCTTCGGGCAGCATCTGGGTAGCGAATAGGGCGAGCCCCGCAATGCCCTTGCCGCGGAAGCGGAAGCGCGACAGCGCGTAGGCGGGGTAGAGCGAGATGGCGATGGACAGCACTGTGGTGCCGACCGCCACGATCAGCGAATTGAGCAGCCAGGTGACGATCGGGATGGTGCTGAGCGCCTCGACATAGGTGGTGCCGAATTCGGCGAGGCGCGGCAGGAAGCTTGGCCCGGCGAACAGCGCCTCGGACGGCGTGAGCGAAGTCACGAACATCCAGTAGACGGGGAAAGCCGCCGCGCAGAGCAGGACTATGACCGCGCCGTAGCGCAGGAGGGAAAGAACGCTGATGGGTTTCAGGTCAGTGCTCCGTCCGGTCGGTGCGGTAGCTGGCGCGGATGTAGAGCAGCGTGATGAGCAGGGCGACGGCGAGGCCGACCATGCCGACGGCCGCTGCCGCACCGAGGTCGCGCGACACGAAGGCGCGCTGGTAGAGATCGATGACTAGCGTGTTGGTCGAGCCGATGGGACCGCCCTGGGTCAGCAGCCAGATGAGATCGAAGCGGCGCAGCGACCAGATGGTCACGAACAGGGCGAGCAGGACGACGGTCGGCCGCAGCGCGGGCCAGACGACGGCCATCAGGATGTGCCAGGCGTTGGCGCCGTCGATCTGGGCGGCCTCGCGCAGTTCCTTGGGAACCCCCTGCAGCGCGGCGAGCAGCACCACCGAGGAGAAGGGAAAGATCTGCCACACAGTGATGATGAGGATGGCGGGCAGCGCATATTGCGGGCTATCGAGCCAGCCCTCATAGGCGGGGATGCCGAGGGCGCGCTGGGCGTGGTTGAAGATGCCGTACTGGGCGTTGAAGATCCAGGTGGCGATGATCGCCACGGCAACCGGCGGCGCGGCCCACGGAATTGTGACGATGGTGCGGGCGATGGCACGCCCCTTGAACGGGGCGTCGAGCAGCAAGGCGGTCACGAAGCCCAGCCCGATGGCGAGCACGACGCAGCTCACGGTGTAGACGAAGGTCACCCACACGGTGCCGAGGAAGCGCTGGCTGCGGAACAGCGCCACGTAATTGTCGAAGCCCACGAAGGTGTTGTTGCGCGGGGTCAGCAGCGATGTCGACGTCAGGCTGAGGTACATTTCCTGCACCAGCGGAATGCCCTGGAACACCAGCAGGTAAAGCCCCGCCGGCGCGAGGAAGATGTAGGGCAGCCAGTTTATCGACGGCCTGCTCGAATTCATCGTCGCTCCTCTTGCCGGCCAACGCAGCTGTTGCGGCACTTCGAACGCGGCGCCCGGCGGCACCATGGCCGCCGAGCGCGAGAGGTCCGGCCTGCCGCTCCCTGTGGCGCGGCAGGCCCGGGCTTACTGGATCAGTGCAAGAACCTGATTCTGTGCTTCCGTCATACCCTCGGCGACGTCGCCGCCCGAATAGAGGAGCTTCAGCACCTCCTGCAGGACGATGTGCTGGATATCGGCCGCCTTGGTCTCGAGGCCGGTGGGCAGGATCGGCACGCCCTGCGAGGTCAGCTGGTCATAAGTCGCCAGCCACGGGCGCTCCGCGATGGCCTCGGGCGAGCGCTCGATCTCGGTGCCGACGCTGGTGGCCCCGAGAATGACCTGCAGCTCCTGCTGCTGCTCGGGCTCGAGGGTCCATTCGATGAAGGTCTTGGCGGCATCCTTGACGCTGGAATTCTGATTCAGCACCAGCGCCTCGAGTATGATGGCGGGCGCCACTTCCGGGAAGGGCGGCGTGGTGACCTTCATGTCGATGTCCGGGCCCTGCGAGGCGAATATCGTCGCTACGGCGCCGTTGTCGATCTCCATCGCCACCTTGCCCTCCCAGAACATGCGCCGGTAGGTCGCGGCGTCGGTGCCCTTCGGGATGACGCCGGCATTGTACACGTCGCGGAAGGCGGTGATGCCCGCGATCACCTCGGGGCTGTTGATGGTCGGCACCTTGCCGTCCGTCCAGCGGCCGCCGAAGCCGTAGACATAGTTGCACACATCGTACCACATGCCGGCGCTCTCGGCCTCGGTGGTGCGATAGGCGTAGCCGAAATTGCCGTCCTTGGTCGCCGCCTTGGCGGCCTCGACGAAGGATTCGAAGGTGGTCGGCGCCTCCCCCTCGATGAGCGCCTGATTGTAGATCAGGGCGTAGCCGGAGAGCTCCCACAGGACGCCGAAGCGCTTGCCGTCGACCACGAGATACTGGTCCGGGCCCTTGAACGGATAGTCCTCGTCGAGCTCGATCTCGGCCAGCAGGCCGGACTCGGCGGCGTTGTAATAGTCGTTGATGCTCATGCGGATGAGGTCGGGGCCTTCGCCGCCGCCCATCTGCGTGAAGACGGTGTTGGCGAAGCTCGAGAACGGTATGGCCACGGGCTCGACTTCGATCTCGGACTGGCTGGCGTTGAACTTGGCCAGCCATGCCTCCAGCAATTCGCCCCGACCTGGCTCGGCGAACATCGGGGAAGCGTAGGTAACGACATCCTTGGCAAGCGCAGGTGCGGCGCCGAGCACCCCCACGGCAAGCAGGATCGCGAGGCTTGATAGGGTCTTCATGAGGTCTCCTCCAACGGACGAGCAGACGATATATCATCGATGGTGTGCGGTCAAACTGCCAGGCGATGTTGCAGGCGGCATGGGTCGGCTGCGGCATGGTCGCCGGCGGGCAGGGGGAAAGTGCTGCGGCCCGACGCCTCGGCCCCGCGGCGGATCCCCCACGGGTGCTGGCCCCGTCGAATGCGCTGCGCTTCGTGCCGCTCCGGGGGCGGTTGCCGAGATGAGGAAGTCCAGCGTCCTGCGCGTCGCCGGGGCCGATGCTGTGCCCTTTGGCCGGCCGCGCGGCGGGCACGGGATGCCGGCGCGCACCCTGCGCCGGGGGGGCGGCATCGCGCCCGCACGCCCGTCGACCCGAGGCCGAGCCTGCGCTGCCGGCCCTCCCAGACTCCCAAAAAAAAGCTGCTTGCAAAGCAATGGCAAACGTGGTGATTCATATATGATCGATTACTTGGATGGAGCATCGTGACACACGCAATCGGCCCGCTCAGCGGCATTATCGTCCTGGACCTTACTCTGGCGCTGGCGGGGCCTTTGTGCACCCAGCGGCTAGGCGACATGGGAGCCGACGTCATCAAGATCGAGGGTCCCGAGCGCCCCGACTTCACGCGGGCGGCGCCGATGCGCGACCAGTATCTGGGCGGGGAGACGACCACCTACCTGTCGATCAACCGCAACAAGCGGTCGCTGGCGCTCAACCTCAAGAGCGAGGATGGCCGGGCGCTGTTCTACAAGCTGGTCGAGACGGCCGATGTCGTGATCCAGAACTTCCGCCCGGGCGTCGCCGAGCGGCTGGGCGTCAACTTCGAGACGCTCAAGGCGATCAATCCGAAGATCGTCTACGTGTCGATCAGCGGTTATGGCGACAGCGGGCCGATGCTCGACCGCCCCGGGCAGGACCTGCTGGTGCAGAGCTTTTCCGGGACCACCTTCAATGCCGGCCTTGCCGACGGCCTGCCGCACCCGTCCCCGATCTACATCGTCGACGTGGCGGCCAGCCACAATGCCTGCGAAGCGGTGCTGGCGGGCATCATCCAGCGCGACCGCCACGGGGTGCCGGTGGAGGCCAAGGTGTCGCTGCTCGCGGCGGTGCTCGAGGTCCAGATCCAGGAGATCACCACCTATTTCAGCACCGGGGCGCGCGCCCCGCGCGGCGCGGCGCCCTATGCCAGCACATGGATGGAGCCGCCCTACGGCATCTACCGGATGGCCGACGGCCATATCGCGATCGCGCAATCCTCGCTGTCGGCGATGGCCGAGGTGCTCGGCGCTGGCGAGCTCGCGGCACTGGCAGCGGCCCGGCCGCAGCCGACGGACGCGGCGGCGCTCTCGGCCTGGCGCGACAAGGTCTATCCGGTCGTCGCCGCGGCGCTGGCGGAGCGCCAGCTGGAGCCGACCGTGCAGGCGCTGCACGCGGCCGGCGTGTGGTGCGGGCCGGTGCAGGACTATGACCAGCTGGCGCAGAACCCGCAGTCGGACGGCCTGTTCGCCGAGATCGAGCATCCGAGCGCGGGCACCCTCCGCACGCTGGCGCCTGCCATCCGGTTTTCGACGCAACCGAACCCGGCGCTGCGCCCGGCACCGAGCCTGGGCGCGCACAGCGCCGACATCCTTACCGGAATCGGCGTCGACGGTGACGAGTTCGAACGGCTCAAGCAAAGGGGAGTGGTCGCATGACTGAGCATATCGAGCTCAATCGGATCGGAGCTAATCTTGCGGAGATCGTCCTTAATCGCCCGGAAAAGCACAACGCGATCAGTCGCGACATGAGCGTTGCCATTCGCGCCGCGCGAAGGGAGATCAACGAGGATGACGCGATCCACGCGGTCATCGTCCGGGGGGGCGGCGAGCGGGCCTTCTGTGCCGGCACCGACATCACCTCGCTCGACACGTTCAAGGATGCTTGGGATTTTCGCAACCGCGTGGATTATGCTACGGAGTTCCGGCGCATCAAGAAGCCGACCATCGCCGCCCTGAAGGGGTGGGCCGTCGGCGGTGGCCTGGAGATCGCGATCAACTGCGACGTTCGCATCGCCGCGCCGTCGACCAGGATCGGGGCGCCGGAAGTCAAGCATGGCTGGCTCGGCGGCGGCGGCCAGACGCAGATGCTCACCCGCCTCGTCGGCTATGGCAAGGCGATGATGATCTGTCTCACCGGCGACACGTTCGAGGCCGAGGAGGCCTATCGCATGGGCGTTCTGGAACAACTCGTCGGCGAGGGCGAGGAGGTAGCCGCCGCCCGCGAGATGGCGTCGCGTATTGCGGCACATACCACCATCGCCACGATGACGGTGAAGGAGGGCATCCGCGCTGCGCTCAACGGCACGCTGGATGGCGCCTCGCGCTATGAGAACGATTTGATGGTGCTCGCCTTCGCGCTCGGTAACCAGCGCAAGGGCATCGACGCCTTCACCAGCCGCAAGGACAAGTGATGGCCGGCACGATACTCAAGGGCCTGAGTTGGGGCCACCGTCGCGCAACGGGACCGCTGCAGCCGCTGGTCACGCGTTTCCGCGAGAAGCGTCCCGATATCAAAGTCGAATGGACCGTCAGGCCGCTGAGCGATTTCGAGCATCAGGGTCTCGCCGGTGTCGCCGAGTTGTTCGACCTTATCATCTTCGATCACCCATTCAGCGGCGACCTCCTCGCCAGCAGCGCGTTCGTGCCGTTGGACCGGCATCTACGCGGTCTGTCAGGGGCCAACGACTCCGAGTTCGTCGGTGCCTCGCTCGCCAGCTACCGTTATGGGGGCGCCGTCTGGGGCGCGCCGATCGATGGCGCCACTCAGCATGCGCTTTACCGGGTCGATCTGATGAGCGGTCGGGTCATGCCGGAGAAATGGAACGATGTTCTCCAGTTGGGCATGGACCTGCGGAAGGAAGGATTCTATCTCGGGCTGGCCGGCGAGACGCCGCATGCGGGACTGGTCGTCGCGGCATTGATGTCCAATGCGGGCAAGGGCTGGTCGACCGATCCGGCACAGCCCTTCTCCATAGATCGGCTAGCCCTGCGCGAGGCCCTGCAATTGACCGCCGAGGTGATGGCGCTTTGTCCGCCCGAGGCGATCGGATGGAACTCCATCGACCTGCATGACCAGATGGTGGCCCGCGACGATATTGCCTATGCGCCCTGCGTCTATGGCTACGCGACCTATGGCGAGGGAGACATGCGGCGCCGGTTGAGTTTTGCGCCGTTCCCCGGAACGACCAAACCATATGCGGCGGGGACGGCCATTGGCGGCACGGCAGTGGGGCTGTCGCGGCTCTGCAAGGACCAGGATGCGGCGCTTGATTTCATCGCTTTTCTGCTGTCGGAGGAAGCGCAGCGCGACATCATCCCCGCCCATCATGGCCAGCCGGCGCTGGCTTCGGCATGGGCCGACACCCTGATAGACAGACGCTTCAACGGCTTCTTCACCGGGACGCGATCGAGCATCGATACCGCCTGGGTCCGGCCGCGCCTGCCGGGCTATCCGGTGTTCCAGAAGGAAACCGGCATCACGGCGCGTCGCGTCCTAGCCGGCGAATTGACGATCGATGCCGCGCTGGATGCCATCGAGGTGCTGGCGACCAGGGTCAACCGCAAAGGCTGACTCAGATGCGCTGGGCGGTACCACTGCTTGCCGAGCGCAGCATGGCCTCGATGACTTCGACAACTCAGGCACCGACAAGAGCAGGCCCGGCATTCTCGACTGTTGTGCCCCTGCACAGTTCGACGAAGCGTTGACCGGTTCGACGCAGACATAGGCGCCATCGCCCGGCGCGATGGGCACGACTAGTTCGGTGCCGTCGAGGCGCTGCACGACGCAGCGTCCGCGCTCGACGTCGAGCAGCCGCATGCCGTCGGTACCATAGAATCGGAGATCGACCTGGAACGGTCTCCCATCTGGTAAGTGGCGGCGCCGGATAATGCTGCGGTGGCGTCGCCAGCGAACTGCACCACCACCGAGTTGAACCCATCGGCGCCGACCTCGGACTTGCCGGTGAGGGCGAAAACGCGCTCCGGCGCGAGGTCGGCGACATAGAACAACCCACCCAACAGATGCACCAACTGGCCCCAGCCATAGCCGCCATTTTGGGGATTCGCCCAGGTCTCGGGATTAGGGCGGATTAGCTCTTTCTCCGTGCCCGGCATGGCGCGGCCGGACATCAATTCGCCGATGGGCGGGGCCATCAGCGCGGAGATGTGGCGGATGGTGCCGATGCGGCCATCGGCGAGGAGGCGGCGCCCATCGGCGAAACGGGGTTTGAAATTCCAGCCATCGGGCACGACGACATGCAATCGCTGCTTGTTGGCGAGCGCCACTATCGCGCGGGCGTCGCTGGCATCCACCGTCATCGCCGAGAAGGCTGCGCGCTCCAAAGCCGACGGGTTCTCGGCGGTAAAGATCCTCGCGTTGGGAAAGACGGCGCCGCTCGACCGCCATACGGCGCTTAAAGAGGCCAAGATGCTGATGGCTGCAGCGCGGGAGGGTGCAGGCGATGATAAGGACATCATGGTAGACCTCCATGGCCGCGCTACCGCAGGAAAGGCGATCGAATATCGGAGTGGCGGCACGGCGCGCGTGGCGGTATCGACGGCGATCCCCATCGCGGCCGGAGAGCGGCTGGTGCATCCTGCATCTGCTGCATGCGGGCACGATCGCGGTGGCGCAGCCCGATGTCTGCCCTGCCGGCGGCATCACCGCGACGCTGTCACGATAGTCAACATCCATCTCGGCTCTGCAACGCCCAATTTCCTTATCCAGGAAGTGATGCGCTCGGATGCCGTGGCGCGACGAGATCATTTCAGGCGCCACGCCGATTATCGGCGGCTATGTGGAACCGAGTCAGGCGCCGGGGATCGGCGTCGAGATCAATTTCGAGGCGGCGGCGCGGCATCCCTTCGAAGAGGTCAAGCCGATCCAGCGGTAACTCCAGTCTCCTCGAACCGCTCCAAATGAAAAACCTACTGAAAGCTCACAGCGAGATCGTACTGCCGTATGGCCCGAAGCTTTTGGACCAGCGCTCCAGTGCAGCTTCGAAGAAGGGATCAGCTGTGAGGGCAGGGACGCGGCAATCACCGGCATTGTTGATGCCAGCCCGCCGGACGAACATGCGCTTCCCGTAGAGGATGGCGACGTCCAGCGTTTGCATGGCGAAAACGACATAGGGCAGGATGCGCGCATAGAGACGCTCGACCTCCGCTAGGTCGCCGGCGGCGAATGCGTTAAAGAGGGCGATCTGCAGATCGGCGCAATCGGGCGCCGGGATCATGCCGGCGCAGCCGGCCAGCAGATTGTCCGGCAGCTCCAGCCCGCCGCGGCCGTTGAAGACGACGAGCCGGTCGGCCAGGGCATCGACAAAGGGCTTTACCTGCACGACCGGCCCCTCGCCCTTCATCAGGGTGAAGTTGGCATGCCGCCCGCACAGGGTCGCGACCTCGTTAGGACCCAGTCCGACCCCCAGGAACTCCGGCGCGTTCTGGATGCCGACCGGTACTCGGATTCCGGACATGGCGGCCGAATAGAACTCCAGCAGCTCGCCGCTGGCCGGGCGCTGGCCGAGCGGCGGCTGCAGGATGAGATAGCTGGCGCCGTCGGCCTCGGCGGCCGCCGCCAGCTGACGCACTTCTGCGAGGGTCGATCCGACGATGGTTGCCATGAGCGGCACGCGGCCAGCAATATCTGCCACTGCCCAGCGCACCAGCGTCTCACGCTCTGCGGGGCTCAGCGCTTTGACCTCGGTGATGAGGCCGAGGATCGCGATGCCGTGGCAGCCCGCGGCAATGCAGACGTCGATCTGGCGGCGAAAGGCCGCCGGGTCCAGACGGTTGTCGCTGTCGAAGAAGGCATAAAGCATCGGAAAGATGCCGTGCGGCGTGGCCAAAATCGCTCTCCCTGCGCGCGTCCGCCCTGCGCTTGCGAAGCGGATGAGTTGATTATATGATAAACAGACATTCACAGCGATTCAGAAGGAGCACAAGAGGGCACGAACACTTGACGGGGAAACTTGGAACAGGGATCGGATGGCATAATGGTCAGAAGCTCAATACCCAGACGTGAGGACGCACCTATCGGCGGCCTTATGGATCTCCGCGGCGTGCTCGGTTCGGTCGCCAGCGGTCTGGGTCGTCGCATCGTGGCGGGCGAGTGGAAGACCAACGAGACCCTGCCGACCGAAACGGCCCTCATGGAAGAGCTCCAGGTCGGCCGCTCGGTGGTGCGAGAATCCATCCGTATTCTCAATGCCAAGGGTCTGGTGCGCAGCCGTCAGATGGCCGGAACGACGGTGATGCCGCGCTCGCACTGGCGCCTGCTCGACCCCGACCTGATCCAGTGGCGGATGGAAGCGGCGGACCGCACGATCCTGCTCAGGGACCTGCTGCAGGTGCGCCTGACGCTGGAGCCGGGAGTTGCCTGGGCCGCCACCGCCAATGGCAGTCCGGCGGCGAAGGCGCGCATCCACGCCGCCTGGCGGGCTAAGCTTGGCGTCCTCCGCGAAAAGTCCGTGACGCCCGAAGAGCAGCGACAACTTTTCATCATTCACGATCTCGAATTTCACCGCGCTTTCCTGGCGGCGGTGGGGTCGGAAATTCTCGAGCAGCTTTTCTCGGTGATCGAAGCGGCCCTGTCGCTGATGATCGACGTGCAGATGCAGGCCCGCGGATCGACCACCGCCCTCGTCGGAATGGAGGAGAGCAACCAGTTGCATCAGGAGGTCTATGACGCCTTCGCCGCTGGTGATCCCGACGCCGCCGAAACGGCCATGCGGTTCCTCATCCAGAGCGCCATCATTGACGCTAATCGGGGCCTTTCGCTCACCGAGTGAGCGTCCCACGCAGGACCAACATGACAGAACCGAAAGCAGCTCAGCGCCAACTCCTCAAGCAGGTGGCCGAGCGTCTGCAGCAACATGATTTCAAAGGATGGTTTTACGGCGACTCGATCGGCTTCGAAGGTCTGATCGCGGCGGGAGACTTACTGAGCCAGAGCGCTTGGCAGGATTTCTCGCACGGCTTCTTCCGCGCGTGGGCAACCCGTCGCGAGCCCTGGCAGCCCGACGACAACACGGCGCCCGGCCATGCGATGTGCGAGATCATCAAGCGCACCGGCGACGAGGTGCTTCTAGACGCCGTGATGGCACTGGCCGAACATCTCTATGCGCGGCGCCGCGTGCGCGGCGTCGCCATCACCTTCGAGGATACGCTGCGCGCGCTGCGCGAACCCTATGGCGGTCCGCCGCTCGATGCGATGCAGCAGGCACAGATGCGCGACCCCGGGGCCGGCACCTGGCTCGACTGCATGCATTTCGATCCGCCGTTTTACGCGCATCTTGCCTGGATCGGCGGCGGCGCCGAATGGGCGCAGCGCGCCGTTGACGAGATCCTGAGCTACAAGGACCTTCTCTTCGAGGCGGGGCACGGCCTCTATAATCACTACTGGCTCGAGAAGACCGGGCGCTCCTATATCCACGGCTGGGGCCGCGGGCAGGGCTGGGCGTTGCTCGGGCTCCTCGATGTCGCGGAGCATGCGGACAAGACGGCGAGGCGCTACGACGAAGTTATCGGCAACGCGCAGGAGCTGGCGGAGTCGATGCTCAGGTGGCAGCTGCCCGACGGCAATTGGTGGGCCATGGTGCACGAGCCCGAATCGGGGCCCGAATCATCGACCGCCGCCTTCATGGCAACCGCCTTTTACCGCGGCATCCGGCTCGGCTTGCTCCCCGCCTCAGACTTCCGGGTACCGGCTGACAGGGCGTATGACGCGATGCTCGCCAATCTCGATGCCGACGGCAATCTGCAGGGCGTCTCGGCGGCCGTCTATGCCGCGCTCACCCAAGAGCACTACTGGCACGTGCCGCGAGGCTATATCGTGCCATGGGGACAAGGGCCGGTGCTGACGGCGGCGCTTGCCCGCCAGCAGGTCGCCCTATGAGACGATGGGCGAGTCACGCGGCCCCGCCCGAATTTTCTTCGCCAAATTCAGTCGCGAGCTGTCCCCTGGCGCCAGACGAACAGATTGCCCCCCTCCAGGCGCTGGCGCAGGGCACGGCTCAGATCCTCGAGCCCGGCCTCACTTCGGACTGGCGCTTGACGATGACGCTCCGGCCTCCAGCCTCACACTAGCTTTTACGGAAACGACAGATGACCCAAGACTCCCACATTCTCTACAGCGTCGAGAACGGCGTCGCCCACATGGTGATGAACCGCCCCGCCAAGCTCAACGCCATCACCGCGGCGATGGGCAGCGAGTTCGTCCGCATCTGCAAGGACGTCGACTATCGCGACGACATCAAGGTGCTGGTGATCTCAGGCGCGGGCGAGCGGGCCTTCTCGGCCGGCAGCGACGTCACGGCGCTCGACGACCTGGGCGAACCGTGGGAGCAGCGCAACCGGGCCGAATATGACCGCGACTACATCGCGCCGCTGCTCAAGCTGCGCAAGCCGTCCATTGCCGCCATCGATGGCTACTGCCTCGGCGGCGGACTCGAAGTGGCGATGAGCTGCGACATCCGCGTCGCCACCGAGCGCTCGCGCTTCGGGGCGCCCGAAGTGCAGCGCGGCTGGCACGCCGGCTCGGGCAATACCTCGATCCTGCCGCGCCTGATCGGCTATGGCAATGCGGCGCGCTGGATCCTGACCGGCGACATCTTCCCGGCGGGCGAGGCGCATCGCGTCGGCTTCGTGCAGGACCTGGTGGCAGTCGAGGACCTCTTCCCGCGCGTCATGAGCATTGCCGCGCGCCTCGCCAAGAATCCGCCCATCGCCGTGCAGTCGGCCAAGAACATCATCAAGCACAGCCAGGGCACCTCGATCGCCCAGGGGCTGGCCTGGGAGAATGACGGCTACACTTTGTGCATGTCCACCGAAGATGCCGCTGAGGGCATCCGCGCCTTTACTGAGAAGCGCGAGCCCGTATTCCGGGGGCGGTGATGAACCACAACAACCCCACGCCGAACGGGCAGGCCATGTCCGCAAAGGGCCCGCTCGCGGGCCTGCGCGTCCTCGATCTCACCATTGCGATGGCCGGGCCGATGTGCTCGCAGCGCCTGGGCGAGATGGGCGCCAACATCATCAAGATCGAGGCGCCCGGCGGTGGCGATTTCTCGCGCTACTCGCCCATGGCGGGGATCACCAGGTTCGGCGACGCCACTACCTTCGTCACGCTCAACCGCAACAAGCGCTCGCTGATCCTCGACCTCAAGTCCGATGCGGGACGCGAGGCGCTCTATCGCATGGCCCGGGACGCCGACGTGCTGATCCAGAACTTCCGGCCGCGCGTCGCCGGCCGGCTCGGGATCGACTATGCCACGCTGAGCGCCATCAACCCGCGGCTCGTCTATGGCTCGATCAGCGGCTATGGTGAGGACGGCCCGCTCAAGGATCGGCCTGGCCAGGACCTGCTGCTGCAAAGCTTCGCCGGCCTCACCATGAATGCCGGCCGCAGGTCTGAGCTGCCACATCCCTCGCCGCTCTACATGGTCGATGTCTCGGCCTCGCACCTGCTGACCGAAGGCGTGCTTGCCGCGCTGGTAGCGCGCGCGACAACGGGGCGCGGCCAGGAGGTCAAGGTCACCATGCTCTCGGGGATCATGGAGATGCAGGTGCAGGAATTGACCTCCTTCCTGTCCACCGAGGCGCCGCCGACGCGTTCCGACAGCCCGCAGGTGTCGATCTACATGGAACCGCCCTACGGCATCTATGCCTGCAACGACGCGCCGCTCGCGCTGGCGCAGGTCGACCTCGACCGCCTGGCCGACGTCATCGACCTGCCCGCCCTGAAGCAGCTCAAGGCGGCGCGCCCCCGACAGGCCGACAGTGCCGCGTTGCTGAAATGGCGCGATTCCATCTACGATGTCATCGCCGCCCGCCTCAAGGAGGAGCCCATGGCGCATTGGGATGAGTTGCTGACCCGAAATGGGTTGTGGTGCGGTCCGGTCAACGATTATGCGACGTTCCTGGCGCATCCGCAGACCCAGCCTTATCTCACCACCATGACACACCCCAGTGGCGGGGCCTACCGCACCGTCGCCCCGGCCATCCGCTTTTCGGACGACCCGGAGCCGGCGCTGTACAGCTCGCCGCGCTATGGCGAGCACAGCCGCGAAATCCTGCTCGAGGCCGGCTTCAGCGCGGCGGAGGTCGACAGGCTCTTTGCCGACAATGTCGTCCAGTCGCCGGAGACGCGCCGATGACCGGGCGGCTTGCGGGCGGGCATGTGTCTGCCACCGGCGGCAGCCGGGGGATATTGGCGCGGCGATCGTCGAGAAAGCCCTCGCCGAGGGCGCCAGCGTCACGGGCGGTCGATCTCGACAGGAAAGCGGGCGAGGCGTTCGTCGCCGGCCTCGCCGATCGCGATCGGGTGCATTTCGAAGGCGGCGACATCCGCCGGATCGACGACATCACGCGCGTTCACGCGGCGGGCGTTGCGAAGTTCGGCCGCGTCACCGGCCTCGTGAGCAATGCCGGCGCAACTCCAATGCCTATCCCGTGACGATGACAGAGGCCGAGTGGGAGGATGTCTTCGCGGTCGATCTCAAGTCGGCGTCGCTGTGCGCCAAGGTCATCCTGCCGCAGATGCTGGCGGCGAAATCCGACGCGGTCGTCAACATCGCCTTGGTCCATGCCGACCACACGTTCCCGGGCTATTTCCCCTATGCGGCCGCCAAGTCGTGGCTGGTCGGGCTGGCGCTCGAGGTGGGGCCGCAGCAGGTGCGCGTCAACGCGCCCGGCTGGACGGAAGCCAAGCTGGTCGCCGAATATTTCGCGATCCAGCCGCCCGAAATGCGCCAGCAGGTGCTCGACGTGCACCCTATGGTGCGCATCGCCAAGCCCAGCGAGATCGCCAATTGCGTGGTCCTCCTGCTGTCTGACGAGGCCTCCTTTGTAACCGGCGCCAATTGGCGCGTTGATGGCGACCTCGGAGCCCGCTTTGCGGGTTGATCGTTGACCACAAGGACTGTAATTAACCAGATTTACCTCGTAGGGCAGGTTGCGGTCGTAACCGGCGGCGATCGTGCGCGCAGATGTAAAGCCCGTGCTCGTCGGCATAGGCGTTGATGACAGCATGTTGTGTTCGAAGGCCGTCTCGGTGGGTCAGGACAGGCAAGCAAATTCTTCGTCGGAGATGGACAAGCGGCGCGCCCCCACATCGCGCATCGCTAACCGGTCGGCCGGTGGGAAAGCCGTGGACGAATTCGTTGGGCGCTGGAGGCCGCCCGGCGATGAGATCGTCAGTCGCTGCAGCGTCAGGAGGAGCGAGGATCCATAAGGGTGAGTCCTGAACGG
>Ga0172380_10003882_pt1 | contig 19902 bp, 16 predicted proteins | sample Leawe162metaG_FD_119747 | JGI IMG/M metagenome (GOLD analysis project Ga0172380, IMG submission 119747) | Leachate microbial communities from a municipal landfill in Southern Ontario, Canada - Leachate well 162 metaG | ecosystem: Engineered > Solid waste > Landfill > Unclassified | place... | reverse complement strand
CCTATCGAGATTCGGATTATCTATTTGTGCAAAACCATTTTTTGAAAACAAAACGATAATTAATAAAGCAACAACTCTAAACAAGAAATTTATATTAAATCTACATAGGTATTTCATAAATTTTCCAAACTAATTTTAAGTACAAAACTGTTTATGTGTGAGATTGCTTCTTATAATTATAAGTCATAATTACAACTAACCTATTTAATGAGAGTCATACGTTTCGTTATATTAAATTTATCGGTCGAGAACGAATAAAAATACACACCGCTTGAAAATTTTGACGCATCAAACTCCGCTGTATAATACCCTGCCGAACGGAATTCGTTATTTAGTAATTTCGCGACTACTTTACCTGTGACATCGTATATAACCAAGGATACCTTGCTGTCAACGGGTAAATTAAAGTCTATTTTGGTTACAGGATTAAAAGGATTCGGGTAGTTCTGTGAAACGTAATATTTATCCGGCACACCTATTTCAACAATATTGTTTAAATTATGATATTCAAAATTACCGTTGTAATCGATTTGTTTTAACCTGTATTTATATTTTCCGGTATTAAGATTGCGGTCAGTATATGAGTATGATTTTTGAACTGTTGAATTTCCGTTTCCATAGACAAACGTAATTTTCGAAAAATCACTTATAATGCCAGTGTTATCAACCAAAGCTCGCTGAACTTCAAATCCAGAATTATTTTGTTCGGATGATGTTATCCAGTAAATACTGACATTTCGGCCAGTCTGTGAAGAATTGAATGATGAAAGAGTTACCGGTAAAGGCTGGTCTATTTCCGAGCCAAAGGCAAAGGGACTGAAGGATGACATGTATTCATTAGTAGACATAGTGCCGTCTGTTGCAGTACCTGTATAAGTTACCGTTCCAACTTCTTCCCATTTTAATGTTCCTGTATTCCAATGGGCAAGTTTCAAGTCAGCTAAACTCGAGATACCGACATTCGATTTCCAGCCAATTGTTATTTTAGCATTCGCTCCCGCAGGTCTTTGAATATCCAGATAATCATTCTGACTTACTTTCACTAATGGTGGAGTAAGGTTTCCGACATTAAAACCACCATTCTTAAATTCAACCGTAAATGTTGTAGGGGTTATGTTTTCAGGTTCTAATCCTATACTCCTATAGTCAGAACCGTATCCGACATGTACAGTTTTTAAAACAGCAGCATCCGTCATTAAATCAAGCGGACCGTTTACAAAACTCGTAAGAGACCCGCCTGTTATTGAAGCAGTCGTTCCTAACGTGAGTTTATTTGCTGCGGAAGTATTTAATTTGCCGTTCGCAAGATTAAATATGCCGTTTACAGTAATATTACTTGATAAAGTAACTCCGGCAGAATTATTTATCGTCAGATTGCTGTAAGTTGTCCCTGTTGCAGTTGCTGGGGAACCCTGATTATATTCTACGGTTGATCCTGAACTTAAAGTACCAAAATTTGGTAATGTTGTATTCTGCAATTTTAATGTTCCATTGTTAGAAACATCAACAGTACCAGTAACAGAATAGCTTGAAGGAATCGTAAATGTACAGCCATTTGTACCGTCGCCGAGTATTACTTTCGAGTCTGTACCTGATACAGTCCAGTCGGCTCCGATAGTCGGGGCTGAATTATTGCGGATGTTAAAAAATCTATATCCTGTTGTAAAATTTGAAGGAGTGATAGTGCCAGTTCCATCATTGTTTGTTGTCCAATTCGTGTTTGTTTCAAGATTTCCCGAAGACTTTGAATAATAATCTGTATTAGTAGTGTAACTTGAAGCTATTGAATTACTATAAGTCACATCATCAAAAAAAACATTTTGAGAATTAGATGCAGAATTTATACCATATATCATCCATGAATCAATATTAACATCAGATGCCAACGTAGCTTTGCCTATGTCATTTCCTACTATAGTTCCGTTTATCCATATATCCTGTTTATTAGCGGCGACTGTTTGTGATGCGCCATTATATGTATAACTTATTGTTCCCGTTGTGTTATTTCCGAATATTTCGAATGTGTAAACATTACCTTGTACTATTGTCGCACCGAATGATGTCGGGGATGAAGCAACACGGGCGGTAGTAGTTATTGCACCTGATGCCGCAATCTGAAATTGTAATTGAGTAAAACATTGCGAACCACTAAATGCATTACCATCCGAATACGTAGTTCCATCTCCCTGCGCAAAAATAATTATACTGGAAGCAGCTAAAGTACTGCCGCTTGAATTACCAAATAAAATTGAGAATTTAGTATAGAAACTCTTCCCGCCGGTATAATTGTATATTGAAGCTTTATTTACAGATGTATTGGTCGCAGCTTCAAGTCTCAACCTGACTCCGGAACCGATTTTCTGTATACCTGTTCCGGAATTTTCCAGATTAATAGATCCGGTTCCTGTTCCTATTCTGACAAAAGAAGTCCCCGAGGTAGGCGTTGGAAGAAATGTTGTACTAGTTCCAGATGGAGTAGAGAATGAACCGGTTGTTGAGCCAAAATCGTAAGACCAAGGTTGAGAATATCCTAATCTTACAGTTACCAGCAGTATTACTGCCAATGTCCAAAAAAATCTTGTAAAATTTTTCATTTCTTTAAAATTTAAATTTATTGGGTTAATATAATCACTCTTTTTTATATATAATTATACAATACATTTTTTCAAATCATTTATTCATTCCTACTTAGAATTCAATCTGTTACAAACAGATTGAATTCTAATATTAATATATTGCTTACATGTATATTTATTAAAATTTCGTACTTACTTTAACATTATCATTTTGATTATATGTTCATAAGAACCTGCTTTCAATCTTGCAAAATAAATCCCGCTCGGGATTTGTGACCCGTCGAAGGTTGTTTCATATCTGCCCGCGATTTGTACATCATTCACGAGTGTTTCAACCTCTCTGCCGAGAATATCGAGTACAACGAGTTTAACAAAACTGTTCTTTGGTATATCATAACTAATCTTCGTTGACGGATTAAACGGATTCGGAAAATTCTGATACAGCGAGAAAGATGCGGGTAGAGTATTGTTTTCATTCACTTTGTTTGTTATAACATTATTGAGTTTAGTTACCATTACATCACCTCTTCCAACCCCTCCCTGATACTGTGCTTGCAGAAAAATTGGAATTGCAAGGATTAACACTATATAAATTATTGTTTTTTTCATTTAGCTTATTTGTTATTTTTAATAAAATTTAATTCAAATTTTGATTATTAATTAAATAATACAGATTAAAATACAGAACGAACACCGCGACCGCCGATATAATCAAGTCTGTCAGGGTGTCTCATACCAGCGTAATAGCGGTAGGAAACCCGAGCACGAACAGTCGTACCCCTATAAATACCACCACGGAAACCTGCACCTAAAGCGGCAGAATTGGGCCAATTTGTGACATTGGCATAACCTGTTGTGGAAAGCAAACCATTACCATGCAAACCGTTAAATGCTCTGCCTGTCGGATTGCCCACAGTTACGCATCGTTCTTCCAGGTTACCGCTCATTTCCATTATTCCATAATATGTAGCACCTGAAGTAATTCTGTTCCAGTTTAAACTATGACCAGCAAATATACCTACTCGAACAGGTCCATTGATGTTTGCTGCAATAGTCTGCTGAATCGCAGCATTCCCACTAGTTGGACTGTAAGCGGACAAAACACTTTCCATGCTGGTTCCTATATTTTCCAGCGTGTATGGACCTGCTGCCAAATCTGTATTACCCCACGCATATTCGTTAGGTACCGGCGGCAATGTTCCACGGCAAGCTTTTTCAAATTCCAATTCTGTCATTGGGCGCAAACCACTCCAATCTAAGAATGCCGCTACATCATTCCAATTTATAAAGTTACAGGCGACATAAGGGTAAGATGTACTATATCCTCCGCTTGAATATGTAACGCCGTATCTATTACCTGCACTTGCAAACGAATACCGTGCTGTATCCTGCGATGATGTCAAACAATTCAAAAAATCCACATATTCCTGCTGAGTAATTTCATACTTCATACAATAAAAAGCGTTATAACCTTTGGGGAATGCTACAGGAATGGGACCGAGAGCATCACCCATTGTGAAACCGGATTCGTAATACAAATTATCGGTTGCGGTTCCGACTGTAATCTCACTTTCATCAGATATCTGAAATGGGGATGTTGTTGAAGGAAACTTGTAAAAAGCCCCTTTTTCAGGTGCTCCGCTTCCTACAAAAAAACCACCTTGCGGGACGAAAACCTGTTCAATGGCAAATACTCGTATGTCCACAATCGAGTTATCGGTTAAACCATTGGCACCATAATTCCATCGAATCTGTACACCTGTTTTCGAAAATGTTCCTGTTCCATCTGCATCGCGATAAATAAATGCTCCAACACCCGGATTTGTAGTCGGGTTAAATACAGTGTCGGGTTTGACTAACCCTGTAGTAATTATGCTCCCCGATGGGTTTAAATGACCCGTGTTATTCAACCAGGCATGTTTCCATTCGTTAGCACCTATTTCACGGTATTTCACGAATATCCATGCGGCATCCCAATTATTAAGAGCAGAAGATGTCCGCCAGGAATTTTCCCAACTGATATCAAATTTAACCATAACATATTGTCCGGGTGTGTTTTGACCCGTGAGGCTAACATTTGTGACAATAATATTATTTGCATAACAGTTGTAATAAATAAACGTAAAGACAAAGAGCAGAATAACTGAAAGAACACGTTTTTTTTGGTTCATAATTATATTTATTTTAAGTTTTTATTCCGTCTTAATTTTGACCGGAATAGGGAAAAAATTTTATTTAAACTATAATTTTCTCTTTACTTTTTTCCATCTGCGTTGCAATATATTCATCAACTGTTATTGCTTTATCCCAATACAATTCAAAAAGAGTTTTTTGTGATTTTGCAAAAATATTGTGATGAACAATCATTGTAGTCAGACTTGGATTAATAGATACATTATCCAATAAGGATACTATAGAAATACTTTCATCAACTATTACTAATTTTATGGGTAATTCATTAATAATCCGAGCTTCTTCTCCAACACTTTCATAACGTCTTATTAATCTTATGAGATTGTTTTTTTCTTCGCGAGTTTTGGCATCCATTGATTCATAAATACTTTTAACTTTAACCTGACTATTACAAGCATTCTCGACTTTAGATACATTTTCTCCAAGTTCTACAACATACGGACCTTTTGAAAAGAATAAAATTTCTTTATCTGCATTCGCTTCGATACTCAGGAATCTGTCCGTAGCTTGTCCTCTGTCGCTTAAAACCTCAATATAATCCAAAGGGGTTTTTAAAGTTCTATCTTTATAAATCTCCATTAAACTTTCTTCAACATCCAAGTACATTTCTTTTTTTCTGTCAATTTCTTCCTGATATTTCAGTATAACATTTTTAAATGCAATATGAGGTTCTATGCAGCTGAAAAGCTTAGACCCATTCAAGAAATTCTCAGTGCACATTTTCTTCTTTACCAAACTTTGCAATACTTCATATATTTTGTTTAAAGACACAGAGGTTATTTTGGCAATTTCACCGGCGGTTAAAGCTGAATTTTTTAATAAAGCAATATAAACTTCTGCTTCTCTTCGTGTAATGCCTATTGGCTGAATTTTGTTTATTAAATCATCTATTTCCATAATATGTTTTTTCTTATTAATTAATAAATTAAATTAAATATATACTTAATATTCACCCCATTACACATAGAAGATACCTCTTACAAAGGGTGTTTACCTCTTGTATGTAGGGTTTACCTCTTATGCATAGGGTTTACCTCTTATATGGAGGTAGTATAATTTAATCTAATTTTGCAATAATGTCAAGTCCTATTTTTCAATACTTTTTTTAAGTTTGAATAAAAATGTTTTAATAGTTAAGTTTAGAAATTCAATAATTTTGAAATACCAAGAATATCAGGTTAATAATAACGAAGAAAAGTTTATGAAAGATTATTTAATGCAATAAAATCGCTTGAGCAAGTTTCTGGAATTGACATAATGCTATAATTATTAAGAATCTATACAAAAAGCAGATTGGAGAATATAATACTGCATATATATTTCCCTTATAGCAAATCTTATTTTAGAACTTAGAAAGAATTTTAAACTACCTTTTAGCTAATATTATGGAAACTTAATGGAATTTAAGAGATGTGCGCAAAATTTCATATTTAATATTTTGCTTAAAATGAGAATACTTATTTCTTCTTTTATCAAGCCAAACAAGGCTTTTACTAAAAAACGACGAACAAGCTCAATTACTAAAACTATTTGAAATTGACCCGGGGTGTCCCAATGACTAAGTCAGGAAATATACTTACTAATAATTAAAACAGACTTTTAAAAGAAAAAAGTTGCTAAAAAAAGAAATATGATACTACAACGGATACCTTTCGTTATAACGCAATTGGATGATTTTAAAATATTAACGCAAAATATTAATTAGATTTAAATATAGAAATTCCTGTTTAATATGTTGCATACTTCTTTAACATCGCTGATACTGCATGAACCGACAGATATTCTGAACCACAAAGATTTCCTATCGGCTCCGAAAGCGCAAAAAGGTACTAAAGCTATACCTAAATTATCAAGGAAATAAGTTGTTATATCGTTAACGCTTTCAATACTTTTCTTATTATTATCCAAACTACCTATTAAATCTAATTTTACGGATAAATATAGTGCGCCCTGTGGTGCTATAATTTCTGCACAAAAACCCTTTTTCTTTAATCCTGAAAAACATTCGTAAAGCAGGTACAATCTTTGGAAAAGCTCCTTCTTTATATTCGAAATATATACTTCAACATCATTTGTTCTGTTTAAGAATTTTGCTACTGCAATCTGTTCAGGTTTTGGGCTCCAACCTCCAACATGTGCATTCATTTGTTTCATCTTACTGATTATAGGTTCAGGACCGAAAGCCCAACCTACCCTTACACCCGTTGCAGCAAAGCATTTTGATATACCGTCAACAAATACGATATACTCTTTTGCTTTTTCGCATTCTTCGATAGGATTTATAAACTTTGTTTCACCGAATGTTAAAAGCCAGTAAACTATATCAAAGAAAACATATAGTAATTTTCTGTTTTCTTGTTTCCTTTTTCTGTTTTCATCACAGATTATATCAAAAATTTCTTTTAACCTTCCTCTATCAAACGTCGTACCTGCCGGATTCGAAGGTGAATTAAGTGCTATAAGTGATGCATCTTTTATATGTGGTTTTAATTCATCTGCTGTAAGCAAGAATTTGTTTTCAGGTTTTGTTTCAATAGTTACTTCATCAGCACCGCATAACTGTATATAATTATAATTATTCCATGAAGGAACAACGTTAATTACCTTATCACCCTTATTTATAAGCGTTCGGAATAGCAAATATGAGAGGACCCTTGCTCCGCTGCCGGTTATTATTTGAGAAGAGCTATAATCAAAGTTTCCGAAATGCTTAATATGAGAAGAGACTGCTTCGAGTAATTCCGGCATTCCTCCGACTACAGGATAATTTGTCAATTTTTCCCTGTATGCATTGATAATTTCATCTTCCAGTCCTTTTGGTATCGGGAAATATTCGGGATTAAAATCACCGATTGTGAGGTTGTATATTTTCGTTCCTTCAGCTTTTCGTTTATTTACTGTATCCGCAATACTACTTATTGACAAAGAACTTAGACCTTTAGCAACATCAGAGAAAATATTATTGTTATTTGACATATTTAATGAACTTTTTTATCATTGTTTTGCTTTTATTTAATAACAATATTTGAATGAAAAAATTCATAAATGATTGATTTTTTAATAAAGATGATGGAAGTTGATTCAACTTCCGGAAAAGAAGAAAATATAATTGATACTATTAAAGATTTCTATAATCCCGTTAAAGCAAGTTTAGAAATTCAGGAAATATCAAATGGAAAACATAACTTGTTTTACAAATGGGGTATGCCAAAAATAATTTTCTGTTCACATTTTGATACGGTGCCTCCTTATATTCCGCCGTCATTCAACGATAAAAGAATTTCAGGAAGGGGCTCCTGCGACGCAAAGGGACAAATTGCTGTTATGTCGGAGGTTTGTCTCCAGCTGGAAAAGGAAGGAAAGACAAACTTTGGACTGCTTATGCTTGCAGGTGAGGAAGTCGGTTCATACGGAGCATTGACAGCAAATAAGTTAATTATAGGATGTAATTATGTAATAGTTGGTGAACCTACACAGAACAAACTTATTAAAGCGGGTAAAGGTAATATATTATTTGACTTTACAATTAGAGGCAGGTCTGCTCATTCGGGATATCCTAAAGAAGGAGATGATGCTATAGAAAGATTCAGGCTATTTTTAAATGGATTAAGAAATGTAAAATTTGAAGAGGATGAATTGCTTGGTATTACAACATATAACGTAGGTTGTCTTTCTTCTGAGAATGCGCATAACGTAATACCGAGTTTAGTAACCTTCAAGATTTTTTTCAGGACTACATTTGCAACGCATAATATAATTGAATCATCGGTCAAGAAAATCTGCAACGACAATATTGAGTATAACATTAAATATGGCGATGAACCGATAATGTTTCATACGGTGGAAGGATTTGAGACAGATAAAGTTTCATACGGCAGCGATGCTCCTGAGTTGTATAATCTTGGGAAAAGGCTTCTTTACGGACCCGGTTCAATACAAACGGCACATACAAAAGAAGAACACATACTAATGTCAGATATACATAGAGCAGTTGAAGATTTAAAAAACATATATTATAAATTAGAAGAAGAAATTGAATCAGAAGATTAAAGTTGGAATACTTGGGTGTACGGGTGCAGTAGGACAAAAGCTAATCTCACTTCTGGAAAATCATCCATGGTTTGAGACATCGGGAGTTGCTGCTTCAGAAATTTCAGCAGGCAAAATATTTTCAGATAGAGTGAACTGGAGAGAATCTAAACCAATTCCAATTGATGTAAAGAATCTAACAATAAAGAATTGCAAAGAAGAACTGGATGCTAAGATATTATTCTCAGGGCTTGACTCATCTGTTGCGGGCGAAATTGAAGAATATTATGCAAATGAGGGTTACGCAGTTGTGAGTAATTCCAAAAATCACAGAATGGATTCTGATGTTCCGCTCATTATTCCTGAGATAAATCATTCGCACTTTGTATTAATTAATCAACAGCGTAACAGATTTTCCAAAAGAGGGTTTATAGTAACAAATCCTAATTGTTCAACAATAGTTATGGTACTGGCTCTTTATCCGATTTTCAGGAAATACGGACTTAAGAAAGTTATAGTAAGCACGATGCAGGCGATATCGGGAGCGGGTTACCCCGGTGTTGCTTCACTTGATATACTCGGAAACGTAATACCTTACATAAAAGATGAAGAAGAGAAAATGCAGACAGAGCCGCAGAAAATATTCGGGAAATATGAAAATGAAAAAATTAAGTATGCTGATTTTACTGTTTCAGCAATGTGCAACAGAGTACCTGTTCAAAACGGACACACTACATCAATATCATTTAAAACATCTGGAGGCGCCAGTAAAGAAGATATTATTAAATCATTTGAGGATATAGAAAATCTTAGTTTACCGTTTTCACCCCAAAAAGTAGTACAATATTTCGAAGACCCTGCAAGGCCGCAACCAACACTTGACCTAAACAACGGAAACGGAATGACAGTCTCAGTTGGAAATCTGAGAAAATGTGAAGTGCTTGACTGGAAGCTAACAGCATTCGGACATAACACAATTAGAGGGGCAGCGGGTGCTGCAATACTTAATGCAGAGTATCTTGCAAAAAATAATTATATAATATGATTGTGATGAAATTTGGCGGCACCTCAGTAGGTGATGCTGCAACCATAAACAGACTAACTGAAATTGTAAAATCAAGAATAGTTAAACAACCGGTGGTTGTTGTATCCGCAATTTCTAAAGCAACTGATACTCTTAAAAAATCCGCTCTACTTTCAGAGATTGGTGAGTCAGATAAAGCGGAAAAGCTTATTAAAGAACTTGAGGACCGCCATTTCAAAATCTGCACTGAATTACTCGATAAGGATTCATTACATTTTAAAAATGTTTATGATAAAATTAAAGATTATTTTACAGATATAACAGAACTCTTAAAAGGTGTTTCACTTTTATCAGAGCTATCAGACAGAAGCCTTGCAAAAATTATTACTCATGGTGAGCTGCTTTCGTCAGCAATAGTTGACGCTGTATTAAATCACAGCAATATTACAACAAAGCTCATAGATGCAAGAGAATTTATTTTTACAGACAACAACTATTTAGTTGGAGAGCCACTAACAGATAAAATAAATTCTGAGACACCAAAAGCAATAAACATTCTCTTTAAAGAAAATAAAGTTGTTTTAACGCAGGGATTCATATCAAATACAGTTGATAAAATTACTACTACACTAGGCAGAGGCGGCTCTGATTACAGTGCAGCCTTGATAGGAATGGCATTAAATGCGGAAGAAATAGAAATATGGACTGATGTTGACGGAATGCTGACTGCAGATCCCAGAAAGGTAAACAATACAAAGATTATTCCTGTAATATCTTTTGAAGAAGCTGCAGAGTTAGCATACTTTGGAGCAAAAGTACTTCATCCCCTGACGATTCAACCAGCTATTGAGAAAGACATTCCAGTGAGAATATTAAATTCAAAAACACCGGAAAAAGCGGGCACATTAATTCTTTCAGATTCTAAAATAATTAAAGGCGGAATAAAATCAATATCGTGCAAGGAAAACATCAAAGTGCTAAACATTTTTTCGACTAAGATGCTGAACTCATATGGATTCTTAAGACGGATTTTCGAAATTTTTGATAATAATAAGACCTCAGTTGATTTGATTACAACTTCTGAGGTTAATGTGTCCCTAACTCTGGATAATGAAGAACATGTTACAGATATCGTTAAAGAGTTATCTGTCTTTTCCAGAGTAAATGTCGAAGTTGATAAATCTCTGATTTGCGTTGTGGGCAAAAATATAAAAAATACTAAAGGTATTGCAAAAAGAATATTTAATAGGCTTGATGATTACAACATCAATATGATTTCGCAGGGAGCATCTGAGATAAATATAAGTTTTGTTGTAAACAAAAGTGATTTGCAGGAAGTTATGCAGATACTTCATGAAGAATTTTTTGAAACTGCTTAATTTATTTAACATGAATATAGTTATATCGGGTTATGGTAAAATGGGACAAGAGATAGAATCTGTCGTTAAATCACGCGGAGGCAAGTGCATAGCGGTATTAACAAAATCCGAGTCTTTGAGAAAGACAATATTGCAAGATAGTATCTGCATAGATTTTACAACACCTGAGGCTTTCAGAAAAAACTACAAACATATTTGTAATAATTTTAAGGCAGCAGTAGTCGGTACGACAGGGTGGAATGATATAAAGGATGAAGTGATTGGTTATTTCAAAGACAAGAACAAAACATTAATTTATGCTACTAATTTTTCCATCGGGGTAAACATATTTTTCAAAATAACAGAGTTGTCCTCAAAAATAATTAGTACGCTTACTAACTATGACGCATATATAGTTGAAATGCATCATAAACAAAAAATTGATGCACCATCCGGGACAGCCAAGACACTTGAGAAAATATTAGAAGATAATCTTAGCAAGAAAGCAGAGATCCATTCTATAAGAAGCGGATACATAAAAGGTATTCATGAGGTTGGATATGAATCAGAAGTTGACAGGATAACACTTAAGCATGAAGCATATACACGAAAAGGATTTGCGGAAGGTGCTGTAACAGCTGCAGAATGGACGGATGATATTTCGGGAGTTTATGAGTTCAAAGAACTGCTTGAAAATAAGTTTAAAGAAATAAAATTATAATATGAAAGAAATTAAAGGATGCGGTACAGCGCTTATAACGCCGTTTGATAATAATTCAAACGTTGATTATAATACATACAGAAAACTTTTAAGAAGACAAATAGAAAATGGAATTCATTTTGTTGTACCATTAGGAACTACAGGAGAGACACCCTGTCTTGAAGACAACGAAAAATTGAATTTACTTGAAATTACAGTTGAAGAAGTTGGCGGCAGGATTCCCATAGTTGCAGGAGCAGGTTCAAACAGCACAAAACATGTAATTCACAATATAAATATCTTCGGGAAATTAAGCATTGATGCATTTCTTATTGTTAATCCGTATTACAATAAACCGACGCAGCAGGGTTTGATTAATCATTTTACAGCTATATCGAAATCGACAGAAAAACAGATTATAATGTACAATGTTCCTGCAAGAACATCGGTTAACATGACAGCAGAAACGACTTTAAAACTAGCTGAATTGGATAATATAAAGGCAATTAAGGAAGCATCGAGCAATTACGCACAGATAAGCGAAATAATCAGGAATGCTCCGGATGGCTTTTCGGTTTTGTCAGGCAATGACGATGAAACATTATCACTTGCAGCAACAGGTGCCACAGGATTAATAAGTGTTGCTTCAAACATTGCACCTAAACTTATGAGCGAATTTCTTATCAAACTGTTAAATAATGAATTTGAAGAAGCAAGAGCCTTGCACCACAAATTGACACCTTTATTTAGAAACTGCTTTATAGAAAGCAATCCTATCCCGGTTAAAGCAGGATTGCATAAACTCGGATTGATAGAAAACGTTCTTAGAGCACCATTGTATCCATCATTGAAAAAGACACTGGATATAATGGAAGGAACACTAAAAGAATTAAACTTATTAGAATGCAGGAATTAAAAAATAAATTTGAGAGTATATCATCAAAAGAAAACCTAAGCTATGAAGAGTTCTTAACATTCTTCTCTGAAGTTAGAGCGGCACTTGAGTCGGGAAAAATAAGAACTGCTGAAAAAATTAGCGGTGATTGGGTTGTAAACAACTGGGTCAAACAAGCAATACTTTTTGGTTTTAGAATCGGAGTGCTTGAAACGGTTGAATCAACTCCATGGAGCTACTTTGATAAGAGTACTTTACCGGTACAGAATATTTCCTTAATGAATCATATAAGACTCGTTCCGGGAGGCTCTTCAATAAGAGGAGGTTCTTATGTTGCAAAAGGGACCATCATAATGCCGCCTTCATACATTAACATTGGTGCTTATGTTGATGAAGGGTGTTTGATAGATTCGCATGCATTAGTTGGTTCATGTGCTCAAATCGGTAAGAATGTTCATCTATCTGCGGCTTCACAAATCGGGGGAGTTCTGGAACCGGTTGGTGCTATGCCAGTAATCATAGAAGATAATGTATTTATCGGAGGTAACTGCGGAATATACGAGGGGGCAATTGTCAAGCAGAATGCAGTAATAGGGACTGGTGTTATACTAAATGCATCAACGCCTGTTTATGATAATATTAAAGGAAACTTTATCAAGAAAGAAACCGGTAAATCGCTTGTCATACCAGAAAACGCAGTTGTCGTTTCCGGAACCAGGCCTATCAGCAGTGGATTTGGAAAAGATGCAGGAATTCATGTTTATTGTCCAGTTATAATTAAATACCGTGATGATAAGACCGGAAATTCAATAACGCTTGAAGATTTATTAAGGTAAATGACTACAAGCGAATTACATGAGTTTGGGTTTTTCGAATACATTTCTCCTGATGAACTCAAAGATGTTGTTTTAAAATATGAATTTCCTCAATATATTTATTCACGGAAAATCATTAGCCAATCTTATTTGAATTTAAGAAATAATTTTGATTCAAACTATGAGATATTTTACGCTCAGAAAAGTAATCCTAATCATGAAATTTTAAAGCACATAAATTCACTTGGTATCGGGTGTGATACTGCATCAAAAGGAGAAATTGTATCAGCATTGAATGCAGGTTTCAATCCGAACAAAATAATGTTTACCGGACCTTCTAAAAGACCTGATGAGATAGAGTTTGCAATCAAAAATAACTTAATGTCAATTAATGTTGAATCTGTTCAGGAATTAAAAGCTGTTAATAAAATTGCAAGGGATTTAGGGAAAATTCAGGACATACTTGTAAGAATAAATCCTATTTACGAAGCCGGGGAAACAACAAGGATAATTGGCGGTACGGGAATCAGTAAGTTTGGGATTGATATTGAACAGATAGATGAATTTATGATTGTAATTAAAAACTTAAAGAATGTTTCATTAAACGGCATACATATTTTTAATTCATCACAAATTCTTGACTGGAGAAATGTTTATTCAAATACAAAGAATGTAATAGATACAGCACTATCGTTAAGCAGAGAATATAGCTTCAATCTCAGACATATAGACCTTGGAGGAGGATTTGGAATTCCTTACGATGCTGTTGAAACCGATATTGATATAACAGAACTCGGAGAATCACTGTCGGAATTAATTAACCGGTCTGATTACCGGAGTTTGCTTGACGGAGTGAAACTAATTTATGAACCGGGAAGATACCTTAGCGGGAAATCAGGAATATACCTTACAAAAATACTTTATACAAAATCCTCACGCGGCAAGGATATATTATTGATTGACGGCGGTATTCACCACTTAATAAGACCTGCACTAATTGGCACAACACATCCAATTTTTAACCTGACTGCATTCTATGAAAAGAGAAATGTTAAAAACAATTATATGATAGCAGGACCTTTATGTACATCACTTGATACTTTCGGTGAGAATATTGAGTTAGCAGAATCAAGACCAGGAGATATACTCGCTGTTCTTAATGCAGGTGCATACGGTTATACGGAATCAATGCCCAATTTTCTCTCGCATTCTCCTGCTGTAGAAAAGTTTTTAGATTAAACAACAAATAAAAAAGCCCTGTTTAGAAACAGGACTTTTTAAGTTGGATGTAAATTCTATTAATAGTCGAAACCGAAAGTTATGGTTGCTTCACTTCTGGTATTAGAATTATCCTCAAAAATTGTTTGTTCTCCATCCATCATAATATACCTGTATTCAAATCTAACATAAGCTTTTTCAACGGGTTTATACTCAAATCCAAGAGAAAGGGAGTTAGCTTTAACACCTCTTCCGTTATTAAGAGGTAAGGAAACAACACCTTCAAGATCCTGGAAAAAATCACCTCTAATTGAGGCGCTGTAATTAGGCGAAAATCTGTATCTTCCTGCAACACTTGCACCGCAATAATATGCTGTTTTGGTAGAATCGGACATGCTGGATTTTTCCTGCAAACCAAAATCTGCAGCCGCAACGATATCAATTTTTTCATGAGGATAAACATTAAAAATAAGGTTGTTCAGCATACGGGTCTTTCCTTGTATTCCTGTTGGCTGTTCATTACCTATGATATTATTGTAAACAATATTTAATTCCGGTAATGGTTTGTAGTTAAGCTGCATACCTGCGGATTTATTCTTATTGTTATCTTCAAACATATTGAATCCATTAAGAGCATACAGTGAGGCACTGAATTTTTCCGAGAAATCATAGCCGATTCTCAAACCGCTCTGGAGAAAGGGCTCATAATCTGCGGGTAGAGAAAACGAACTAAAGAAATTATATCTGGGGAAGCTTTCAGCACCGATGTGAGTCAGAAAATATCCTCCGTCAATCCAAAGATTTTTAACCGGGGAAAATCCGATATTGGCTTCCTGAACATATTTTGCTCTCGTAACAGGTGTCCAGTTGACATCGGGAATATCACCGAAGTGCATTGTGAATGTACCCCGAATTTTCTCATCGTTGTATTTAAGGGACAGTTGGGCTATGTTGACACTTATCTGATCCCTGTAAGGAGAAAACAAATCAAACATTCTTGGGTCGCTTCCCGCACTTTTATCATTATCAATTGAATAATAAGTGTCAATATAAGCATTAATACTGAAATTCTTGAAATATTTCGAGATATCATTTTCCTGAGAGAATCCGTTTAGATTGGAAAGACTAATTAGAACAAGAACGGATAAAAATAATTTTATATTTTTCATATTCAAAATATTTTATTGATTTAAAATAAAAATTGCATGCCCCTTTTATAGGAGCATGCAAAAATTAAAATATTATATTGCATCTGTATATGCACTTTCACCGTGCAGAATTTCATCAAGACCTATTGCTTCTTCCTGCTTTGAAAGAGTAACAGGCGTGATTTTATTAATTGCCCATAACATTACCCATGTGAAACCAAAAGCATATATAGAACTAACAACAACGGCTACAATCTGTTTAAATAAAAAGCTTGAATCGCCGAAGAACAGACCGTTAGCACCATTGGGATTAACAGCTAAAGTACCAAGAAAACCAAGCAATATTATGCCAAGCATTCCTCCTACACCATGAACCCCCCATACATCAAGAGCATCATCAACTCCGAGTTTATTCTTCAAAGCAACAGCAAAATAACAAACTATACCGGCCAGAATACCTATAATCACGGCAGATGAAGTAGTTACGTAACCAGCAGCCGGTGTTATTGTAGCAAGTCCGGCTACGGCACCTGTCAAAAGCCCGACGAACTTAGGCTTCTTTTCAATCCACCATGCAAGAAGAATCCATACAATTGCGGCAAAAGATGCAGCAACGTCAGTGTTTAAGAACGCGATTGCAGTTATGCTATCAACAGCGAATTCGCTTCCGGCATTAAATCCATACCAACCGAACCAGAGAAGTCCTGTTCCGAGAGCAATTAGTGGAATGCTGTGAAGACCCTGATCAATTACTTTTCGTTTACCAACATAAAGCACAGATGCAAGAGCAGCCATACCTGCAATGTTATGAACTGCAATACCGCCTGCAAAGTCCTTGACACCCCATTCCCAGAGAATTCCCCCGCCCCATATCATATGGACAAACGGGAAATAAACTAAAACGAGCCAGAGTGTGAGGAAAATTAAATAAGCGGAAAACTTTACACGGTTTGCGAATGCGCCTGTGATAAGAGCAGGTGTGATGATTGCGAACATCATCTGATAAGCGATGAATACAAACATTGGTATTCCCGCATTACCGAAGATTGCGATATTGCCTGCTGCGGTCGATACTGCAGAAGGTGTTGACATATCAATACCACTAAAAAAAACCCAATTGAAGTTGCCTACGATACCACCAAGTAAATCAGTACCATCGACACAATTACCACTGAAGCACATTGAAAAACCACATAAAAACCAAATTACTGTTGTCCAACCCATAGATACAAAGCTCTGTATCATAATGGCAAGAACGTTTTTTCTTCCGACAAGACCGCCGTAAAAAAAAGCTAAACCCGGAGTCATAAGCATAACAAGACTCGTTGCCAGCAGCATGAAACCGGTATTACCGGTATCCCATGTGGGCATAAAATACCTCCATTTTAAGTTATGAAAAAGAACGAGATAGATGAACAAAATTAATTAAAAACTAAATAAGTTTCAATGAAATATTTTCCGAGAAATTTCGATAAATTACATGTGTACAAAATAATTAAAATAAAGAAAGATAATAGAACATGGCATAGCAAGAGCTACAAACAAAGAAATAATTTTATAGGAATTGGTTCACTGAGACCACGGAGAAGTCACGGAGGGCACAGAGAAAAGCAATAGAACGCTGATTTTCGCGGATTAAACTGATACACACGGATATAAAATAGATTTATTGCTCGCGGGAAAAATTCTGAGAATCAGATTGTTTTATTTTGTAAATAGTTTGTTTTTATTACAACATTTTTACGGGTAGTAGCACAGAGCACACAGAGTTTAAAAATAGAACACGGATTTTTGTTGATGAAAGCGGATTATCGCTGATTTTCTGATCTTAAGTGAATGCCAGAAGCTTTTATATGCGAAGACACAAATTACACGGGAATAATACCTTCCGGAAATATATATTGCTGAAGTTATAGTAATGAAGTATCATTCGTAACAAGTACAGGTAATTCGGAAAGACTAATTACAGCCTCTGTAATCCTGCCTGTGAAATAAAGGGAAAAACCTTTCTTGTTTTTTATTCCCATTGCTATTATGTCAGCATTGATGCTGTTTGCGTACTTTACAATTGAGGTTTCAACACTTTTCCCCGCTCTTATTACTATACTGAAATCACCCGCAAAGTTCTTTTTGAATTTTTCCATTCGATCCTTCACAACATCATACTCCTCAAAATCTGATTTTGTGTTTATGTAAAGCAGACGGAATGAAATGTACTCTGTTTGAAAACAATTTAATAGTTTACTAAAAACAGGAACAGATTCGCTTCGGAAATCTGAAGCAAATACTACTTTTTTAACAGAGGATTTTGAGAGATTTTTCATAACCATAACCGGGACGTTTGAGAGTCTTACAACACGTTCAGTATTAGAGCCAATCTTAATTTTTCTACTGGTATCACTTTCATTAATAATAATTAAATCACATTTAAGCGTTTCGGAATAATGGATAATCTCTTTGTAAACATTTTTTGATATTATAACTTTGCAAATCACTTTTGAACTTTTATCAAAATGCTTTGCCTTTATTTCACGCAACTTTGAAAGGGATGAATCATGTATCTTTTTTATGATGCTTTTTAATTCAGATTCATATTTCCCGTAATCTTCAAGTTCCGAAACATAAAAATCCGGCATCATTGCGACATGAAACAGATATATCTTATCTGTACTTATCCCGGGAAGTGATGATGCATAGGATACGGCAGAATTATAATCAGACGAGAAATCTACTGGTATTAGAATATTCATAGCAATTTACTTATTTATCAAAATTAATTGAATTAGTTTTAAAATATTAGTCTAAATTTTTGCAGATTTGTTTTATGAGTTTTTCAAAGGCTGTGATTTTAAAATTGTTTGATATTACAGAAACAATTGTTTATTTTTAGAGTATAGAATAAAAACTAAACTTATTAGAATTATGGAAAACCAGAGCAGAAACAACTATTTATCTTTTGCGGTAATACTTGCGATTGGTTTTATAATAGCTGCTTTTATAATTTCGGGGACCTGGAGAAAGGTTGCGAGCAGCAACGTGACAATTGCAGTAACGGGTTCGGCTTCGAAAGAGATTAAGTCTGACCTCGGGATATGGGACGGTTCGTTTTCAAATGAATCAGCGTCGATGACAGATGCATACGCGAAACTAAAGGAGACGAACGATAAAGTTAAGAATTATCTTGTATCATTTGGGTTCACTGAGGACAAGATAGTGTTTTCGTCAATCAACACGATGACACTTTATGAGCAAAAAGGCAAGACTGATATGTACATGCCTGAGAGTTACAATACGGGGAAGGTTATTGGTTACAGGCTGACGCAGGGTGTATCGGTAGAATCACCGGATGTCGAGAAGATAGATAAGCTTTCAAGAACAGTAACAGAACTCATCAACCAAGGGATTGCGATTAACTCCGAGTCGCCAAGATTTCTTTACACAAAGCTAAGTGATTTAAAAATTGAGATGATTGGACTCGCGGCACAGGACGCAAAGACGAGGGCAGAGCAGATTGCTAAGGCAACGGGAAACAGCGTGGGTGATGTACGTTCATCGAAGACGGGCGTTATTCAGATTAATGCAAAGAACTCCACAGAGGTATCAGACTACGGAGTGAACGATGTGTCGTCTCTGGAGAAGACTATAACAGCGGTAGTAAATGTAAGTTTTTCGCTGGATTAATTTAAAGATTTATGTAATATACGCGAGCTAGGTGTCCGGACGAGCCGGGATCGTAGACTTGCGTTACACTTTTTATAAATTATAAAAGGCGGTCAGGAACGACCGCCTTTTTTTATGTTTATAATAATAGTCGTATTTAGAAATTACTTAATAAGCATCATGCGTTTAAGGTCGGAGAAATCACCGGCGCTAATACGGTAGAAATACATGCCTGAGGATAAATTGTTATAATCGCGGCTATCGAACTCCACTTGATAATTTCCTG
>Ga0172380_10003881_pt1 | contig 19907 bp, 35 predicted proteins | sample Leawe162metaG_FD_119747 | JGI IMG/M metagenome (GOLD analysis project Ga0172380, IMG submission 119747) | Leachate microbial communities from a municipal landfill in Southern Ontario, Canada - Leachate well 162 metaG | ecosystem: Engineered > Solid waste > Landfill > Unclassified | place... | reverse complement strand
CTTCCGGTAGCGGCATCCAGTGAGTCACTTCACCCTCACACACATACACACTGGTAAAGTCGCCCCAGTTCTCGATGTTTTCATACCAGCCCTCGCACAGATAGTAAGTATCTTTTTCTTCGCTGTACTCGTCGTGCGCGTCGTCGCAGTCGCTTTCAATTGTCCAGCGTGGCACATGGTGTCCGCAGATTGTGCGGCGCTTACCGTGGCTGTTTTCAAATGTTGCTAACACCTTTTTCCCGGCTTCGGGAAAAAGGTCAAAAACGCTAATCCAGTTTGACATTTCATCCTCCACGCGCCATAACAAGGCGCATAATTTCGGACTGGCAAAAGTCGCCAGCCGGTTTGCTAATGGTTATGCAGCAAAATCCTCATCAGGCCAGCCGCAATCTTCGCAGTAAATATCACCGTTTCTGATGATCTTTACCCCTGTTTCGCTTTTGCATTGTGGGCAGCATCCATTTATATGTGTCGCCCTTTCGCACTCAAAATGAGCTGAGTATTCTTTCCCTTTGTCAGCCCACCTACTGATAGTCTGCTCGTACTTAATAACTGGTTTTTTGCATATCTCGCATAATTGCTGCATAACAATTTGCTCCACGTTGATGCTCACTCGCTGCGCTCTTTCGCACAAGTGAGCAAGGGGTTAGGCGTTCTGCTTTTGTAGAGCAGGAAGTGAATCAGAAATTATCCCCCTCTCCGCCATTGCGTCGATCATTTGCCTGGCCATCAGTGCGGCCTGCAACCAATCATGTGGATCTGATGTATTACTAGCTCTGTGATACTCCACATTAAAATCATTAGCCATCTTTTGGATTGTTCTTGTATCCATAATTCTTACTCCGTAATGCGCCTAACCGGGCGCTGTAAAATCGGATTGCCAAAAAGCGGCAACCGTTAAGCTCAAGTGTTATGGTTTTGTCGCAGCATCGAGCGAGGCCATTGCTCGCTCAAACAGCGCCCCTTTCAATAGCAGCTCAAACCGGCGGCGGTAGTGCTCGGATTTGTGCCAGTTGTTGAGGGTCTGCACCGACTCGCCACTGATTTCAGAAAGCTCGGCCAGGCTTTTCAGCCCGGCCTTTTTACATTGTTCGCTAGGGGTCATTTTTATGACCATGAATCAGCAAATTGTTTTGCAATGGAGAGGTACTCGCCGAATGTCATCCCGTCCTGGCTGGCATTTGCGATTTTATCCATCGCCGCCTTTTCTACCTGCTCATCTGAAATCTGGAGTTCCTTGCAAACGGCTTCCATCATTTCTTCCCAGTTGCTGTCACTGATAATGGTTTCGTTGTTCATGCTAATCGCCTTTCTTGGTTTTGGCTTTCGGGCCACTCCCGTCCGTCCATGGTTCTAATATACTAAAACTGTTTTAGTTAATCAAGTCTTTTGCGTAATTATATAAAATATTTTTAGTTTATCCAGCAAAACCATAACAACCGATGCGCTCACGGGACAGGCCCGTGAGCGCATCGGTTAGAGAGGCTTCAATTCGTTGCCGCTCACCACAAAATCCAGCGTTTCGCCATTGTGGCCATGTGGGTGAACGATAATATGCACTCCGCCATCGCGCTCACCCTGCACTGCAACGCGGAAATCAGGCGAAACCTGAATTTCGTTACCATCTTTGTTCTTGCTGACTACGGTGGTTTCCAAAAGTTGTTGTAGGGTCATAGCTTTTTCACTCCAGTTAAGGTTCGGTTGTTGTTGCTGGCATGTGTCGCATTCAATAGCGCCACTTCGCAGCAGGTTAAATCTCACGCATCCACAATTGCAGGCTCTCGCCATGTGGTCATTCAAATTCACTACGGTCACAAATCGCCCCTCTAACAACACGCATCAATCCGACCGCAAACCGCGGGGCAGTTGTGCTCGGGGTTATTGAGTAGTCTCCACATCAAAGCACAGCCTCATAAATCTGGACGCTGCATCGTTACTTATCTCTGACGCAGTTTTATTTCCGATTTGGTTTTTGTCACTAGCTTTAATCGCATCAAAGCACGCCATTGCTATATTGCAATGCCAGCTGTGCGCGTAGCTTCCTGGCTCTGAAGGACTATCGTCAATCATTGCGCACTTAATCACCTCAAAGGCTTCTCTTACTTTATTTTCCATATCATCACCTCATGACATTTCACTCAATAACAACCCGCACCACCGGACTCGCTACGTTCGCTCGGTGTGCTCCGGGTTAGAAACCTTTCACGCCAGCACGGAGACCGGTGTTGTCACCGATCATTGATGGAGCCCATCCCGGCCCCATGATGAACTTCAGCCACTGCTCATATGTGCAGGTACTGCTGCCAAAGGATGATGCGCCCGTATCGGCCAGCCATTTGGCCAGCTCTCCCGGTGTTGCAAATACAGGCGACATTGGTGTTCCTTCGGTAGTGGTGCTCCACAATTGATAGCCTTCTCCTTCTGGCGGATCAATCGATTCGAAATCTTCGGCCAGTTTTCTGTATTTCTCATCTGGCCACAGAGTGCCATCACCTTGGCAGAACTTACATTCAAGTTCGGTGATTCCAAGTCGTTTTGCTCTAGCTTTTACGCATATCCATTTATTTATACAGTCGTGCCCGAAACCTTGCTTGGCCCACTCGTTAACTTCTGCGGCTGTTGGAATATAGCCATTGTCGTAAGGAAGCCAACTATTGCCACCGTCGGCCAACTTTTTCTCTACATCTGCGCGCTGCTGCTCGCTCCTCGGCACTCTGGTAAAATCCATGAGTCGCCCGCCATCGACAAGGGCTTGAACTTCGTCCTGGGTGATGCTGTAACACCATTTGTTTTCAGGTCGTTCAAATCCATACCAGTCTTCACTCAGCCGCTTTATCTCCGGGCTTTCGCCGGTTCCGCCACAGCATTTACACTCCAGCCCACGGTATGGGTTGTGGTAGCCCTTCCAGATCATCTGGTTTATCGGGTAGTCAAAGTCCAGTGCTACGCGCTTAATTTCTCTTCCCATTACCATGTCCTTTAGTCAAAAACGGTTTCTAACAACGGCCAGCAATCTGACCTCGGTTCCCTCGGCATTTGTGGCCAAAGGTTAGCTGGCTTGTCGGTCTAGCCGCTCGATCTCCGCAATAATCAGGTCTTCTAGTCGCTGCCCATATAATATCATAGTCATTCGAGAATGATTAAATCGTTTCGCCAGATCCAACCATCGCTCACTGACGCCGTGATACCAGGCGGCATACTGGTTATCAGTCAATCTGACGGAACCCAGGAACCCGCGATGGTTGCAGGTAGTGCAGTAACCGTCCACCTTCGCGGTTCGACCGACAACATCAAACCAACAATCAGAGTCGGGGATAAATGTTCCACACGTTCCATGGATCATAAGTTGTACACATAGGTCGACTTACCCGCTGTCTGCTTGTAATGTGCCTCGCCACACTCAAGCGCATCAATTAACACTTTCGCGAAGGGTTTCAGCTCTCCTTTGTACTTCGTCCGTATCGCCTTGTCATGATACCGTTTACCGTCGTGAATGATGACCTTGGCACCCTTCACATCACCTACATGCTTGAAATTACTGGCTTTATATATGACACCGCTATGACCATACTCCTTGTCTGCATAACTTACAACAACTCGACCGCCCCACTCTTTCTTCAACAGTCGAAGTGCTCGACCGATAAAATAACTCTCAGCATTTCTCGGAGTATCGTCAACGCAACAGAGTCGTCGGAGTTCGATTACATCCGACTCACTTTCGCTAAATCGTCTCCACTGGTTCACCATCGTCATCCTTCCAAAAAACATTACACCTTTCATCTCACTTGTCCTGTCAAAAAGAGCATAACAGTAGTCAGCTATGCAACCATTTATCGACCCTGAATAATACCACTTCTCGATAAACTCCGTGATGTCTTTCCTGGTTACTCTCAGCACCGTCCACCCCTCAAGTGCCATTAAGATCACCAATGACGCCGCCTTTTATCCTGTACAGCACTTGATCCTTGCTCAAGTGCGCACGACGCGCAAATTCAGAAACGGTGAATATCCCGTTTCGCAAGTGCGGGTACCTGTTGCCGATATACTGGTACTTCCGCCCCCAGGGTCTGGCATCAGTAATCACTCCACCATTGCGTTGGATTCGATGAAGAATAGTAACCTTCGATTTATGTTCAATCTCAACCCACTGGCGCAAGGTGAAATATTCACCAGTGTAGCCTGGAAAGTTGGTACCCACATACTGATAAACTTTAGCCTGCTGCACGGGCGTCACCTGTAATCTTGATGATGATCCCACACGCAGTCTCAACACTACAGGCTGTGACGGTTTTTACTTCATAACCTTGATCTTCAACCCACTGTGCCAGTTTGGCTGAACCCTCCCAGCGGCGCTGCAGATGTGTCGGCCTGATTCTTGCTTTTTCAATAGTCATTTCATCCACCTTACGATGTAATAGTTACCCGTCACCGGGGCGAATGTGAAGTCCTGTGCCCCCAGTGCTTCATGATGAGGCTTGCGTACCCATGTACCTCTGTTCAATTCTTCACCGGATGATGTCAATAATTTCGCGTTAAGGTTTTCATCAACGTGCAGTAAAACTTCTGAGAGTTCACGAGCTACGTCGATGAAATCTTCGTGAATGATGGCGCCACGGCGCCTGGAACCATCCCACATCGTGACAACTCGGTGCATCGGGATGTTCATGCTTCCCAGCGTTGTCACAATGTTGTGGTACTTTTCAGCAGTCGATGCTGAGAATACGATAAAACTCATTTCATCTTCTCCGTTTTGTAAAATGTTACTTTTTGTACAACACATTATCCAATTAATTTTAACTATCGATCTCTATTTCTCAATAGTTTGCCGAACTTATCCCAGGTTTTTGGGGATCGGTTCACCCGCTTCCGCTTATCGACGTGATGTCGTAGTTTTTCAGCGAGGCACCCCTGGTGATCACCTTTCCGCCGATGAACCCAGCAGACAGGGCAGACGCTGTGTTTATCGAAGTCCATATTGAGCCTCATAATCTTGATCGGTGTATGGGTGTGGATAGTGCTCACACCACTTGGTACCGCGTCTGTGCGGGTAATGCAAGCCATCACAGCGACAGGTGGTCTTGCGGTGCTCCACTTTGTCACGGTAACGGTCTGCGTGCCATCGGGCGGATCCACACGAACACACTGGCGTCCTTTGGTACCACTCAACCCGTTGACGCAGGGTGCGACGTGCGCGACATTTGGCACAGCGGTAGTGGAATCCGTTCTTATACACGACACTTGTCCAGTAGCTTAATCCACTCTGCGATAATGGATCCCTCAATAATCTCCCGCATTCTGGCGACATCGTCGAAAGTGATGGTGATGTCACAGCACAGCGGTTGCGCGATAGAGAGTGCATTTATAAAATATTTAGCACGCGCCTTGGTATCCTGTAGTGCAAGTGCTGCACCATGCTTATCCAAGCAAGGGTCAACAGTCCCCCGACCGCGCGCCTCATCAATCATGATAATCGATGATCTCAGTGATTCAACCCACTGACTGATAATAGGATTACTGCCGTTTAGCGTTAAAGTACTCATAAAATTCTCACTCGTTCGTCAAATGACGGTTTCAGTTTCGCCCAGGCAATGTCCAGGGCAACCTGTGCATCAGGGGCGACCACGTCAACATGACGAATGACCTCCCCGGATGATGTCTGCAGTTCTACACGGAAGTTCATGGGTGACCTTTTACTGATGCGAGAGCGTCATTAGCAATTTGTCCCATACGGGCTTTGCTAGGTTTGGTATTGCCGAACTCTTCGCAAATGCTCTCCAGTGCCGCCAGGAGTGCGTCGCGCTGATCCAACCATTCGCACACACTGCCTGCTCCCGATTCCAGCTGCTCGGTGCTAATACAGTCACACGCATTCAAGCAGGCAACTATGCGTCGGGCGTGGTCAGCATCTTGGCAGACTGTGACGCAGTGTATGGGTGTGCCAGGTGCGAAGATAGGGTGTTCACCCATCTGTTCCTGTGTACTCCACTGTTCAGTCATTATGTTTCTCCTCGGTATTTTATTGGTTTTCATTCTCACAACTTGCAGTTCTGCACGGTAGTTCATGACACGCCACGCTCAGTGAAAAGCCACCGTTTCGGGTGATCCTCAGGGTGATCCATCAAAGGATCGTAGCCGATCTGTGTTTCTATGAATTGTGCCACACGCCTGTATTCATTACCTGAGGAAACATTGAAGTGAACACACCCGGTTCCACCAAGAGAACTGGAAAACGAAAACATTGCCCTCATCCCATACCACCAGGAATGCAACTCATCTTCGGCTTTGCCGAGATCACCCTTGTCCTTGTAATACCGGTACCGAGCGTGCCGCACCCCGATGAAGTGCGCGAACGCGGGCTCCAGCTTCTCAGAAACAAGTACAGGAGGTTCGTTACTCATGACAGACCTCCTGTCGCAATGTAGATCACCAGTGCGATTGTCAGGATGATCTCGAACCTGACCAGCGCAGAGATGGGGCCGTTGTTGATCAGCACCAATAAGATGTACCCGGCCAGTACGAATGTTGCTATGGCGATGCTCATGATATTAACCCCGCTTCAATCAGTCGTGCTGCCGTGCGCTGGTAGTGACCCTGCAGGCTGTTGATGACACCTGTATCCAGCAACTCCTGGAACAGTTCGATGACCTGGTCTTCATCCAGGTCACCCTCTTCGTACTCAAAAATCAGTTGTGCTGTGTTCATGGCACCTTCTCTACGTTATACACAATGTGACCGAAATACACCGAGCTTACTGCCCGGTACCCGCGCTCATTTAGATAAAGTTCAGCAGCAGATTCACTACGGAACTCTTTACCGAACTTCGATTTCACCAGCGACACCAGGCTGTAGTAACCACCAGCATTGGCGAACCGTTGGTCCCTTAGGTATCGAGATGTGTAGGTGGATTCCATGACATTTACTCCAGTAGTTGATGAGTTGATGAGTTGATGAGTTGATGAGTTGAATGTTATACACTGTGCAACACGTTAGCCAATTGATTTTAACTATCAACATCGGCGTTCATCATAGTCAGAATCTTGTTGTACGCACGGCAACAGTGTGACATGATCGCATGACCAATAACCGGAGTAACAACTATGGAACTTAAACTGACTGATGAAGAAGCATCAACCCTGTGGTGCCCTATGGCGCGGGTCAACGGCAGCAACCGCACTGAGCGCGGCGTCCGCGCACCTGGGTCCGAGTGTATCGGCAGCCGGTGTGCATTGTGGGTGGTGGACAATGATGCGAAGGTGCTAACTAGGGTGGCAGAGAACCAGCGAGCCACCCGTGTGGAAGATGCAGGTAAGCGTCCCCCTGATGATTGTGAGTTTGTACCGGCGACTGCGAGGTTACCCGCACACTGGAGAACTGACGCTCCCGCTCGTGGGCACTGTGGATTGATTGGAGGTGTGAAGTGAATACGACACTGAGTGAAAAGTCAATGGAACAGGCGATCCTCGACGGCATCAAAGTCAGGATTCACCAGATCATTGAGGAGGAGGTTGCGACAGCGTCGAATCGAGTCGCTGAGCGTGTGCGTGCTGAAGCCGACGGCATGGCTATGCGACTACTGCGGCATTTTGAGGTTCAGAGTTGCGGGGATCGAGTCATTATTGAAGTAAGGAAGAATGTATGAATGAGGGTGTGAGATGAGCAACGACAGAGTGTTTATCAAATGTAATGGGTGTGGTGCCACCAGGGCGCTGCTGAAACATCATCCTGGACTGCTGGATGTGTGTGACAACGACCTGGTGCCCTGGCTGAACCATCACGGCAACCATCACCCGCGACTGTACTATGCAGACCTGGGTGGGGATTCTGGTTTTTCATTGTTTAATGAGATCACGGGAGGTGTGAAGTGAAATGGCGGCCGGTGAGTAACAAGCGAGCCAGGAAGCTGCGCAGGCGCGGTGAGTGGGTGCAGTACCGCAAAGACCTGGGTCGGATGGCGTGGATTATCGGTAAAACCGATGAATAAATCGGTTGTTATTGGTAAAATAGTTAAGACATGTGTTTGATATAAATGAAAGCAATGTGAGGTGAAAATTGAAAAGCACTGAAATACTGAAAAATGCTGCTGCGCATATTGGCGACAGGGCTGTTACATACGACAAAAAGGCCGGTGAACGCTCGATTCCGGCTACCGTGGAGGCGTTCAACGCGGTTACAGGGCATAGGTTGACATCGGAGCAGGGGTGGCTGTTCATGGCGCTCCTGAAGGCTGTGCGCAGTCAGCAGGGAGGCTATCGTGCCGACAGCTATGAAGATGGTGCAGCCTACTTCGCTTTAGCAGGTGAGCAGGCTGCTGCGGATCGTGTGAGCACGAATGAGCGTCAGGGTCAAATAAACTTCCCTGATGACTTGCTCCATCATGTCGATGAGTCTGGTGATGCGATCTCAGACGCATTCCGTGACGCTGAGCGGCACCGGCTGCTGAGGAGACGATCGATGGCGGGTGCCATTCCAAACTCAGACACTCACACTGAATCAAGCGCACGCATCACCGATGCTACTGTTGATGAGCTGTTAATGCGGGAGACGTGATTGACCGAGTGATGATCCGACCGGAGGGCGCCTAGTGCGCCCTTTTTAATGGGTAGGAGAAACTACTTGATACATCTATAGAATTCACTAAAAAAAATATACGCTACCCTAAATCGATTCCTACTATGACAATATATATCTTAATCTTTATCCTTATCCTCGTGTAGTTAATTATATATAAGATATTAATAAGAGATAGATATAGAGTAGCATCAACATAGTAGGAATCGATTTAAGGTCTGATATATTTTTTTCCGTGTCGTCTATAAGTCTATCAAGGTATTTATGATATAATCCCTTCTCGTAACAATCACAGGAGTACGTCATGGATAAATTCGAGCTGTTCGCTTTAATGGGTGAGCTGGGTGTTGATGGTACGCGGTCAAGGGTTGCAGGTAAAAGCACCCGGTCAGTGATGCAGCAGATCGCCAGGCTTCCCCCCGGTCAATGTATCGTTGCAGATCTGACTGACACCCAGGTGGCATCCATGCGCAGCACAGCGTCTACCGCTGCTGTCGGGTTGAGTATCACCAGGATTACCGGTGACAACCTGAGAATCGTCGAACGCCTTGAGCCGACTCCTAAGGGGTTGCAGAAGGACATCCTGGCGATGATGCCTGGTGATCGGTTGCCCGTGGGTGATAAGGATGTGGTTATCGTGCGCAACATTGTGTCAGCGATGTCAGCGTATCACCCACGCATGATTAGAATGGATACTCACTGGGATGCTGAGCAGTGCAAGACAATCCCCTGCGTCGTGCGTCACAACATCACCACACCCAGCTACGCTGCACGCCGTAGACGCGGCCCCAAGAGCGCGGTGGCACATCCCATGATGCTGTTGGGGGTGGGCATGACCACTGAGGTGAGCAACCTGGATCATCTTCACTATGACTTCATCAAGGACGCCTACAAATGGGGAGATGTTATTCTCAATGATGAGTATTGGTTCACTGCTGTTCAGCGGGATGATGGTTTTTACGACATCACACGGGTGGCACCATGATTGACCAACTGATGTGGGCGTTGCCGGGTAGCATTATCACCCTGCCAGACGACACCATTGCTGATGTGAGAGATGTGTCTGTGGAACTGATGTGGGAGCATCCAGTGGTCTTCAAACGACCCAGGCTCATCAAGCAGGGGTGTAAGTACGGCGTGACTATCGAGAAGGTTAATCCGTTGACTCGATTGAGCGTGGCACAGCTGGCGGACATTGGTCATCATCCACTGGTCAACTGCCCTATTGGCGGATCAGTCATTGTCAACGGGATCATCAATCTGCGTCCTGTTCGCGGTGACCTGCACGTCTGGTCTAACAAGGCACCTGTGTCGAACGCCAGGGTCGGTAATGACTACCTGGTGCCACCACTGGTCTACTGTCGCTACAGTGAGCGTGGAGACGGGTTCTATGACGTTGTGAGGGTTGATCATGGTTAGACCAAAGAAGACCCCGGAAGAACGCAAGGCATCCCTGGCAAAGCACCAGGCAGCCAAGGCGCGTAGGGAGAAAGAGAATCTGGCATGGGCTGAACAGGTGCTGGAGCGCAACGTCAAGAAGCATGCGCAGTATCTGGTCAGGAATAATCGCTGTAATACTAAAAAATATCGAGAGAACACTGAACACCGGAACAGGCAGAAGCAGTATTCTCACCTGGTTGCGAAGAACCGCCAGATTTTTATCAGGGGACGCACCACATCTGATCTGGAATACATCATGGAAGAGTGGGGGATCGAGAAGATGGATGAAGCTGTCAAGGTTGCAATCCATCACTTCGCCCAGGAGACCCGCGAAGGATTGACAGAACTCAAAGGACAGGTAGATAATGATCCCCGTTGGGATTTCTTATAGCCCTTACCCCAGGTAATCCCTGGGGATTTTTTCAATTCTATTGACAAACACCTACCGATAGTCTCAGACTATCGCCATGAGTGCATCCTTAACAGACACGCAGCAATATATTTTGTCCAATCTCTCTGAGATTATGGATCGCTGGGTCGACGGCGCGTCGTTCACAAAGATCGCCGATCAGATGTTCATTCCGTATCCCACGCTCAGTCGTATGCTGCAGAGCAATCCTGTTGTGGCTACCGCCTACAAGGACGCCAAGATGCTCAAAGCCCAGTCACTAATTGACAGGGCTGAAGGGTTGGCAACGGTGGCCGGTGATGCCGGTGAGAGGATGCTCGATAACGCACTGATGAAGACTGGCATCGACACCGCGATGAAGATCGCCGGGAAGCTGGATCCCAACAGCTGGGGGGATAAGGCGCACGTCGATATGCACCTGGCAGGTGAGGTGACCTACGACATGCGCATCAGCCCATTGGAAGCCTATCAATCCCTGCTGAAGGGAGGTGTCATCCGTGAAAATGACGCTACCTGAGAACTGGGACTGGAAGAACCCCGACTACGATACTATCTGGCGCACTCGCGCCCAGCGTCTGGATTACCTGCGTCGTCAGCCTGAGATTCTGTTACGACTGAAGGAATACTACAGCTCCAACCCTGCTGATTTTATTAATGATTGGGGTGTCACGGTTGACCCGCGACTGGCTGAACGTGGCCTGAATCCCGTTGTACCCTTCTTACTGTTCCCCAAGCAAGCTGAATTCATTGACTGGCTACGTGCGCGATGGTTGGCGCGTGAGAACGGCCTGGTCGAGAAGTCACGGGATATGGGCGTCAGCTGGCTCGGGGTGGCCTTTGCGGCCTGGATGATCCTGTTCGTACCTGGCGCCGTGGTCGGCATGGGGTCGCGTAAAGAAGAGTACGTCGACAAGATCGGTGACCCGAAGTCGTTGTTCTGGAAGACCCGCGAATTTATCAACATGCTCCCTGGCGAGTTTCAACCAAAACACTGGGACGCCTCACGCATGGCACCGCATATGCGGGTCACCAATCCCGACATGCGTGCGTTCATCACGGGTGAAGCGGGTGATAACATTGGCCGCGGTAACAGAACGAGCGTCTACTGGCTTGATGAGTCGGCGTTTCTTGAACGACCAGACCAGGTTGACGCCGCACTGTCCCAAACTACCAACTGCCGGATCGACGTATCCACCCCCAATGGCGCCGGTAATCCGTTCTACAAGAAAGCCCATGATGGGGTGACCAAGAAGTTTGTCTTCGATTGGCGAGCACAGCCGCTTGACGCCAAGGTAATGACGCCATCCGGGTGGGTGAGAATGGGTGACGTAACCCCAGGCAGCAAGGTGACTACTTCGGATGGAGGATCTGCGACCGTGGTCGCAGTACATCCACACGGTGAGAAACCGGTGTACCATGTGAGATTTAACGACGGTAGTAGTACTGAATGTTGTGCTGATCACTTATGGGAGGTGACTCCGAAAGGTAATCAACGTGCTGAACGAAGACACATCACACGCGTAATGACTCTTGGTGAAATACTCAAGGATTATTGTGGTAAAGACTCGCGTGGATACAATGTGTTCAGTTATCAGATACCACTGACATCCCCTGTAAAATTCAACAGTCGCGCAAAACTACCAATCGACCCTTATGTATTGGGGTGTTTGCTCGGTGACGGAAGTCTTCCGACAAAATCATCCGCAGCAGTACAGATGGTCATCGGAGTTGCTGACTCAGAACTGGTGGCACTGATTGATGAGAAATTACCACAAGGATGTAAGCTGAAGAGGTGTGGGGATATTCAGTATTGGGTGTCTGCAGGGCGAAACTTCCTTGGTGGATCTAAAGGACGCGGTGCGCACAATCCAGTAAACGCTGCAATTGTTTCGCTGGGGTTGGCTGGCACCACTTCATACAATAAATTCATACCTGAGAAGTACAAATATGCGTCAATATCTGACAGGTTGTCATTGTTGCAGGGTCTCATGGACACGGATGGTGGGGTTAGGAAGTCTGACCCAGGTGTCGCAGGGTTTACGACAGCATCTCAACAACTTCGGGATGACGTTATACATCTGGCACAGAGTTTAGGTGGTACTGCGTCATGGCGCGTGGCTCATAAAGCAGGTTCAATCGCGGTGTTCGGTGACAGACAGCACGCCAGAAAAATGGATGTGTATATGGTGCATGTCAAATTACCGTCCGATTTCACACCGTTCAGGTTGCCGAGGAAAGTTGACGCATTTACTCCAGCTACAAAATATCCACCACGTCGAAGTATCGTGAGTATTACACCAGCAGGTGTGAAGCCTGTTCAATGTATCGAGATTGATAGCAGTGCTCACCTGTATCTTACGGATGATTTCATCGTTACTCACAATTGTGATCCCAGGAAGGATGATGCCTGGTACGAGGAACAGAAGCGCAAACTGGACCCAGTGGTCCTGGCGCAGGAAGTGGATCGCGACTATACGGCATCCGTGCAGAATGCCTTCATCCCCGGCACCCTGGTCAAGATGGCCATCACCAAAGGTCCGATGGACATGATCGCTCAGGGTCCGTTGATGGTGGGCGTCGATGTGGCCAGATTCGGCAACGATAAGACCGTGGTCACCTTCCGCCGTGGCCGGGTCGCACTGTCGCAACATGTCTACGGTATGTTGGACGTGGAAGATTGTGCCGGTACCGTGAAGACTCTGGTGCGCCAGCACATGGAGCGCCCTGCGCAGATCGCCGTGGATACTATCGGCATCGGTGCCGGTGTGGCCGACATCCTGCGGCGTGAGTTCGGTGACGTGGTGGCTGATGTCAACAGCGCCATCCGCCTGTCAGACGGCGAGCACTACAACCTGCGAGCCAGGATGTGGCGCGACATGCGCGAATGGCTGAAGTCCGGCGCCAGCATCCCCAACGATGGCGAGCTGATCAGCGACCTGACGGCACTACAGTACCTGTACCGGGGTGGCGCACTGCTGATTGAGGCCAAGGATGACGCCAAGAAGCGTGGCATCAAGTCTCCAGACCGTGCAGATTCCCTGGCGCTGACCTTCGCCATCCCGCCGAAACTTGACAATGATGAGTTCAGCATGCCCCAGGGTGACCACCCGCTGTGGCAGGCTCTCGATGAAGTGATAGGGTACTGATATGAAACTGAGCGAAATAGACACCATGCGCAGCGGTGCTTTGCCGCGTAACGCATACAACAGTCACCCGAATCCCTCGGTGCAAGCGACACCCGCTGCGCCAGCTGCGACACCGGCTACCGCCAGTGCAGGTAGGCAGGTGCCTGGATCACGGCGTCAGGTTGCACCGACTCAACGACCTGTCGACCCCAGGCGAGCACAGCTTCAAGGATCCGCGCCCACCATGGCGCAGCTGGATCAGCGACGTGCCGCGGCTGGTCACACTGGCTCAATCCCCAGGGGGATGATTCAAAGGAACATGGTATGACTGAGGTCGCCATTATCGTCGGTGATGAGATGTTCACCGAGGAGCAGTATCATAACAGTCTGAGAGATCGGCGCGCCAAGCTGTACGAAGTATTCAGCAAGATGCGAGATGAGTGGGTGATCCACCGTGCCAACTCAGGTGTGGAGGAACGCTGGAGAAAGGCGAACGAACTGTATTATGGCGACCAGGATCAAGAGCTGAACCGATTCGTGGAGACCCTGAAGCTGGGTCCACGGGTGCAGAAAGCCACTACACCGAACCGCTCGAAAGTAGTGGTCAACATCGTCAGGCCGAAGTGCGACCAGGCTGTTGCGCGGATGGCTGAGATTCTGCTACCGGTGGACGATCGCAACTGGTTGCTGAAGCCCACCCCCAGGCCTGAACTGGTGGATTACGTCGGCAGCAATAAGCCTACGGTAGATCCGCAGACAGGGCAGCCCACCGGGTTGACGGGTGATGATGAAGCCAAGATGGTGATGGCGGTTGCTCGTGAGCATGCCAAGGCGATGCAGGATCAGATTGACGACAACTTGACCGAGTGCAATTACAACGGCGAGCTGCGTAAGCTGATCGAGTACGGTGTGCGCCTGGGTACCGGGGTGATCAAAGGCCCATACCCCACCTATCATGAGAAAAAATCATGGAAGAATGTTGATGGTGTGTCGCAGATGGTGTTCACCAGTGACATTAAGCCAGCCAGTGAAGCCTTGGATCCGTGGAATGTGTTCTTTGACCCGGCAGCTGGGGGTAATCACCAAAAAGGTCGAGGTGTATTCGAGAGGGCACCCAACATCACCCGGAAAGAGTTACGCAACCTGGCCAAAATACCGGGTTATGATCCCGACGCAATCCGTGAAATTCTGAAGGAAGGTCCGAAGCGCGTCAGGGTGGCTGAGAAGAAGTCCATCCGGGAGCCTGTGCCGGATGGTAGTTTTGAGATGTGGATCTACCACGGTGAAGTGGAGCCGGAAGATGTCGAGACCCTGTCATCAGGTGTCAATGGTGACCCGCTGACCGACGTTGAGTTCGGTGTGCTCATCATGGTCAACGACCGGGTGATCGGCACCATGAAGTCCTGGGTGGTGGATGAAACGCTACCTTATGACGTATGGTGTTGGCGTGAAGCCGATGATAGCCCTTATGGGTACGGTCTCCCTGATGAACTGTCGCACCAGCAGCGCGTGATCAACGGCGCCTGGCGGCAGGTGATGGACAATGCCCGGTACAGCATGGGTGGTCAGATCGTCATGAAGAAAGGGAAAGTGATCCCTGCTGACGGCAACTGGACTATTACACCCGGTAAGGTGTGGTACGCGAAGGACGACCTGGATGACGTGCGCCAGGCATTCACGGTGTTCGAGTTCGCTAGTCATGTGGAAGAACTGATGGCGCTGGTCAACGCGGCCATGATGCTGTCCGACCATGAGACCGGCATCCCGCAGCTGATGGGCGGTGAGAAGGGTAGCGCGCCGGAGACTGTCGGTGGGATGGTGATGCTGTTCAACAATGCCAACGGCGTCCTGCGTCTGCGGGTCAAACGGTTCGATGACAATGTGACCAAAAACCACATACCACGTTACTATGATTATCATATGGTTAACACCGATGATGACAAGATCAAGGGTGACTATGAGATTGATGCACGCGGGTCCAGCGCATTGATTGAGCGCGACATGCAGAACCAGGCGATGATCAACCTGGCTGCCATCACCAACAACCCCCGATACATTCCGCACCTGAAAGAGCGCAAGGAAATTGAGTCCATTCTGAAGGCGTTCAAGATCGACCCTGAAGACCTGATGAAGACTGAGGATGAAGTCAGGGAGGATATGGAAGCGGCTGCCCAGCAGGGTCAGCAACAGGATCCCCGCATCGCGGCTGCCCAGATCCAGGCTGACGCCAAGATGGCTGAGATCCAGGATCGCAAGGAAGCCCGTGACTTCGACGGCAGACTGTCGTCTATTGAGTACGAGCTGAAGCGTGCAGGGTTGCAGGTTGACATGGAGCGTCGCCTCATGGAGAGCGAGGACAACAAAATTAACGCACAATTGCAGCGAGAGATTACAATTGCGAAAATGCTGCAGGATGGTGAGCTGAGTCGCGAAGAGCTTGCCGCCAAAGAGCGTCTGGAAAAGATCAAGATCGCCGATGGGCGTGAACGATTCAATGCTGAAATGTACGTCAAAACCACTCAAGGTTCAGGAATTTAATTATGGCCACACTATTCATCACTGAGTTCACCAACAGTGGCGCCGACAGCCGAGGATCCCCCGTCCAGGCCGCAGAGCAGCCACCTGTTGCTGAGCAGGCGATTACCACGACAGGTACCAGCGCACAGAGCGCCGTGCTAAATGCGTCCACAACACTGGTTCGACTGCATACCGACACCACGGTGTTCGTGCTGTTCGGCATTGATCCTACCGCAACTGCGGCGAAGATGCGCCTGGCTGCTGACAGCACTGAGTATTTCGTAGTGCGCAGGGGTTGTGGACTGAAGATCGCAGGTATTAATTGATGTTCGGGGTTGGACTGATTGGGAGTTTGGGGGTAATTACGGGCAGGCAGGTGTCTGGCCCAGCTTATCAACCGCTGCTGGGTCTGTTTTCCGGTGGCGAAGCTGGTCTATTAGTCCCGTCAATCAACGACGCCAGGGCAGATGGCAAGTTGTGGCAGGATGCAGCGGGGACCACTCCCGCAGTGGCTGCGGATGACCCTGTGGGCAGGATAGACGACTATTCCGGCAATGGCATCAATCTCACTCAGTCAACAGCCGGGTTTAGACCGCTGCTCAAGCAGGACGGCAACAGCAATTGGTATATTCAAACAGACGGCAGTGATGACAGGCTTGGTGTGACAGGCGGATGGGCTGTTGACGATCCGATTCATATGTTTATAGCGGGGTCGACAGCGTCAACAGGGGCTAACTCTGGTTTTATGCACATCGGCAACACTGCGACAAACTATGCGCAGAGAGCTATCAGCATTGAGTCTGGCACTCAGTTAAAAATTGATGCTCGCGCTCATGCCGCGCTTGTCACACACACAATGTCGACGGTTGCAATTCTGGAGGGTCGATTCGACGGCCCCGGCGCTGGCAAGCATGTACGCGCAGCGGTTAATAACAGCGCGCTGACGGGCGACACATCAACAGAGATTGCAAATACAACGACAGACTTAGTATTCGGCAAGGGCTTGATCAGCTACGGCAACAACAAAAGCTATGGATTTTTAATCATTAACAGACATTTAACAGCGTCAGAGCGTACTGCCGTGGCTGAATACATGGCCTCACAGTCGGGCGTTACATTGTGATTGCTAAATCATTACTCATTATCTGGCTGATAGGGTTGTTTACCTGGGCAGGTTATGAGGACTACAAAAACGGCATCTGTTTATTTTGCCGGGATGCGATCAAGACAGAAATAAGAGCGGGTCACGCTCGATCGTGCGAAATTAGACGAGGATAGAGGTAATGAGGACGAAAAAGCATCAAGATCCACTACCATCAATGCTGATCTGTATAGCGATCATGATGGCCATAGGAGCGTACCATGACATCCAAAACGGCACCTTCAATTACCGAACTGAAGGTCGCGCTCAAGGCTGGGTTGATCAGTTTGGAAGAGTATCTGAAGCTGACCGATACCAGAGTGACATTGGAAGTCCTAGTGTTCGTTGACACATTTCATAGAGTGAGGGGTGACTGTGCCTGAAGATGAAACGAACATGAGTGTAATTGCTTATCAACTGAAGTCTTTGCACAACGATGTTGTCGACATGAAGACGGTGTTATCGAATCTCACGAAGGCCATCACCAAGCTGGCGCTGGTGGAAGAACGTCAGAGCACACTCAACATGGCGCAAGACCGTGCGTTCACCGCTATCGCCAAGATGGAGACGCGGTTGACGCAAATTGAAACCAAGATGCCTGAGTACACACGAACAGGCATCTGGACCGACAGGGTGACCTGGGCAATCCTGGGTCTATTCGGAATGTACATCGCTAAATCCATAGGATTGATCTGATGAAATACCGATACCACGCAACAATGGCATGGGCGCTCAACATCATTGCCGCCAGGCTGTCATTGCTTCACCGATGGGGTGACCACAAGCGCACTCGACGGATCGCAGGCCGACTCAACCTCAAGGTGGGCGGGTGGTCGAACTACCACGAAGCCGAGCGTGATAAATTCATTCAATCATCTATTGACAAATCATAGTCATTGACTATACATTGGACGTGGTTGTTACGACTTCGGCGATCTTCGGGTCGCCCGTTTTAAAGGTTGGTTATGTTACTGAAACAAGATTTTCACACTGACACCTGGCGACGGATGAAGAAGTTCATCAACGAAAGACTTCAAGATCTCAGGGAGCAGAATGATCAGATCAGTTTGTCCCTTGAGAAAACCGCAGCACTCCGTGGCGAGATTGCTGGGTTGAAAAGACTTTTGGACCTCGAAGAGGACAACTCTTCCAGCTCCTTGACCGACGTCCTCCCCGGCTTCCCCGGCGACGACATGAGTAGTGAGAGCCACAGCGTATGAGTGAACAAACAGCAGAGCAGATTTGGGCAGGTCTGGACGCCGAGGATAACGGTAAACCCGTTCCCGCGACGACTGATACCGTGGCAGGTGGTCAAGGTGACGATACTGTCACAGCGACCCCAGCAGCCACGGTTGAAGGCGGTCAAGGTGACGATACCGTTGCAGCGGAACCCAGCCTTACTGAATTAATGGACAAGATTAACGGGCTTGAGACGCAACTGACTCAGGCAACAGGTCGACTCCGCAATGCTGAAGGTCATATCGGCGGTCTGAACAAGCAGTTGAAAGCTGCTCAGCAACAGGCTACCAACCAAGGGTTCGACGCACCAAACGCAGCAGAACTTGCTGCCGCGAAAGCCGACCCCGAGGCCATGGCCGCACTCAAGCGGGACTACCCTGAATTCGCATCAGCAATGTCTGCTGCGTTGAAGGCTGAACTGGATGTCATGAAGAAGCAGCTGCAACCTCAGCAGCAGGCAGCACTTCCTGAGAACCTGGTGACAGCTGACGACCTGGCGAACATGAAGAACGACATCTTTGTCGAGATGCACCATGAAGGATGGAAGGATCGCGTACGCACTCCCCAGTTTGTGGGCTGGCTGACTCGCCAGTCTCGTGAGATCCAGATGCTTGCGAGCAGCCCGGATCCACGAGATGCAGTGAGACTGCTCGACCTTCACGCAGGGAAACCGAAAGTGAGCGACGCCGGTTTAACATCTGCAGCTGCATTACCCTCTGGTAAAGGCGGCACCAGGGTCACCCAAAAGTCTGTTGACGATATGACCCCGGAAGAATACTGGCGTTACCTTGACGAGCAAGAAAGACACCAAAGGTAACCAAACATGCAAACGTATAGCTCCGTTCCCTCCCGGAACCTTATCATGGCCGAACGGGAGATGCTGAAACACGCAGAACCCATCAAGGTCATCTCCTCTTTCGGCATGAACAAAGAAGTGCCGAAGAACAAAACCGACACCGTCGTCTTCCGTCGCGCCGTCCCCATTGACGCGGCCAGCAATGGTGCCCCCAACGTCACTGCCAGTAACTACCTGCTTCAGGAAGGTGTTACCCCTGGCGCACGCAGCATCTCCTACGTCGATGTGCAGGTCACCCTGCAGCAGTACGGCGTGTTGATGAAAATCAGCTCCAAGGCTGAAAACCTCTATGAAGACGACATCCCCGCCGACATGCAGAAGCTGGTTGGCGAGCACATGGGGTCTATCGAAGAAGTAATCAGCTACGGTGTGGTGCGCGGTGGTACCAACGTGGTGTACTCCAACGGCTCCGACCGTACTGCAGTAAACACTACACCCAGTCTGAGCAAGTTGCGCCAGTGCGCCCGTCAGCTGGAAGCGGCTCACGCCAAGCGTGTCACCGAGAAGTTGGCTGCTGGTCCGAACTTCAACACCAGCCCGGTTTCTCCCGGTTACCTGGTCTTCATTCACACTGACATGGAAGCGGATTACCGCAACCTGATCGGATTCACT